>Ga0181612_105754_pt1 | contig 15946 bp, 11 predicted proteins | sample HoacroProtozoa21_FD_119630 | JGI IMG/M metagenome (GOLD analysis project Ga0181612, IMG submission 119630) | Hoatzin crop microbial communities from Cojedes, Venezuel. Combined Assembly of Gp0051906, Gp0051904, Gp0051908
AAAAACATGAGCGAATGAGCATTTAAATCATAGTGATACCAAGAAATGTAAAGAAGAAGGAAAGGGAAGGGAAAGGGAAGGGAAGGGAAGGGACATCTAGTCTGGTATTTTTTAAAGCAGCAAAATAAGGGTGTTAACACTGTAACATAAGAATCCATTTTATGCAAGTAATGTCATTTCCACTAAATAGAACAGGGTTTTGAAGATGTGGTCACATAGCACTAGTAACCTCCAGGGTAATGCAAAGTGGTACATGCATGCCATCTAAACAGCTGAACATAGGGCAGAGCACAGAATCTGCTGTTTCTACCTGTGCTGCTGGTATTTGTATAAACTAAAAGTGAGGACTGCTGAAAAACAAGAATCTCTTGAACCTCAGAAGAATAGGAAGATAGAAAAAATCTTAAATTATTAATAGAATAAGCTAAGGCAGACTCACAGCTGAAATTATTCTGGTACTATGATGGAAAAAGTGTGAGTAACCAGAAAAAACAATCTAGGGCCCCTGCTGGGTCTTGTCCCGAGTTTATTTCCAAATGTGTCAAATTGACCAGCACATACATTTAATAAAGCTTTTGAATTAAAAATCTATCAATATCTTAGTCTCAAAGCTAAACAGTGTTCTCTGCTGAGACAGAAAAATAAGTGTATACATTAAAGGATATGTGTCTGGTGTGTCTGAGGTTGGGAAAAAATGGAAACTTTTCTATGCTAGAGTCATTAAGGACGAATATCCTTATATTCTATATTAATACAATTTATTCTTTCAGAGGACTATTCCTTTTACAGCAATATAGTATCCTCGGGCATCCTCATTATGTCTTTTAGAATAAAAGAAAAATTAAAGCCAGGCGTGTGTACATGAAGTTAACTAACAGCTTTTGTTAGTCAATATAAATGTCCAGAAGTCTGACTATTTATGAGACTCTCCTAGATCTGAGGAAAGGGACGCAAATCTCTACAACAAATGTTTTCCAGACTCTATAATTAAATCAACTTTCTTGGCTAGAGCTGTGGCTGTTACTTGCTGCTGTATATAAGGAAGTTCATCACTTCACTGGTACTAAGGCTTGTTGTCAGAGGCATAAATGCACCATTTATGAAGCAAGGTAAAGCCAGAGGAGAGGGGCTGAGCTAAGCCAGCAGCCCCTCTCCTTCAGGAGTCTGATTTATGTTGGCGGCTGGGAGCTCTGGCCGGTCGTGTCAAACTTCTCGCCGTGTTGGCTCTGCAAGATGCAGGATTTGTTCCCAGAAGGGCAAGACAGTCCAGTGATGGGCTGGAGGTCAGCTGTGCTGCGAGCTGTTAGGGTTAGGAACATGCAGGCCTTACGCTACCAGGAAGAACTGAAACCCCTCTTTTTCGGTGTGCACAAAGTGTTAGCTCCTATTTTCTAGCAGTTATAAAAGATTAATCAGAGTACCTATATTAAAAGAAGTTGAGGGATAGCAACAATATGATCTGTATAGTGTTCTGGAATTCACTATCTTTAGCTATTTTAAACCAGCAAGCATTTACCCCCCCTTTTCCTCTGTCGCCAGTGACATACAGCCTGCACCGCAGCAGTTGCTAATGGTGACTGCTGTAGCTCTGGCAGAGCAAGGCACCTAAAAGAGCGTTGTTGCTGCTGTACTCATTCGTCTGCCTCGGGTCTCACAGTTCACTAGCTGCTGGCTTTGAGGTCACTGAGAGAAATGTTTGCTTTTCTTCCTTTGTTCTATCAAACAAACCTGTGACTTCAATCGACCATGGAGCTGCCTGTATTGTTCCAGGGTGATTTAATAAGGGGTAGGAGCTCAAAACAACACGCAAAAACCTCATTTTTGATACATGGGAAAAGGCTGATGGTGGTGTTCTAGGGTAGTCCTACTTCCAGGGGAAAGAAGGGTCTTTTCTCAGCCCTGTCACCAGTTCCCTGCTTGATCATTGCCCTATATCCAGAGCAACTTGTAAAATTGCTTTGGGTCCTTATACTTCTTCCAGAAGTACAAAGTAATATTGCATCTGTGTCATATATACAGAAGAAAATAATGAAAGGAGGAGGTGGGTGATGCATCCAGCAGCACAAATACCTGACTGTGTTGGACTTTGTACAACCTCAGTTCTGTGATCTCGGTTTTTATAGTGGGTTTCTAAAAGCTAGTGATGAAAAAAATCCTATCTTTTCACTTTTCTTGCCCTTATAGGATGAAATTCAAGATGTGCTTTCACTCAGCCTTCCTTTCTGTTGCATACACAGAGACAGGCATACCACACTCTGGGGTCTGAGGGAGGAGGCATTCGGTGTTAATTATATGTGTTGTGTTTCACAGCATTGGCACAGTCTAAGGACCGGTACAGATGTGCTCTATTGACAGGAGAGATTTTTCTTACTTTGCATCGAAGACATTTACACTGGGGTTTACAAAAGGATTTAAGGGGGTTAGGTGCCCAAATCCCATCACGGCTTAGGTGGAATTAGGGGGCTTGCTGCCTCCAGTTCTGTTGCATAAAAAGGTACTCGCATGAGTGCACTTCACTGGTGTCACCAGCTGTATTGTGTCCCCAGGAGCAATGACAGTGCTTGAAATAGTGGGCTGACCTCTTCCCGATCCAGAGCCTTTTCGCTCCAGTAAGTTCTTCTGATGCACTCAGCCTGACACAAATCATCTGTAGTGCCTTTTCACTGCTTCTTTCAACTTTTTTTTTTTTTTTTTTAGTGTGCGTGTGTGTGAGAGAGGAGAAGAGACAGACAGAAACAGGGAGACCAAAGGATTCACGAAGGGCGGGCGCCTGAGCTAGGGAAGAGCGAACACAGAGGGGCTCTGCAGGGCAGCTCTCGGCAGGCTGGAGGAAAGCACGATTTCAGAGCCAGGTAAATGAATATTTGATGAAGGCAGTGGTCCTTCCACTGCAGGGATGTGGATTTCACAACCCATTAAGATACAGTTCACTCTCCACACACCAGCAGGCTCCTGACAGAGAACAACCCCCTTAACTGTGTTTAATAAGATATAGGGAGGACTTTGAGAGAGAATGAAGAATGTTTTCAAACTGATACAGTCTGTAAGATGTGTCCATTTGACAGTAATTTATGCATCTTCTGCCTCAAATTGCTTAAAATGTAGTAAAGTAAAAGCAGAGGTAGGAGGTTGAAGCGTGGAGGCAATGCAATTAAAGGAGGTGGACTGCTGTGTCCATGGGGTTGTGCTATGCCCCTCTCTCCATCAGGACCATCATGCCAAGTTAATGTCCTCAGGCTCACACTCAGCTATGGCAGAGCTGAACAATGCTCCCAGCATCCCACCAGACAACTACTATAACTTCAGCATGACTTTGCGACTTCTTCAGCCTCCATATGCCCTATTGTGCACACACAGAAAGTTTCCTATTTCTTTGCAGGTTGGAAGTCATCTGCAGTGCTGCCTGAGGGGCTCCAGCCAAACGTAGCCCAAAGCTAAATTTGCCCTGGTACAAACTTACTCTTAGCAAAGCTTTTAATTATATCTATGTGTGTTTGTATACGTGTGTAAAACTGAGATACAAAAAGTCACGTTTTTCAGATGAATTCACACCAGCCTGGCGTGCCTGGCAGTCAGCATCTCAGGTTAAATACCCCTTTCTAATCACAGGGGTTAATTGCAGCAGTCTTTCTTCCCCAGGAGCCTCCGACTGAGTGGTCCCATTTCCGCTTCTCATTCTCTCTCCCCAAATCAGCAGGCTTTGCCTAGGCCACACGACAAACTGCCAGGCTCACTCTGAGGACTGCAGGGAGATGGGGACGGAGCTGACACTCCCAGCACCTGCAGGAAGGGATGTCCCTGCCTGCTGTCCACAGACTTCCTGAGGAGCCCACAATGGTAGGTCTGACCCTAACCGTATGCCTAATTGCGCACAACTGTGGTGTTGATGCATTGCAGAGCAGGCTGGCGGCCAAACACCTCCAAGGGCAGAGACCTTCCTGGTGTCTGGGTGACCCTCAGCCCAGGGGGACCTGAAATGAGAATTTCCACAGCTCAACGTCTGGACAGCTGTGGCCTCGCTAGCTCCTGCGTGGGATGTTAAAGACTGGGCAGTGGGGACGGGAAGGACACTGCAGGGTAAAGACTCCAGTGATCTCCGTTCACAACTTGCTTTATATCACCTGTGTTTTACAGTACATTCTTGATCTGAAATACAGCCCACTTGAGAGGCTGAACAGAAGCTCTACTAGCACAGATCAATACTTCTGCTACTGCTTCATATTTTACTGCTCATGTGTAATAATTAAATGACTTACCTTGAGTGCTGAGCCAGCAATAGTTTAGGCCAACTCTACTAAACCTTTTCAGTTTTTCCCTGCTCCATCAATGGTTTTCTAGCCTGACCTGCAAAATTTCTCTAACAGGCCAGTCGTGGTCTCTGGAACAGATTTGGTTACCTGTGCTAACCTGCACCCTGACTGCTAATGCATTCTCTCTGCCACAAACTGTGTTTGCATTACAAAGCAGACTGTTCATCAGAAAATGTGTCATCTTCCATATCTGCAGATGTAGAAGGTATGTTTTCATGAATAATTCAAACCCACAATGAGACTGGAGGGAATATACCTTAATAATGCACATAAGCACAGAGCCCTGAAGCACCCTGAATGTTGTTTTTGGTATTAGAAAAGTATCAACTGATTTGACTTTGATTTGATATTAAAGGACCATTTTATTTGTTCAAATACTTAGGAAACTCAAAACTCGCAGAACGCAAAGCACCTCCTTGCGTGCAGGACCTCGAGCACAAGCCTCTCTGGGCAGACAGGGCTCACGCCGCACTGCCGCGCTGCTGAGAGGGATTTGTGCGACTCAGATGGCATCAGGGGTAGTGGCTGGATGCAGAAACAGCTCCTCTCCCTTGCAGAACCTGTCGGTTGTTCAGAAAGCTTCCTTTCAAAGAGTATTTTGACCATATAAACCTGTGCCATATCCAGTGGTTGAAATTGCGCCTTTCCTGATGAATATTTCCAGGGCAACGTTCTAACTGTTGTTTGCTTTCAAAGCTAGAGGTCATCCTAGCTCGTTATGCTAGTTATTGAACATATATAAATTATACATGTCCCTTTTCCGAGTTAAGTAAAGGTGGCCCGTCCACCTGGTGTCAAATCCGGTAAATTTGTCACAATTTGGTATGCAACGCGTCATGATCTCGAGTGCCCAATAGAGTCCCCCTAAGCTGTAGGACTGAAGCGTACCCACTTGCTCTTCCTGCCTGCAGATAGGCACATCAGGTACGCTGAGGACAGACATGACTGTCATAACTAGAGGGAAAACAAGGACATAACCCATCATACAGAGGGAATTTTTTCATTGGCTACGAATACTTCACATCACTTTGTCATTTGTCAGAGTTTTGCCTTTTATGTTCCATGTTTTGTGCTATTTTTTAAACCTTTGCATGCTCTTCACTATAACAAATGCTTTGAAAACTCATTTTCTATTGCAAAAATGTAGGTGTCTCAGCTCTGCCCTCCTAACCTTCCGATTTCACAGCGCCATCAGTTTGGTTAGAAGTCATGCCTTTGCTCACCTCTTTCACACACATAAAATTTGCAAGATCTGGGACGCAGTTTGGTAAAATGAACTTACTGATTCTGTGTAGATGTCAGCTTAGCTGATCTGACAGGGCGCTGAATGCAGACTTCCCAATACCACATGGCTTTTTCGTCCTGACCGCCAAGGCCTTCTCAGCGGGGTGCAGAAGACTGGCACAGGGAGCTCACATTGTCTCTTTTTGAACAATTTGTAAATACCATGGGACAAAATTCACGAGATGAAAACTGCATTGCTCTTTGTTAGCATGAGTCTACCACATCTATTCTTTTTTATTTTATCTGCTTGCTACTCCCTGGAAGTATGAATTATAAAACATTTTAGCAATGCAGAAATATTCATTTTCTCTGTGGCCAGAATTTTGAAAGCAACCAGCAGAACAGTAGTAGTCATGCCTTCATGAGCATAATAAATCACCATGTAAGCAGCTATCTAACCAGAAGGTTTGAGAATACATTTAAGCTTTGACATTAAATTTAATCACGTCTTATCCAGAGAGTAATACCTAGAGGATCAGATTTACATAACATGGAAATCAGTCATTACTCAGAACTGTGTACGAATGCTTGCATCAGAAACCACTTGCTTCTCTAGACACAGTATCTGGCTGAGTATTTACACAGTTAAATCGGATTTCTCACCCTTCTTGTTGAATTGAGGAAATGTGCTGTTAAGTATTTGTTTAGATACTTCTAAACATATCTAAAACTGTGTACACAGCCAGCTCATGGAAATCACGCCAACTTCCCTCTGCTTCTTCCTTCATGTTGACTGTGTTTTCCCATCTCATATTTCTCAGCTTAATCTAAAATTGCCATCTTGAAGGCAGTTGACTAGCTGTAACACCTACTGCCTCTATCACAGGACTCCTGGCATAATTTACTACGGTAGGAATATGCTAGCACATATATTTAAAGAACAAGCCCTAGTAAGAGATTAAGAGTGCTAGGAAACTATTTCACCCCCTCAAAGCTCACTACAGCCAGAGGTAGAGGGGTTTGGCTTTCCCTGGCTAGTCTGACCTTAAAGAAAAGAGCCTTTCAGGGGAGGAGTATGTTTAGTCTGTTTTGCCTGGTGCTGTTCTGCTGAGGAAGGTGTTTCCAGTGGCCTTGGAGAAGCAGTTGGTCCCTGGGAAGAACTAGCTCAGGACAATCAGCCCTGAATTGCTGAGTGCAACTGCAATTTAAGATGAGGTTCAGTGGAGGTCTTTCATATCACTCAAGGAGAATGGCATCTTTGGAAAACTACATTAGGAACCTAAATAAGTGCGTGATCTTCAAGGTTGCAGGTTACCTGCCACTCAGATTAAATTTAGACTGTGTTAGGTAGGCCTCACCATGTCTGAAAATCAAATTTGGTCTCATAGATATGGTTTAGTGAACTGAAAGGAGGCTCAATAACTTCGAAATGTAGTGAACTCTTCCTTAACTGTGGTTTATGGAGCTCTTTCCAGGAACTCACCAAAATGAAAGTCTCTTATAACTAGAAGTATTTTTTGTCTGCAAGTGCTTTTGGCTTTTTTTTTTTTTTTAAATTTTCTTCCTTGAAGCCATCCACAGCATCAAATTGAAATCCACCATCACTGGTGAGCAACTCCGAAGTCTGCAAAGCAGTATGACTGCGTGACAGATCCAAACCTAGCTGGCCTCCCTCTGCACGGAGCACACAGCGCCTGAGAGCAGGGAGCCCCGCTTCTCCTGCCGCTGTTTCATGTAGGGCTGACAGATGGAGAGCACAGGGAAGCAAGCGGAGGTCAGACTAATCCATAGCTTTGCCTCTACATTTCTTGATTGTAGTCAGTGTGGAGCAAGGGGGGGTACAGAAAGAAAGTCTTCTCAATTCAGCCAGCAGATGTAACACCTCCAGAAACTTTCCCCATCAACCCACCCTCTTTTCCCTGTGAAACATACGCAAGTTGAGGTTTTGGAGAACATGCATGTATAAGAACACCTTTGTGGAGATACTCGTGTTATTTCTCTGGTTCCCTGGGCTGCAGTAGCAATTAGGTAACACCAAGTTGCATTGCATATCTCTCAGTTGAGGGAAGGAGCTACAGAATCCGGATATCAATTACATACGGGGATTGAGGACATGACACCATATGAACCCCATTCTTTTTCTTGGCAGCTCAAACTTTATCAGTCTTAAAAATCAATATATAATACTCAATTATGAATAGTTTTCAGCTGGAAAGTTTGAGAAATATTGATGTGGCTGCTGAGCAGTTAGTTCCACAATATTAGTGTGAGATATGAATCTAATTAGAGCTACACACACGGCAGAAATTTGACAAAGACAAGGTTAAAGTATTGCCTGCTGCCTGTCAGAAAGAAACGGGTAATTTGCTTTAAAATTCAGATGTTGTATTCTCTAGGTAGGTTAAAAAAATGCAATTACAAAATAAAATACTAAATCCGAAGCTACAAAGCTGTGTGCAAAGTAGGCACCCATTTCTTGTCCGCAAGGACAAACCATTTATATGATTAAATTTGTTTTTTTCTTTTCTGATTTCCATGTCCTTCTGTCAACTGAAGCAGCTTTTGGTTTTCACCCCTCAGTTCAGACTTCCTCCTGTTCCCCAATTATCTTTTCTTTTTCTTTCAGTCTTTCAGCATTTATGTCTTCCTAATCTTTCAATATCTTTATCTTGACCACATGTATGCATAGCCCCTCTGTTAAAGAATACATACCGTGCCTCTCCACCCCCTTCTAACACAGGAGAGGAGCTTCTTGCTTATAAATGCTTATAACAGAGAACTGAATGACAAGTAATTGTTCTGCTCAGTCCTTTCAGTTGCTGGCGGACAGTGGGAGAGGCTTTTCCTGGGAGGCACAATTACTGGCACAACATAGCACGAGTCCTACCAGCTGTGGCGTGGCCCCGCTGCCTTGCGAGGACAAAGATGTGAGCACGCACTGTACATGCCCCAGCTCATGAATACCTTAGGTTGTTAGAGTAGACGGGATAGGAGGAAATTCAATTACAAATGGAGGCTTGTTTTCTTACTATTGCCCACAATAAACATATTTGTAAGTCAGCGGTGTAAGAAATCATGGATGTTCAAAAAAGCCTGTTTGTATCTCAGGCGTGGTGGACAATGGGTGAAATTCAGCCCCGTGTTAAACGCATTGGAGTCAATGGAGTTTCTTCTCCTTTGGGCTGTTATTTTACGCCAATTGTCTTGTCTTTACCTCCAGATTACTCCCACAGAGAAGCCTGCAGTGGGCACACTGTTGGCTCGGTGGCCAAGCTGGCACCGCTTTGCCCGTGGTGGCACAGCAGGCAGCACCCACAGTGGTGGGAAGGGATTGTCCCAGGACCCCTGATGGCATCTTTCTGCACAGTACCTCCAACACACAAGGGCTCACCAGCCTCTGAGGGTAGTTTGACGTGGGAGCTGCTAAATATCACTTCATGCACATGGAAGGGAAGTCCAGTATTCTGCAACAGCCCAGTGCCCTTGCAGGGCTTATTTGGTTATAACTGGGCTGCATTTGTGCCCTGCAGGAAACAGACAGGTAAAAAGTCCCTTATCTGGATCAAATTGTCGTCTATGCCACTTTCTGTGCTGAAGCTCCCTCCACTCTGGTTGCTTCCTCACAGGAGCTGAACTCTGTCAGAGCTACAGATCACCCTGCAGCCAGGGCAGGGATGTCCTGCCTCTGTTCACAGGAACACCCAGGTGGGCACACATCCAAATAATGTCCACAGTCCCTGCAGGCCTACTGCTGGACCCCTGCTCCCATGCTCCGTCACAGCGGGGATACTGTGTCCTTTTGAATGCATGTGGTAGCAGCTGATACCCGGTTTGCAAGGCTTAGATATTGCCATCATAGCAGTGGCCTGTGTCATCCTGTGCAATTTAACCTGATCCGATTTTGCATCACGCAGACACACTCCACCTCCTTCAACACCTGCCCACGTACTTCAATGCTGGACACTCAGGTGTCCAGGAGCCATCAGAAGAGACAAATCAACACATTCAATCAGATTTTTTTCCTGTTTGAAACACCAATCTCGACATTAATGGAGCCAACAAGATTTCTCTTTTTTTCCCCCCTTCATTTATTTCCCTGCAGCAGAACGCAATAGAAGTCAGGATGTGCAATATCCACTTTCATGGCCATGGAATCACAAAAGGCCATAACTCTGGGCTTTCAGGTTCATGGACAGTGCACCTGGGAATTCATAGCTGGCTGCAGCTTGGGAGAGTGTCGAACTGGCAGACAGCTACGTTACAAGTCACTACTGAGACAGAATTTTTTTAACAAGGTAGAAACGCAGCTTTTGAAGTCCAACAGCAAATATGAATATTACCAGAGAGAATACAGGGGAGAAATTAAGCAATGGTGTTGTGAGTACAGTTGTGCATCTGCCTTGTTCACCAGTTTATGTTTACCTGAAGTGTGATAAAATATTTGAAAAATCTTGCCTTTGAAAATGAGACTTCTACAGGATTTTCCCCAAGCCAAGCAATGTGAAATGATCTTCACTGCTCAGGCATGCAGCGTTGGTGGGGTTATTACTGGGTTCACAACACAGATGGGCAGTTTCATGATATAGAACAAATGGGAATCGTCTTTATTACAGTATTTAATTGGCCATCCCCAGATAATACGAGTTAGGGCAAGGCATGCTCCTCCATAATAAATATTGACGCTGGAGAATGATTGCCAAGCTTTCTAAGAGCTTTCCCTTTGTCTGAAGACTGTCTCTTCTTGGTGGAACATGCTCTGCTCTCATCCTCTGCCTCTTCAAAGAGAGAAGCTTCCCCTCCTCTCCCTCTTCCCCTTGCACACTTTCATCAGTGTTTGATATCATCGACCACTAATTCTGCACGATGTTGAGCGCAGAAGACACCAGTGCTGCAAATGAGCCATGTGTCAACACATGAAAGAAGGAAGAGCTTTCACCCAGTTCCCTACAACACCGTTGTTTTCTGACTCTTCTGTTCTTTATTGGCTGAACCGCCACGGGGGAGCCCCCAGTTCATGACCTGCCCACTGCTGAGCCCCCAGCACAGGCTGTGCTCAAACCCTGCTGTGCCCTGAGCCCCAAACCACCCCTTCCTCCACAGGCGACGTGCTTTCACGGGCAGGACGAGAGTGGCCCATGCCTCCCATCAGGGCAACATGGAGGTCCGGGCAGTCTCATGGGAAGCAGGAAGAGTTTATGATGCTCCCGAGGGAGAGGAGGGAGCTCAGCCCATGTGCTTCAGGAGGGAGGCAGGCTTCCCTGCACCATTCGGCTACGGTGGTTCCCAGCACAGCAGCAGTTCCTGGGACTTTCCTTTTTAAAGAAGAAAAGCCAAGTGCTCAGGGGTGCTGGCACTGCCAGTGCTAGGCAGCAGATGTGCTCTGGCATCGCATTTTTGGACTTCTGTGCCTGCAACTTCTTCGCAGACCTCAGCTGAGTGCCATGACTGGGGTTTTCAGTTGCTCTTATGCAGCTGCACCCTCTGAGCAACTTGGGATCATCCTTTCAGGTGTCCCTGTGCTTTGTTGTATGTTTCCTTGGCTGAAGGAGTATGCATAGAGGCAGGAGGGAGCCACTGTCTCAGGGAGATACTGCTGCTCATTGCCTGCTCCTGCTGAATACTGGAGAGCAGCCCAGCAAAATTAACCTACAAGATCACCCATTATGCACATTGCAGCTAGGAGTATAATTGCACTACTATTATATACCCAATTTCTGTAAAATACCATTATTTTACTATTTAGAAATGTGCCCTTAGCAGCAGCTATAAATATACTTGCATTCCACAGTGGGTTAATTAACTATCAATTAAAATATTTATTGAATAAATTATGAATTGACTATAACGACCATGTTATACGAAAAATTGTTTAGAGATGTGAAATCATATCTTAGACTTGTGTAGATACAGCTGGTGAAACTGTAGCTTCATATGGTACGTTGAGAAGAAGCAATCATACACTCTTTTTAAGCCCTCTGATTTTTAAGCCCTCCTATCTTATGAAACATGACTATTTGTTCAGACAGTGTTTTAAAATATAGACGACAAATTAAAACGCTACATAAGCACTTTCTAGGCTACTTTTTGAAGCAGCAGAGGTGAAGCAGGGGGTGCAGTGTCTTGGTCTACATAGCATTAAACCTCTTTATCCCCTTTTGTGGGGGGAGCGTTCAGTACGCACAGTGCACTGAGGAGCAAATGACAAAGAGGAATCTCTAGCAACAGGGCTCACACATTCTGTTCGCAAACCCCTCCTCTCAGTGACTTCCTTGCAATCAAGTTGGCTCTGCTGTCGTTGCAGAAGTGGGAAGCATCCTCAGGGTGGCACGGCTTTTGGCTCCCAGCCTCTCCCTCCACTCCTTTCACCTCAGCATCACTCCTGCCTCCCCCTTCCTACCCTCATCTCTCCTGCCTTTTGCCTGCTCCCTTTTTTTTCCCTGCCATACCACTTTCCTAACCAAACTTAACTCAGCGATGGTCATGATAAAAATTAAAGCAGCAGAAAAAAATACTACCACCCCCGTCAAAACAGTTGGCAGGTAGTTGAGCTGGACATTAGCTGCTCCCCCTGCTTCGTTTGGCAGGGCTGTATTTTCAGATGGATAACCCACAGGCTATTTGTGAAAAGAAACACAAAAGCAATAAAAACAGTGAAAGCTGCGGTTCAACAGCCACGCGAGTAATTACTTCTGCGGGGTTAGACCATTTTCCTTTCCACCTCCAAGCACAGAATCGCTCTGCTCTTGTGCCGGTCCACGTTTCTAGAGTTTATTTTGAAAGAATTACTGGGACTTATCTCATACAAACGTTGCTGCTTATCAACTGCCACACTTTTAATGGTGAGGGATGTCCACAGGAATTAACACCATTTGCACAGCAGAAGCGTGGGCAGCACGTTCACAGCTTGCCGAGCTGCACCAGATTGCTTGCGAGGGGTGACGCTCCCCAGACACACATACACACGCACATGCGCTCTCCTGCCCAGAAAAGATGCCAGTACCTCTGTGCAAAACTCAAAGCAGAGCATTTCGCTTGCCTCAGGCTTGGGATTCTCCCCCCCTGCCCCTCCCAATAGCATCAAGACAAACAATAAAATGACCTTTATAATGAGAAAAAAATGACAGGCAATTAGTATCCCAGAAGGGAAAATATGATGCTATCACTGTTTCTTTCTTGTTATGCTTAATAGATTAACTACGCCTGTAATTTAGTAAAAGGCTGTTTGTGGAGGGCATGTGACGGGGAACAGATGCAGTGAACACTGTTTTTAAATTCTGTTCTTTATTCAGTTACTGAGACTCTGAAAGAGATTTCCCCCCAGACCTCCATGGGTTTGATTACTGCATTCTGGTATTTTCACATACTTTAGGCTGTAGTCACGCTACTGCGCAGCTTTTGGTGAAAATCCACCTTTTTATTATGTTTTTTCCATTACGTAACATGAAGGCCCCTTTTTCTGTAACGCTTTGTCACAAACTGGGGGCAGAGATAGATTTCTTCATGTTTAGCTTGTACTTCTCTGAATGCCTCCAGAATACTTAGAAACAGAATTTAGGTAAGTAAGCATCAAAATACCCATCTTTCATGGAAACATTGGTGCCTTTGAGATCAGCGGAAATCCTCTCTTTCAGTAGGGCCAAGGCTTTCTCCTTAGATCTATTTGGCTTTTGGAAAGGATGAGGTTGGCTCTTTCGGTTTTTCAACGTTATTTCTTGTAGTGTGGATATTATTTTATGAAGGTCTGTGCCTCTCTTATCCCTTGGTACCCATTTCCATTGCAGTAAAACGACTCTCGCTCAAGCAGCCCATCAAAAGGCTTCACTCCCTGCCTGGTTCCCCCCAGATGTAATGAGAGGAAGGTATCAGCATGTCTCTGGCTAGATGTGACAGCTGTTCGGTGGGAAAGAAGGTTTTGGTGTGGGAGGTACTGAGAGCCCCCGATGAGTAACTTGATCTTCTTCACACCAGAGCAGGAGAGGAGGAAGGGAATCATTAGGACTGTGAGTAAGTGCCATTGGTTTAAGCAGTTATTACATGCTACTTGAGCACTGTGAGAAGGAAAGCGTGTCTGCTTTCTGCGCACACATGCAGAATTGCTTGCGAGGGTCCCCACACGGCCGTGACTGCTTGCGCAGTGCCGTGGTCTGCGAGCAGGAGCTGGGTATTCCATTCCTGCACTGAGCAGCACCCTTGGGAGCCAGCTGGGAAAGAGAAAAATCATCCAAGCGACATTCTCCTGAGCTCGTTTCAGCTTTAAGATCCATGTGGGTGACAGACACCGTGCTTAAGCCTGGCAGCAGCACTGCAGTGGTTGTAACCAGCAACTTAGACAAAAGAACGGTAACACTCTTTCTCTTTGGATGCCTCATCAGATGGGTCCTGGTCTGAAACAGGCCCTCTGCAATGGTCTTATAGACCTGGGGATGTGGGGGGACCTGGGGGACCAGGGGGTGCCTGGGGGCTGCAGCCCACCCATCTGCCAGAAGCATGGCTACCATCCGGGGCTATGATGCAGTGTTTGTACCTATGGCCGACCTGGCTTCACCCAGCTAACTGGGATACAACACCGTCGAGACCGCCTGTGTTTTGCAGTAAAGGGAGAGTTGTGTTTTCCATCGGTTCCCGGCTAGAGAGAGGAAATCAGACGGCATGAGGACCCTGAGAAATGGGCCCTTTAGCTGCACCATAGGGACTGAAAGCTTTTGTTTCCTCCTAATCTAAAGGAGCGGTGAAACTGGAGACTCTCAGGTGTGGAAGCCAAGCAGCAATGGAATGGTGTAGCTGCTTGCCCCCTGGGGATTCTCTTCTTCTTGTCAGGGGACTGGAAGGTAAGAGACGCAGACTGCTTTCTAGCTCTAGCTTATGTTCCTGTTGGGTGTTGTCAGCTGGAGGCATTATGGTGGGCTCTTTCCTTCACACTGAGCTGAGGAAGGCCAGGCTCCCAACTAAACTGGCCACCACGGAGCACCTGCCTGCAAAAAAGTGTGGTTCAGGTTTCTTTCACATCCCTTCCCCCGGACCTCCTGCCTTCCAGCACTGCGTTTTCAAGCCCCCTTCCAGCAAGGCACACCAGCTGTGGGGACACCTAGGGTGGACACGACTCAGCCCAGCGGTGGGCTTGTCTAGATTCCCTCACAAGCAAGGGCAGTACTGCAGTCCTTGAAGGCCTTCTGCCAACCCATCTGCTTTTCAGTACAGCTCTCCTGAGATGGATAACCCAAGCCTGGGCCTTGGCTGTTTTCAGTCTGTTCAGGATTTCCCAACTCTGGTTTGTGGGATCTATGGTATCACCTCATGCAGCATCACTGTTCTTCCCTCACAAGAGTTTCTGCACTGGATTCTTCCTTCCAAGCTCTCCCTGCTCTCAGCAGGTACTTGGTTCTCACAGTAAATTAGGAGAAAGGAAAAAATAATTGCTTTTGCCTTCTCTTAAAGATGCTGTTTGACAGGACTGTGATACATCTGGCTGCCTCTCTGGGAACTGGACGGAGAAACCTTCATTTTGGCATCTCTGTTGTGCTTAGAGCTTGCAGTAACCTCTTCTGTTGCTCTGGGGTTTTCTTCTGAAAATGAAGCTGATGGTTTCAGGTGATGAACATTATTAGTCTCAAAAAAGATCAGATTAAGTACCAAAGCTTTAATATCAGACAAAAAGTCAGGAAAGAAGTAGCACCTGCAGGACATCTCCCATTGTGTTTCCTTTGTTTCTGCTTGACGTGGGACTGGGGGCTGCAGCAAACAGCAGAACTCTGTCTTTCAGTCCTATGTTGTATCACTTGGAGGACCCAAGACCAGCAGCTGCGAGTCCTGAGGTGTGCAGTCTTCAGTAGAGTGCATCCCGCTCTTGTAAGCGCTTCATTAACTTGGGCTCTGCACTGGGGCCTCCTGAGAAATTTCAGGTGTGAGGGGAAGAGGGCAAGAGGCAGGAGGCAAAGTCAGGTTTGGGGCCAGGCGGGGAAGGGCTGAGAGGTCAGCACTGGGAGTTTGGCAGTGCCAGGGAAAGGAGGAGAGGGATGAGGAGCCCACAAGAGCAAGGCTCTTTCCCTGTGCTCCAGCGTGCTGAATTAAGCAGGCCACAGTTTATGCCGGTGGGGTAATGCCAGTTCATTTCTCAGATATGCTGACTGGAGGATTCTGCATGTATATATACACATATATATGGCTTTTGGCTTCTGGGGTGTTTTTCCCAAATAGCTGAACAGACAGAAAAGCCCAAAGAACAAAGGGGTATTTACACGTTCAGATGTGCCCACTGATGGTTTCCTAATCATAATCTGGCACTCTGCACATTTGTGTGATATTTATAGATAGGAGTCACAGAATCACAGAATCACAGAATCACAGAATAGTAGGGGTTGGAAGGGACCTCTGTGGGTCATCTAGTCCAACCCCCCCGCCGAAGCAGGGTCACC
>Ga0181612_110923_pt1 | contig 15946 bp, 11 predicted proteins | sample HoacroProtozoa21_FD_119630 | JGI IMG/M metagenome (GOLD analysis project Ga0181612, IMG submission 119630) | Hoatzin crop microbial communities from Cojedes, Venezuel. Combined Assembly of Gp0051906, Gp0051904, Gp0051908
AATGAGTGAATAGTAAAAAAGATTAATGTATAATATTTTGAAGAAAAAAAAAAAAAAAGAGAGGAAAAAAAAAAAAAAAAAAAAAAAGAGGGGGGGGGGGGGGAGTTTTGTAGGGTAAATTGTCTCTGAGGTCTTGCTCAGTGGGTTACAAAGCCAAGGGCTTGTATTGGTCCAAGGCTCCAACACCTGTGGGCCTTATCACTGAAGTCAGAGCCAAGACAAACCTTCAGGCTGGGTCATGTCAGTCTCATTTTTCCCACAGCACGGGAGGCCTTCATTAAAGTCCAAACAGGCCTGACTTGCAGACAGATCTCATGCTGTCTTGCTGCTGATTTTGCAAATAATCTGCTCTCCAAATTGCTATAGCACATTTCTCTCTCTCTGTAGTTCTCTCTCCTTGTTTACTTGTGTCAAGTGTTGAGAGCAGGATGACTTTTAGCTAAGACTTAGCTGCCTTTGGGTCTCTTTTATTCTGTAATTGTATGGGACACAGGGTTGGCCAGTGATTAAGGTATTGCTTTGGGAAGTGGAAATGTGCATCATTTTCACAATCTTGTCTGCAGCCTAAGCAACTGTCTGTCTCTTCCCCCCCGCACAAAGTGTGTGCGATGCTCCCATCTCACATGGGTGTTATGAAACTAGGTTGTTGTCTGTGCAGCTTCACAATTGTAGAGGCAACAATGAATGAGAGCTTTTGCAAATATTCAGTAATTGTCTGATGACCAGAAAGCTTCTACTGGAGGATAGAGCCTGCATTTAAAACTTCTGTACCTCCTAACTGTAACACTGTGTGGCTTTCCAGAGATATTTTTTGCACACCCCTAATCATTATACTACTGCACTTTAAACCTCAAAACAGATCCACACTGACACGGGTCTGAGGGCTTGATTTGGTATCCCTTAACATAGCTTCAAAGCAAGTACCTTCATTGAGACAACAAAATGTCCTGTCCCTCCAGGCTGAGCTTCTAGGCCCAGTGCCCACTGATTTGTTCCCTAATGATCCTGATCCTGCCAGCTCGAGGCTGCTAAGCACAAGTGCTGGTGAGCCATGTGTGCAAGGCAGAAAGTTCAGAAGGCAGGAATTCCTGGAGCAGCAAGAGGAGGGGGACATGACAGGAAGAGGGGACTGATAGTTCGCTGAAAAGCCTATCACAAATAGTGCAAGAATAACAGTTCTCTGTCATGGCTACAGATTCCCTTATCTGGGAGAGTGAAGCGGTGGAGCCTGTCGACACTTCGGCCTCGCGCCCTGCTCTGCTCTCAGCCGCCTGCAGATACAGAGTGGCTTGAACAAGTTCCAGTGCTCGCTCTTGGAGCTTCCCAGGACCCTGCATCACAGCGTGGCACCGTTGGGCAGCCGGGTGACATCACTGCCAACAGCCATGTAGGTGCTTCCTGTGTCACATTCCCAACTGAAGAGCCTCTTGCCAAATCCTTGTCATTCTACATGGTGTTTTTAGGAACAAATGGTCTAATTTTAGCCTGACTGTCACAAATATCTTCCTGAAATAGACTCTGACTCTCTTCTGGCTTGTGCATGTTCTTGAGAGTTTAAAAACAAAGTCCCTAGTCCTTAGGGTCCACAGCTAAAGCCTCTGTCAGCCTAAATTTGGGCAGTAAGAAATACTGAGAAGTGCAGCAAGGAAGCTGTTGTCACTGTTGGACATATACTGAGCTGAGTGAGGACAGGAATGTTCCAGAGAGGCAGCAACTCAGGTGATGGCACATCACAAAGTTGTAGGGATCTGGTCCAATCTGGATGAGTTGTTCTGTATTTTAAGGACTTTGCAATAGAAAGAACTTGCTTTCTGGGCTGGCTGCAGCCAGATATGGCATATAGTGAATGGACTTACTCAAGTGTCCTCTGTGGTTTGCCTAGGATGGTGCATTAGAGCAATTGTCCTTTCTTTTATGGGCCTAACTAGATGAGCACTGGCCTAGGAGTCAATAAACTGTGGTTCTGATCCCATAGCAAAGTCAGTTCATACCTCTCTGTGCTGTCCTTGTAGGGCATGTGCAGCAGTGACCTGCCTTGGGAGCAAGTAAAAAGCACTTATAGAAGAATTAGAAGTTACTGTGAAATGAGGACAAGGAGCACAAACTCCATAAAATAACTGGGCTTTTATGCTCCTGCCTTTTGCTGTTTCCATGAGCTTGAATATGTGAGCTCTTGTATGAAGGATCAATGCAAGCCTGAACTGCTGTTTTTAATTAGCAGAGTAAAAAGCCATGTCTTTAAAGAACTCTCTAAATAGGAAAGGAAAAAATGTTTTCTGGCAGCTGTTGTCTTTATGTTGCTCTCTTGGGAGTGACATGCACACCCCTTATGTTCCTTTACACCTGCTAATGAAGCAGCTCCTTGTACTGGCAGGTCAGTTGATCAGCTAATGGACTCCCTGCAGTCTCCAATGCACCATGTCCTGGAGGATAAATAGGAAAAGGCAAAAAGCCTTTGGGGATCCAAATGAATTCCCGGCTGACTTATGCATGGGGCCTTTTCTGAGTAGTACTGAAAGCAGGCACATGAGACAAAGAACAATAGCCCCTGAGATTGTCACCCTGGGGTTTGCCAGGGTCGCTGGGTGTATGGCCTAGCCTGTGCAGGGTGTGAGACTGTTAGCCAGGGGAGCTTCCCAGCTTGCCATCATTCAGCTGGGGACTAAAAATACTGTTGGCTCATATAAAGTGAGTGCAAAGTGGTTGGTGTTACTGAATACTCTAAAGGCCAAATGCTTGGCACCTGGCTCCAGCTGGGCTTTAATGAGTGAGAACCAAAGTGGCAGTAGGGCTTCATGCACTGAGCATCCCAGCAGGAGCTGTAAATACACCAGCACGTTAAGGGAAGGACAGAAGGGACTTGGGGAGCAGGACTTCTCCATTCTGGGTGAGCACCTGAATTACCCCGAGTGCTGCACAGTCTGGGATAGCTTTTGTTCTCTTTCTCCAGCAGTATCATCCAGGATGTTTGAAACGTCACTGGCAAGAACTTTGTCAAAATGATTAATTTCAATGAACTATTTTTGTTTCTAGCTTCCCACTCCCCTCTCATTTTGATGTGTGCCTTTAATTACAAACTTCTTAACACCCTGAAAAGCAGTGCAGAGCCTACTAATTAGATAACTCACTGGAGGTAATTGAACAAGTTATTAGCAGAATCAAGTGCTCAGCCTTGATTTTTTTGGCTTCCATTTCTGCATCTGGGCCACGGAGACCATCTAAACTGTCCTGGAATGTGTGAGAGTAGGGAACAGTCGTTGTCAGAGTGGGTTTTGGAATGAGGAACAGCTAGAAGCTGACAAATACTCCAGGATATATGCTATTCTCTATTTCATCTTATTAGTCTGCCTCTCTTTTTACCTGCTCTCTGATTTCAAAGGCATTTTCCCATTTAATGCCTGGTCTTCAAAGACTTGTTTTGCCCTGCTGTCCTCCATCTCAAGAGGAAAATGCTGTGGCAACTCAATGACATTCCCTTCTCCTTTCACTGCTTGTGACAAAGGGTGTGTGGGACTAGAGTCCAGTCTTCTCTTGGCAGCCCAAAAGGGTGCTTAAAGGACTGTCTGCACCACTTACGAGGCAGGTCTGTAATGACACCTGGCGTTCAGTCTAGGAAAGTGCTGGTTATCGTACCGCCCTGCTCTGGCCTTGTACGAATTCAAATGTGAACAGGCTGGCTGAGGGGGGAAGCAGACGTTCTTGTTTCTAGATCTGCTGAGAGGACCAGGACAGCTTGATTTTCCAGACTCTGCATTCCATGTAACTCAGCAGTATGCTTGGTGCGGGATGGCTAAAAGAATCCGTGAGATCTTCATGGAAATGAAATGTAACCTTTGAGTGATGCTCAGGGGATGCTATGGAGAAACTCAGTTTGTATGTCAAATTAAAAAATGGAAACTGTTTTTATCCCTACAGGATTTGTCTAGTCAAAGGTACGTCTCTGTACCTTTCACTAGGTTGAAATCCACTATCCCATCATAGAATAAACTTGAGATTTTGTGTTAGTCTGATCCAGACCCAGATTTTCAGTCCAGAAAATGTTTCATCTTACCAAAAGTCAGTCTCGGAGTTAGGCCAGCTGATCTGGTACAGCCTCAGCCTTCATCTACTCTAAGCTTTTTTGTATGTTAGGCAGAGACAGCCCAAGAATCTTTGGAAACCAAGCTGCTGTATCAAAGCATTGTCAAAATGCATAGAAAGCAGCTTATCACTACTTCTGCTCTGGAGAGGGATTGTTCAGAGTTAAACCAAAGCACGCTTCGTTAATAAACACTAATTGCTGTCTATCGTCAAGCACACAGGGCCATTTTCTACATTTTCTAAATGAAACATCCACATTGAAGCCTCTGAAGATCAGAACAGGCTCAATTTTCTATGCAAATAATTTGCCTCTGATCTTGACCCAGGATTTTCATAACAATTAGAGACAGCATGGGGCTCCTGGGCTCTGAGCTGCCCTGCGGTACCCAGCTGTCCATCGCCATCTCCCCGGTGGTGTTCCTTTCATGCCTGCTTGTGAGTGGATCTGTGCACCTGAGGCATTTTCTTTCACTGACTTGAAAATCATGGCTCTTCAACAACATTTATCTCTGTCCCCTCTTTCTTCCCCACGTTTGATCCCACTGGCTGAGTGCTGACGGGAACCAGATGAAAGGATTCCAGCATTTCAGTATCCACACTGGGCATCAACCTGGATTTATATATGTGGTTTTGAGTACATGTGATTGTGTATTTGTTTAATGCTGTGTGAGCATGCCTGTGCACCTTCTGCACATCTCCAGCAATACCATCAAGGAGTATTTAAAAAAAGCAACACACCACTGTCCCCTTGGTTTCAAGAGACTGACTTTAAAAAGAGGGGCTTTTTTGACGTGTTTGATTTGTATTCCTCATGGCTTTCTGTGATGCAGCTTGCTGTAATATGATTTACATTTGTTTTCTTTGGTGTGAAAGTATTGGAGCAACTTACCAGATACCTTAATGCGAAAATCTTAACCACATGCTTGCAGATATCTTTTAACAGAAATAAAATTGTATTTGCACCCATGTAAATATTTCATGTAGAAAAATTCTGAGATCTGGGAAGGGAAGTTGTGCTTGAGATATAAAAAGCTAACAAGATATTTTGCTTAAGTTGTGAGACTGGAGCGACTATTGTGATCATTGAAGCAAAATCCTACAGGAGTTGAACCACTGAGTTTGCTTGAAGTAATTCTTGCCTGAACTGGTGAATGTGTTTTTAGAATAACATCTGATGTTGATGCCTAAGACACTACTGATAGAGTTAGTTCTGTGATTCATTCTGCTTCGTGTAGAAACAGGCATATTAGATTTATCATTAATAGTTCAGCCTCCAGTTTTGGCTTTTTTATCAGCAAGACCAAGTAGTTCTTTAGCTGACCTTCGAAGATCCCCAGCCCTTGAGAGCAAGTTGACCTAATCACCTCAGGCTACGCTTGCTTTGTGTAGAGCCACAGAGACACTGCTACAGTGACTTTCTCTGAGCTGACTGAAGGGAGCAGCTCTTGGCTTTCATTCTGTAAGGAGACAACTTACATGAGGTTTTTCAGTTGTTCTTATTAGCCAAGTGAATGACAAAGAGATACACCGACCAACTTCCTTTACAGCTTATAAAGCTACTTTTATTTTGGCAAAAAAAATTAAAGACCAATTGCAGCGTTCCAAGCTTGATTTCTTCTTAAATACATACCTTTATCTTGGTTGCCTTTTGCAACCATTAAGCACTGCCTTCCCTCCCTAAAAAAAGAACTTTGATCTGCTAAGATATTTCTTTTATGCAGTAGTAATGCTCTGCATGAACCTGTTGACTGGGAGAGGAGACAGGCCAACCCTCTCCCCCACACTCGTGCTTCTGTTCCCGTCAGAATGGTTCCCTCATTCTGGAATTGCTTAAAGAATGCAGCTAGCAGGATAGAGTTAATCATATGTGCAGCCCACTTACCAATGAATTTAATTCCGTGTAGAGTTACTAATTGTCAATGTCAGGAAGTAATTCAGTTTGTTTTGATTTTTCCGAGTCATACATAGAACAAGAATTTACTATGCTCTTCTCATCACTGCAGGGGCATCTTTTCCTCCAACAGAGAAAGAAAAGCAAATTACGATTTGATGGGAGAAATAGCTTGTCCTTCTAACGCCTTCCATACAGCTAGACTGAATCTTTGGCTCGCCGTCAACCCACCTGGTGATTGGATAAGGGCAAAAAATACATGTATGGAGAGGAGATTACTCTGTAGTGGAGAAGTAATTTAATGTTATTCACACTTCATTTGTATCTCTAAAACAATGATCAAAAAGAGTTAATCTCTTCTCCATCAGGGTCTGGTTACTCCCTCTCCTACTATCTACAGTTATACGTGCCTTGCAAGCAATAGTTTACTGGAGAGATGTACTGGCTAGCTTGAAATAAGCTGGCTCAGGCTCTGAGAGTCCTCACTGTGTTTTGACTTCAATGGCTAGATTGTGCATCACCTACAAATATAAATCTACAATAGCTTTACTGGAGTGAAGAGTGTCACATTGCTGGACATCTTTTACCTACCACTCGTACTCCTCATGGAACTCTACCTGCATGTTCATAGCTTCTCCTTGTTTAGAGACATCCTTCTAAATTTTTGTTGTTATTTTAGGTTCCCAAGTAAACCTTCTAGGTAAAAATGTGAATTTTGGCTAAGAACAAAAAGAGAATGTTATTTAAAAGAAATGTGTGTGCCTGGAGCAGTCCAATTATTTCTTATCCTGTGACATCTCGTCTACAAAACCTGGGAGACACTCACTTTTCCATGTTGCTTTAGTACCATGGTCTCCAAGCTGTGCCTGGTGTTCTAAACTGGCACCTTTGTCACCTTCCCTGAAAGCAGGCAAGCCCAGTGAAGTGGGGTTCTCCTGGAAGGAGTTTTGATGAAAGCCATTCCTCTGCTCCTGGCTCAGGCCATGGGCACTCTCAGGGGTCCAGGCTGGTCTGGAACTCCCTGGAGTGTGACTGTCAGGGCTCAGCTCATCCCAGGGTATCGCAGGGCTCTGCACCACCAGTGCTGCTCCTGCAGTGTCTGCACTGCTCTAGGGACAGAGAGGAACACACATTAGAGCTTGTATTTGCATGCAGCAGAGCCCTCTACTTGCAGGACAAAGACGCAAGTTCTACATGTCTTAGCCCTTAGCGAATGGCTCATTATCTAGGAAATCTCACCCTCCTAAACCTTCACCTCCTTACTTGTTGGACAGAGCCCTGGCTACTTTCCATCTTCTTTTTCTTGGAGATTGCTGGATTCCAGTGACACACCAGGCTGTCATTTTGGACACTGTAGTTCCTGTTACCAAGAAGCCAATAGGTTTTCATTTTGCCTTTGCCCTGGGATAAGAAAAAGGAGAGAGCAGAGAACAGCAGTTTTGATGGGATATGAAGGAGAGCAGCAAATCACTGTACCCAGGGCTACTACCTGTACTGCATTTGTTATCACTTCTTCTCTCATAAGTGGCTGCTGTTTGGAGAAAGAATTGTAATTTGTATGTGGCTTGGGTGCTAATAATTCTCTCAGTTCAGAAGAAGGCCTTGCTGATCACTGGCAGTATTGCTAAGGGTTTAAAATCAGCCTTATATCCATGTGTCTGTCATGGAGTCCTTATGTTTTCACCCCAATGCATGTGGTGCTGTGCAGGTGTAGACATAGCAGCTGTGTTTCAAAGTACACACAGTAACACTTCTGCATCGATTGGGAGAAGTAATGGATAGCCACTTCCAGCGGAATTAGCAAAAAGAGCCTCAGGGCCATGGTTAAAAATTGACTTGCAATTCACAGAAGAGCAATGGCCAAATCTATCATATCTCGTTAAATGCCTTTACTGTTGGAAATTTATAGAAAAGCTGTTACCTTGACTTCAATTTCTCCTCTCGGTTCAATTTCATATGCATCATCTGTGAGAAGGGCATCATATGTAGCAGAACTGATATGGATCTTCTGCGCTAGGATTCAGAACAGAGCATTAGAAAAGAAGGATTCCCCTATTCCCAGAAACCACACACCAGCCCTCCTGCTATATCAGCCCAGTGCTTCCACCTCCCCTTTGGAGAAGGGCAAGCTGAGGAAGAAGCACAAAGGGGAAGGTGCCTTGTTGAGGACTCAGCAACACTGTACACAGATGTCAGCTAAAACATAGAAGCAGTTTGGCAGGTTAACAGACCAATTGACATGACTCTGCAGTGCTGCACCGGGTATCTCTGCACAACAGCATTGTACAGCAGTAAAAATAGGTGGCATTGGTAGCAGAGGCAGCATAAAAGAAAACATGCACTGCCTGCTGCTATGTAGCCGTGGTGTTTCTACCTAATGCCTTTTGTGTTAAAGTCCTTTAAAATCAAACTTCGCTTACCTTCTGCTATTTGGCTTTTATCACCTTCTTTCTCCTCTTATTTCCAATCACTTTCCAGAAATGATATAAGGGATGTAACTCTACTTGCCCGTATGAATACACAAGAGTTTCCCTTGCTAATTTGTTAACTGGTACACGTACAGGAATAGTGGGGACTGCAGGTCATGCATGTGCTAGTTCTTCAGATCTATGCTAATTAGTTCTCTAGCCTGGGATATGCTGCAGAGAATGCTCCTTCTCCTGTGTGAACTTTACTTCACACTTGGCAGTGCCCAGTGTGAGGGGGAATCAGGGGTTTCCCTTTCACTGCAGCATCTGAGAGACGTAGAGTGCACGTGTGGGCCTGACCGGCGTGTGAGGAACACACAGATTGTGCCCGAGTTGCTTACGCAAGCTGGTGGACTCCATGCGGGAGGCTGTGTTTACCGTGTCCCCAAAAAGGCAATACCGAGGCATTTTGTACCCCACAACTCCAGCTACACATGGTCCTGAGAAAATACAAGGCAGAAAGGGCCTGTTAAGAAACATGTGGAAAAAGTACAGGAAGATGCCAAATGCAGACACCTTTGCTAGTCACTCTGGATCCTCGGAGAGCAATAGGAATTGGGAATACTCAGTGCACCTAGGGCCTGGCTGCACAGTATTTACTTAAGGGGAGAAGTCACCATTTGATTAGCTGTAGCTAATTGGTGCTGGTATCAGGGGAAGATGCACTTTGCCAGCACTAAATTGTTTCACAGCCCTTTCAACGCTGATGCAAGCAAAAGTCATTTCGTCCCACTGTTACTGCTGGAACCAGGAGAAATACTCATGAGTGAATGGCTCGTACAGAAATGCGGAATTCTTTTCTCCTCACACAGTTAGTCTGTGTCTTATTCTCTTTTTCTCATGTCTCCACCTCAGCCCATGTACCTGTATGTATCCCAGCCCGCAGCTGCAGTCTGCCCATTGGCATATGAGGGATCACAACCTGACGAACTGCTGCCACCAGATCCAGAGACATTTTGGCAATCTCATCAGCATGTCTGGTGCCATTCCTCTCTGGCAGGCCGCTTGCTACCATGTAGGCATCACCAATGGTTTCCACCTGATGGGAAGGGGCAGGTATCACTAACTGGCAGACGATAAGCTTTTTTTTTTTTTTTTCAAAAGGGGATCAAAATAAAATATATCTCAGCTGTCCACCACTTGCCAAGCTGTGGTGTAGTCCCTGTGTGATGGTGGGTCTGGGATTTCATGGCTTTTTGCCAGCTGACCTGGTGTATTTGATATTCGCTAGGGAACCAAGTAAAAAAGATTTCGGCAACTTCCATATTCCTTGCCTGCAGGTTTGCACTCACCTTGTAAACATCATAAGACTCAATCCTGCTGTCAAAGCAGATGTACAGATTGTTGAGCATCTCAACAACTTGCAAGGGAGTACAGGAGGCAGCAATGCTTGTGAACCCCACGATGTCCGAGAAAAAGATAGTCACCTGTCACAGGGAGAAGGAAAGTGTGAAGCTAAGGTCTCAAGGCAACAGTGGCAGAGCCTTTGAAGAGTTTGGGGATTTGTGAAATTCTGAGCAGAACAGCCTAAGGCACAGGCTGCACGTAGAACAAAGGTTGCAGAACTGAATAGATACAATCCCAAATTAACAAGCTCTGGCTCTGAGTTATTCTCTATTACTTTGACAGATAAACTTTGGAGCTAAACACAATTTTATCAACTGCACTTCTCTGAATGCCTTGTGCTAGATGGGAGACTGAAAGTCAAATGCTTTGAATCTTGTGAGCAGTGATCAACAGCAGTGATTACTTACAGAAGTAGGGCCTGATTTTTAAAGTGATGTAAACTGGTAGAGATCAAAACAAGGTATCTGAACAAACAGCAAAATAAAAACTCAGTTGCTGCCTCTGCCCTTGTTGAATCAGGAAATATTAACTGGATTTTGTTTCTCTTGAAATTATGTTTATCTTTGTTATGATCAAGTAATTTACAGAGAAATTCACTGTGTGAAAAAATCAGATTTATAAAAGGTAGAACAACAGAAACTGTAATAACTGAGTTGAGGAAGGGAAATGTGTGTTACAGCTGTTGGAAAAAAAATGTTTCTTCTCTGTGCTGCCTGAACTTTGTTAGTGTTTAGAGTAAAATTGTTCTGCAGTTCATCCTTGGTAATACCAATTAATCTGGAAGAGCCACCTTTTCACTCTCTGCCTTGGTTCAGCTACTTTTGATGTCATGACTATTGTGAATTATAATTAATTGTGCAATTACAGGTTGCTATTTTGATAATGACACCTACAAATTAAATGCAAATATTTATTATTGTGTTTCACAGTTGAAAGTAACAGAGCATCCAAGGGAAAAAGACTGAATAGAATTGCAGTTACTGTAGCATGAGGATTTGTGCTGCAGACTAGGTAGCACAGCTGCTAAATTCAGCATTGACAGCAGCATGCATGTGAGGCAGAGCTGCAAATAAACGGGTGCCTGCCCCAACCCTGCCCTCGTTTTTATGGCGACAGGCTTCATTACAGTTACACACTTGGGCTACGAGATCATCCATCCCTCTCATCCTTCTCTAAGTCTGATGCTCTTTTCAGTCATGTTTATGGAATCATACTGACAAGTACAGGCAGGATTTTTCCTATCTTGTTTTTTTGTGATTCTTCCCGTTTTACAAAGAGGAAACTCATTTGTTGCTCCTGTGTACTCATGGTCTAATGATGCTGACTGGCTCTCATGAATAGGCTTTTAACCCAAAGAAGATAACTTGCTGATATAGGATCTTTGACACCTAAAGCTACATTTCTGAAAAGTTCAGCTTTTCTTCCTTCCCCACCAGCTTTATGGCACACTGCACAGCGCTTTCCAAAACCCATCATGCCTATTTGGATTTCCATCCACACTCAACTATGGGTGCAAAACCAGATTCCTCAACATGGTGGCAAGGTAGGTGCTTTTTTAGGTGAATACTTTTCTGTCCTTGTTGACAACATCCTTTCCATTTGCTAACCTGATCATAGTTTTCTGCCTCAACTTTTTGGCATTTTCTTAGCTGCTTGGCCACAGATTTTGGCAACATCTGGTGTAAGAGGTCCTCAGCTAGCTGCCTCTCCCTTTTCAAGTCCTCTGTCTTTTCCTTCAGGTTCCTGGCATAATTGTGTATCCAATCTGTTGTTTGCTTGAAGGACATCAGGATTATGGGGTAAATAAGGCAGGCTATCACTAACAGACTGATCTTAAGGCTCATTGTGGACAGGATTTCTTTAGATTTCTTGATGAGCTTTTCCTGTCCCTTCTGCAGTAGGCAGTGCTGTACGTAGTCCAGTCCCTTTACCAAGGCTTCAGTGGACACAAATTCGTCTGAGCCCAGGAATGGGGTGAAAAAAGAGATTCCTCCGTAGTGTGTGAAATAAAGTGATAGATTGTTGTTATCCATCCAGCACGTGTGTACACTCTCTGATGAGAAGATAGCATAGTTCAGAAGGGAAAAAAATTGATGCAATGTTGTTTGAAAGCTTGTAGAAGCTGGCATTAAGTGAGCTTTAAGCATGGCTTCTCTTATTCGAAGGACGAGTTTAAAAGCTACTATGTCTGCCCAGTCAGGATTGTATCTCATAGCTTTGAGGTCTTCATGGGGATTACTAACACGCTCCAGCAGTTCAGAGATCACTGTGGAGAGCAGCTGGCTGGCTTCAGTACCCCCTGTGCTATTTAATTTTTGTCTCATGTCAATGATGTAAAATCTACAAATAGATATTTTCTCCTTCTTGCACTGGCAATTCTTACAGTACAGTTCTGCTTCACTTGCCTTGCAGAGGGAGTTTAAATTCCCCCATAGCTGAGCATGAAATGATCTATTCCTCTTGTCTGCTGCGGGGAGCAGCCAGCTGTGCCTTTCTTCCTGCAGGAGATAGATGAGGCGAGCAGCCCAAAGGTTTTCACAGGAGACAAGTTCCTGAAGGGCTTTCCCTGTGTTGCTCCGTATTTCCAAGCTGTTGCTCAAATCAAAAGAAATGGCTCCAAGGAGGCTGCAGAGGGAGACCAGGCATGCTGTCAAAATCTTTTGAACTGTTTTTCTACCACCAGCGTTGGAGGAGGCAGAACGTCTGGGGAAAAAAAAAAAAAAAAAAGAAAAGAAAAATAATAATAAAAAAAAAGAGTGGGGATGTCTGATCTCTGAGGGGTTTCTTGCAACTCTGGAAAACATAACTGGAGCTAGTAGTGATATTTAACAATTCACATGAGTTCTGAAGCAAAGTACAGGGATCATATGCTAGCTGAATGTTATTGAAAGACATATTTTATTATATTTTGTTCCACCTGACATTTTATTTTAAAAGAAAACGTGTAGTAAAGAGACTGTTTCCATGACACGATCAGAGCTGCAGATACACATGAATGAAATCATACAGGTTTTCTGTGAGTGTTAAGACTGATAAAATAATTTGCTTTAGGCTTTATTCGCTGTGGTACTTCTATCCAAATATTAAAGAAGGCCATGAAAAGATGGGTTACTTATTTCAGAGATCACAAACAGGAACTGTTGAATTTTTTCAATCAAACTTTTGAATCAAACTTTTAGAATTTGTTCTTAATAGGAATTTCCAGGTGATGAATAATTTGTGCTGATGTCTTCAAATCAGCTTAGTCGTTTCCACAATATTGTCTAAATATTTCAAAAGGAGAATGAATCAAATTTCAGTTTTGTTTCAGTTTTTACCGAAGCATATACATATCCAATATTTACTTTCAAGCTTCATGATTACCTTTTCTATCCTGCTCTTTCATGCTGCACATAATTGACACCATGCTCCATACAGCAAAGTAACATTTAATGATTTTCATTTTCAGAACTATTAATCAAACATTTACAATCTTACATTAATGATACTCATGAAAACAATTAGGGATGTTATGCTGAAGCTGGCAACTCCTGAATAACTGGGCAACCCTTCTTTCCACTGATAAAGAACAAACCAGGGGACCGGGTTGCTGATCAGTCCATTCAGCTCAGTCCTTTTTTTTCTGTCTTGTTTTTCTTTTTCTCTACATAGCAGAGATGATGGAAAAAAGCCCTCCTCAGATCCCCTGCTCTTTCAGATAGGTGAAATTACATTTCTAATAAGATAAATAAAAACCCAATAAAGCCTGCTATTTCTCAGCAGAGGCTGATATTACACAAAACAAATTCCTGCTGGACTTTTTGCAGCAGAATGGTGGTCAATTGTTGGGAAGTAGAAGAAAAGTAATAAAAGTACAGTCCACAAAGATCATAAACAGCCATGCTTTCTCTTATTTGTTCAATACAATTTAAGTTTAATAATATATATATTTCTTTTCAATCCAAATGTGACAACTGCAAAATGTCTGACTGAAAGGAACCGCAAGCCTAGAAAAATTTCTCTCAACCTAGATGCATTTCTGTTCTCGCAACGAACTTCCAATCTTTTCCTTACTCTGTCTACCACTTACCTCTGAGTCACTTGTCCTCTGTTTTTAATCAATCATTTTACTCTCAAATCCACCTAAATATGTACCAGGAGGGAGAAGAAAAACACAACAAAAATCCACCTTGATTTGATATTGCCTACCTTTTATTACAATGAAAGAAGTATAAATAGGGGCTTTACGTAGTACTAGGCTAAAAGGTGGTGATTCTGCTTGTGCTTTGCAAAAAATTTGCATTTATGTCTGTGTCAGCCAACAGTGACAGCTGAGAGGTCTTCACCTGGCATCCGAATGACTTAAAAACGAGCAATGGGGACATGAAGGAGGTAGGTCTGCAGAGACCCTGCTGGCACTCACCGTGGGGTTTTTTTTCCTTTCCCTTGCCAGGTCACAAGATCCTGGGGTGTTTAAAAACCTCTCTGTAAAAGCATTTTGCAGCGCTCCCACACTCACCTGTGTGAACCCACTCGCACCCGTGCTGCCTTCCTGTTAGGCATTGCCCCTGCGTGCTCTGGTGATTCCCGCTCGCAGAGCTGGGGTCCCGACTGCTGCATGCCTGCTGCCTGCAGCCCTGCCTGTGCCTCTTCGCACCCCCTGCCCCCCCGGAGTTGATCCTGTGGCTCTCTGACTCTGCTCGCAGCAGGCTCACGGCTTCCCCCAGGTGAGTGAGGGTAGCAAGCTCCAGCCCAAGGCAGGGGAAGGGTGGTAAAAGGTCTCCAGCATGATCACTAAATACAGGCTCTGGTCCCAACAATACACAAGTAGTAACAGGGACGCATTTTTTTTTCATGGTGCAAAAAATGGTGTTTATTGCAGTATGGTTAGGTATAATACTCGTGTTGTTAAAAGCATAATTTTCCAGCACTTTGTGATCAAAGGTGTCGCAATTATGACTTTATTCCAACTGTTTTCCTTCTTGGCGCCTATCATCCAGTTCTCTTTGGATTAGTTGCTTGCCATAACCTACAAAAATGTAAAACAAGTGAAAAATCAGATCATGAGACCCAGAATTTATGAATAGTATATGTTGCAGTCAAGATGCAGGATTTAAATAACTGAAATAAGATTTCTGCTTCTCACTTTTTAGATTAAAGTTTATACAAAATTAAAAAAGAATTTATGTTCGAGGCTTGAGCAGCATGCACTGCCTGCTAGGATGCAATTGCAACAATCAGTGATATTGATGAATACAAATTTGAGTAATTAGTTCTGAAGTCATACCAGTAAAATCTTTATGACTATAAATATAGCTCCTAGTATAAAGGGAGAATGCGTTCCTAAACACTGAGACTTATTTAAAAGTGAAAATAATTTGGATAACTTTAAGAAGTGGATACTTTACTTTTGCTACAGAGATTGCTTTTGCACTGGTAAGGGCTTGTCTGCAGCGGTTACTTGTGTGTAAAGTAGCGTTTGAATCAAAAGTGATACAGCTCCCCAAGCAGGTGGCAGAAATCCCAGTCAGAGAGAACCTCAGAAATAGCTGAGTGTCTGTATTCTCTAGCAGCAATACCTAGAACCTTACCTGCTGGATCCAGCTATTGTAAGCAGAGACCCGAGTGAAGACAGAAGGCTTGTGATAGTAGTTGCAGCCGAGAGAAGAGCCAAAGCTGACGATACCGTGCACTTCCCACTTGCCATCAGCAGCCTGGCAGTTCAGTGGGCCACCAGAGTCCCCCTGGGAGGAAGAGGCACACAGTTAATGGCAGTCATAGTGTGAATGGCTCCTCTGTGGGTTTTTAAGCTTTCCTTCCCATCAGGCCTGTTTGTGTCTGAAACCAAGCCCTAAGAGCAGTGTTCTCTGGACTCACATTACAACTGGAGGTGATTCCATCCCCACCAGCGCAAACCATGGAGCGTTTCACTGTGCTTCCCCACCAGGAAGACTTCGAACAAGTTGCATAATCCACCACCAGCAAAAGGCCTTGCTGCAGGTCATCTGGAAGAGCTCCATTTGCTGGGAGGGAATAGAGGCAAAGGAGTCATGGTACCAGCTGGCACTGAGGGAAGAACAAAGCTGCATTGTTAAGTTTCTCCCAGTATCAGAGTACTTTCTCCAGGTGAGAAACTCCATAGGGGCTCTGTTCTTATATATATATATATATATATATATAT
>Ga0181612_104894_pt1 | contig 15943 bp, 9 predicted proteins | sample HoacroProtozoa21_FD_119630 | JGI IMG/M metagenome (GOLD analysis project Ga0181612, IMG submission 119630) | Hoatzin crop microbial communities from Cojedes, Venezuel. Combined Assembly of Gp0051906, Gp0051904, Gp0051908
GCAGACAGCCTCCTTATAACTATATATAAGGTGTCTAACAACGACCCGGCAGAGGAGGGATACTACACATCTAACGAGTATATGGCAAGCTATAAAGGCGATGTGTATCCTGGGACAGGCAATGTTACGAGGGTTGACTCTATCACACTCAACGACAGCGTGATTGTGAGCAAACCTCTCTTCAACATCCGTGAAGAGGCAGGGGATGCAGAACTTCCCAATATCGTGTTCGCATTTATCGACGAGACAGTGGATGCCATTAAGGAAATAGACAGCAAGAAAATCGCATCCGATGACATCTACTCCATAAACGGATACCGACTCAACAGCGATGCCACACTACAGAAAGGTATATATATAAAAGGTGGCAAAAAATATATCGTGAAATAAGCGGCATGACAACATTGCCAGAACAATTCCTTCAGCAAGCGAAAAAACTGATGGGCGAACAGATCTACGGCTCCTTCATAAAGGCTATGGAGGAGCCGCCGTCTGTTGCCATAAGACTCAACCCATTCAAAAAGCCACTTGCTGCAACGAAGCTGACGGAAGAGAGCAAGGAGCAGGTAATAGTGCCTAAGGAAAAAGCAGAAGAGAGCAAGGAGCAGGCAGCAGAAATACTAAACTCCCTGTTTCCAGACGATAGCGTAATAAAGCCGGCGAAAGAAGAAATAAAGCAGACGATAGCTACGGAGTTAATTGTCAATTGTCAATTGTCAACTGTCAATTGGTGCCCGGAGGGCACCATCCTCCCCTCCCGCCCCGACTTCACCCTCGACCCCTTGCTCCATGCCGGCTGCTACTATGTGCAGGAGGCGTCGTCGATGTTTGTGTCACACGTCGCCAAGCATCTCGTGTCGCAGGGCTTTTTGACCGATGAGGCTTTGGTTCTCGACCTATGCGCCGCCCCGGGAGGGAAGTCAACAGCCCTCCGCGCAGCTCTTGGCGACAGCAGCATACTGATTGCCAACGAGACGATAAGGCAGAGAGCGATGATTCTTAGGGAAAACATTATCAAACAAGGCCATCCCGAGGTTATTGTAACAAATAACTACGCCGCCGACTTCACCTCCACCCCACTCCTCTTCGACGCCATTCTCGCCGACGTGCCTTGCTCGGGCGAGGGAATGTTCAGAAAAGACGAGGGGGCGATAAAGCAGTGGACGCCGGAGCTCACGCAACAATGCGCCCAACTCCAACGGCAGATAATACAAGACATCTGGCCAAGCCTGAAAGAAAACGGTATCCTCATCTATTCCACCTGCACCTACAATGTCCTTGAAGACGAGGATAACATCGAATGGATCTGCCAAAACCTCGGAGGCCGGCTCATACCCATCCCCGTAAACCCCGATTGGAATATCACCGGGCCATTAAAACCCTTGGATCATTTAAAAATCCTATCGGATGTCACCGAAGAAAGCAAAAGAATCCTACCTTCCGAAGTAAAAGAAGGCCGCAGGCCTAATAATTGTCAATTGTCAACCTTTCGGTTAAGCGAGTGCAAAGGAAACTTGTTTACTTTGCCGAGCGGAAGAAAGGTCGAACGAAGTTCAATTGTCAATTGTCAATTAGCGTACAGGTTTATCCCTGGTCGCACCCCTGGCGAAGGCCTCTTTATGGCAGTAATACAAAAGACATCTCCAGAGATTAAAGACCTCGCCCTTGTCGGCGGCGGCAAGAAGGACAAGGATTTTGGCAAGAAAAAGGAAATAAAGGCAAAAACGACCGCGGCGGCATGGCTTTCGACAGCCGTCAGGCGGCAAAACAATATTCGCGTTTTATTGAGAACCCTGAAAATTACGAATTTGTAGCCCCCTCGCCCGACACCATTGCGGCTATTCCGAAGAATATGACGGAGGTGTTTGAAAAAGCTCAAAGTCTGCATATCCTCCACGCTGGCATCGGAATCGGAGAGATTAAGACAGGAGGTAAGGATTTTAAATCGGGAGTAAAGGATCTTAAGGCAGGAGCGAAAGACCTTAAGGCAGGAGTGAATGAGAGCAAGTCGATAGCGAAAGGCTTCAAGCCCGGCACACTAATCCCCTCGGCATCGTTGGCTCTCTCCATTGCTCTCTCGCCCGACGCCTTCCCCCGTTTCGAGGCCGACAAGACGACGGCACTGCGATATTTGCGACATGAAGCAATCACTCTGCCGCCCGACACCCCTAAAGGACACGTCATTATCACCTATAAAAACCATCCGCTCGGATTTGTGAAAAATATAGGCCAAAGGGCTAATAATTTGTATCCACAAGAGTGGAGAATAAGAAAAGAAATGCAATAAATAGCTTTTTTTCCGTTTTTTTTGGTGGGAAACAGAAAAATAATTACCTTTGCACCGAATTATGGGTAAATTATATATCGTGCCCACGCCTGTGGGTAATATGGAGGACATCACGCTAAGGGCTCTGCGCATACTCAAAGAGGCCGACGTGATACTGGCGGAAGACACCCGAACATCGGGAATTCTGCTTAAGCATCACGGTATCAGCAACAAACTGATGTCGCACCATAAATTCAATGAGCACGGCACCTCACGCTCCGTCGTGGAAAAGCTCGAAAGCGGTATGACCATCGCACTCATCAGCGACGCCGGAACACCAGGCATCAGCGACCCAGGCTTCTTCCTCGTAAGAGAGGCGGTGAAAGAGGGCATCGAGGTGGAATGTCTGCCAGGAGCTACTGCTTTCGTGCCGGCAATAGTAAGCTCAGCAATACCTTGCGACCGCTTCTGTTTCGAAGGCTTCCTGCCGCAGAAGAAAGGCAGACAGACAAGGATAGAGAGCCTCGCACAGGAACAGCGCACGATGATATTCTATGAGTCGCCATACCGCACGGTTAAAGCACTCCAACAGTTTGCGGAAGTCTTCGGAAAAGACAGGCAGGCGTGCGTGTGCAGGGAGATTTCAAAGATACACGAAGACAAACAAAGAGGAACCCTCGAAGAACTGATACAGCATTTCACTGAGACACCACCGAAAGGCGAAATCGTTATCGTGGTGGCAGGAAAGAAAGAAGGTGAGGATGACTGCACGGAAAAGGAAGAGCGGCAACACAAAAAGAATAATAAAAAGATATGAATATGAGAAGAATAGTGATTATTGCTGTAGGTGCATTGATGTTTGCGGCATGCAGCGAGAAAAAAAGTGAGGTGGCACCCGACAGGACATCGGTCGTAAGAGACTCGATGCAGAACATCATCACGCAGAAAGACAACGAGATAAACGAGCTTATGGGCACCCTCAACGAAATTGACGAGGGATTCAGCCTTATCAATGCGACACAAGAGAAAATCATGCTCGCAAAACAAGGTGAGGGAGTGAACAAAGCCCAAAGGATAAGGGAAAACATGGCCACTCTCCAGCAAGCATTGCAGAAGAACAAAGAGCTCGTGGAGAAACTCAGAAAGCAACTCAACAGCAGCACACTGAAAAGCGAGCAGCTGAACCGCACCATCGAGAACCTCACAAAACAGATTGAGGAAAAGGGAAGGGAGATGCAGTCGCTAAGAGAAGAACTCGACAAAAAAGACATTCATATCTCGGAGCTCGACGAGAAAGTGGCAAACCTCAACACCGACGTGGTGACACTCCAACAAGAGAACACGCAAAAGAAAGAGGTGATAGACAAGCAAGACAAAGAACTGCATCAGGCATGGTTCGTCTTTGGTACTAAAAAAGAACTGAAAGAACAGCATATAATCGAAGGAAGCAAGGTGTTGCAGTCAAACTTCAACAAAAACTATTTCACCAAGATTGACATAAGGCAGAAAAAAGAAATTCAACTTTACAGCAAGTCTGCCAAACTGCTCACCGCCCACCCGGCAAGCTCCTACTCCTTGGTGCAGGATGAGACAAAGCAATACACACTGAAAATTAATAATCCCGAGGCGTTCTGGAGCACAAGCAAATACCTCGTAATCCTCGTAAAATAATTAACAACAAATAATACGAACTAAATAAAAAAGCCCGATTTCATCGGGCTTTTTTATTTACTTAGGATATTTTTTTGGGGGGATTATTTCATTGGAATAAACCTTTTTGGGAATCATTTCATTGGCCAAATTATTTCTCTGAACCAAATCATTTCACTGTTCCGAAATCTGCTTGTTGCTGCTCCACTTCTTTTAGCATACTGCGTTTCTGCTCTTCGGTAAACTCTTTTGTTTTACCGGAGTATGCCGCTGTTTGTACAGTGGAATATTGGCTGCCTGCCACAGATGTGATTTTGCCATGAACAAACGGATATTGCGGTGCGACACTGCTTATCTCAAGGGTCAGCGGCAGAAGGAGCGTGAGTGCCGAGATATGCCACCTCCGCATGTATGCGTATCGTGCCTGGTATGGTGGTTGACTGTACCAACACAGGTGCACTGCCCCACTCTGCCGTGCGGGGATTGGCACCTATCGAGGCATCGCCGATAATGCGGCCCTCACCCTCCACAGTGAAGAGTATTTCTTCTTTTGCCAAACGGCGCACATGACCACTGTCATCAGTAACCTCTGCCACCACCACGATGAAATCACTGCCGTCGGCAATGAGTTGTTTGCCCATTTCATCGGCATAAAGGCGCAGTTTGGTGCTTCGCCGAGAGGGCATCCGCTTGTCGCGGCACACCACCTTGCCACCTATATAACCCTCGGCAACGATATTCACTTTCTCCGACTTCTTCTGCTTATAGCTCCAGTCGCGGGCTTTCATATAATCCCACGCATTCTCAAAAATCACAGGGGCGCTATATACCGGCACCTCATTCTCCGGGATATTCAGCGATGAGGCGAAAGCTCGCAAAGCGGCCTTGTCACCACCAAAATTAGCGGTTTTATCGACGACCTTAGAGTATGTGAACTCACCATCATAGAGCGAAAGACGCACACTGTCGCAGTTGGTGAACACCACCACGTCCTTACCCGACGAGGGCATCATCTCGTGTGCGATATGTATCACGGGCTCGCTCTGAGGCAACTGCGAATGAAACATATAATAATTCGTTTTCGGCTGACGGAAAGCGTCATACAAACCGCCCCAATACGGGTCGGGATGATAACCTCTCTGATGGTCGAAAGGATGCCAGAGGCAACCGCCAAGGAACTGTCCTTTGGTATCAAACATCTCTTTCGTGGACTGCGCATGGGAAAGTGCCTGCAAGAGCATCGGCTGCTCACCCCACGAACGGCTGGTGCGGTTGATGCAATTATGAGCATACCAGTCATCCACAATCTCACTGTATTCGCGGGTAAATATGCACTGCTTCGGAGTCTCTGCCTTCTTCGCGTCGTCGGGCCAGCCATACACGAGGTCGTAGTTCTCTGCCACGCCCGCGCTGTGCATATCGGCAGCTGCCACAGGACGGCCCGGCCATGGGTATTCATCTTTCGTGATTTGCAATGCGTCGAGAGCAAAACTCTCCGGGAAGCGGGTCTCGTTGAGTATCGGCTCCCACATCAACACACAAGGGTGGTTGCGGTCGCGGCGGATGATAAGACGGGTGTTCTGCTGCACCTTCTTCTCAAACTCCGGGTCTTTATTCCAATACTGCCAACCCGGTGTGGCCACGATGATAAAGATGCCGAGCTCATCGCAAGCGTCCATAAACGAGGGGTCTTGAGGATAGTGGGCGGTGCGGATGATATTGCAGCCGGCCTGTTTCAGCCGCTGCACATCGCGCCACTGTTGTGAGTTTGGCACGGCGTTGCCCACGTATGCGAAGTCTTGATGACGGTTAGCGCCCACCAACTGACGATAGCGGTTGCCATTGAGCCAGAAGCCGTCGTGTCCACGGAACTCAAAACTGCGGATGCCGATTTTTGTGATACCGCCGTCCACATTCTTACCTCCTTGCTTCACCGTGGTGGCAAGACTATAGAGGGAAGGCACGTCGGGCGACCATAATGCCGGATTCTTCACGTTTATCTTCTGTCGGAACACCGTCTTTTTGCCTGCCGGTATCGTGAGAGCCGCAGATGCTTTGCCCGCGCTCTTACCGCCGGGAGCTGTCAACGTCTGTTCCACTGTAACTTTCTGTGCCGAAGTGCCGTTGTTGGCTATCTCTGTGTCGATAAACACGTCGGCGCTCTTCTTTGATATATTGTCATAATGCACGAAGATGCCACCGCCGGCAACTTCATTCTCTTCCACAGCAGTGGTGATATGCACCTTATTTTTCGCCACGAGCCACACGTCACGATATATTCCTCCGTGGTAGGCGAAGTCAAGGGTATATTGGGGTTTGCCCGGCGGATAACTCTTATCGTTGCTGTTATCGGCCATCACCGCCACCACGCAGTCGTCGCCAGCCTTCACGCCATAGTCATTGAGATGAACGACAATCGGCAGGTAGCCGCCCTCATGGTATGCCGCCTCTTTGCCATTCACATAAATGCGTTGTTTGCCCATAATGGCCTCGAAATAGATTTCCGCCTCCATGCCTGCGCACTCCTTTGGCAGTGTGAAATGTTTCCGATACCAAGCCACGCCCTGGTAGTTGCGTCCTCCCGAAGCCTCTGCCGGCTCCAGTTTCACGCAGTGGGGAGTGGCCACCGTCTCCCATTGGCTGTCATCGTAGTCCTCGGCCTCCGCTCCCGGTGCCTCGCCGAGCTTAAACAGCCAGCCTGTATTGAAATTATACACCTGACGGTCTGAGCCTTGCAGGGGAAACAAATTCTCCACCGATACCGACAACCCTTCCGCAGCAGCCTTAGCTGCGCCGCAAGAAAACAACAAGCAGAGCATCGCTGCCACTCTAATAACTCTTCTCATATCCATTTTTACTTTAATTAATTACTATCATACTGCAAAATCGGAGATTTTGCCACCTCTCACTGCACGGCTCGCCGTGCCACCTCTCACTGCAAAGCACAGCTTTGCCTTACCATTCATCACTTCTGAACGACGACAAAGGCAAGTCTTCACAAAACACGTCGCCCTCCACAAAGTTCTTGAATGCGTATCTCACAGCCACCGGTTTCTTCACCTCGTCGCTTTTCACCATCATCTTACTGCGGCTCACCCACGCCTTTGCCTTGTGAAACACCCGGTCTTCACCTGCCACCTCAAAGAGGTCGCTGGTATATTTGCCGTGACAGTTAATCCACATCTTGTCGTTGTCGAACGAGCAGATAATTGTGTCGTTTTGTATCTTCATCCCCGAAAAGCGTGGACTCTCTGCCGTGATGCCCTCGATGCCGTAGGTTTTCACTAACGCCAGCCTTGCGAGCCTTTCACCGGCCACCTGTTTTTTCATCGGATGTATGCCCTTCTCCAAACCGGCGTCCATCAGCACCGCCATACCGCTATTGGGTATCATCAGCTCCGCTTTCCATTGTTGTTCGCGCAGGTAGGCACTGCAGACGGTGTCTTGTCCCTCGAAAGTGATGAGGTCGTAGTCATACGGAGCTATCTGGCAGTAGTAGAAGGGGAACTCCCCTATCGCCCACTGCTGTCTCCAGCCTTTCACCATACCGGAGAAAAGGTCGGCATAGTAGGAATAGCGCGGCCAGTTGTCTTCCCCCTGATACCATATCACGCCAGCGATATTGATGCCGATAAGCGGGTGGAGCATGCCATTATAGAGGGCTGTAGGACAGCGCTGTTCAGTTTTGTTCACCTCTTCCTGGGTCTGCGGCAGTTTCACCTGCGGGAAAGCAGTGAGCCACTCGGGTGCGTTCCATGCCTCGCATGCGCTTCCTCCCCAGGCAGTAACAATCAGTCCAACGGGGATGTCGAGGATTTCGTTGAGCAGCCGTCCGAAATAATATGCCGTGGCGCTGAATTCCCTCACGCTCTTTGGAGCCGCCTCTGACCATTGACCGGTAACATCGTCAACAGGAGTTATCGAGGCGCATCTCTTAACGGTAAAGAGCCGGATATTCGGGTTCTTGCTGTGCAAAATGGCATCGCTGGCACCTTCCACCGGCTGGTTCTTATATCCTTTCATCGGCATTTCCATATTGCTCTGACCGCTGCACAGCCAAAGCTCACCAACCATCACATTGTCGATTTTCAGTTCCTTGCCATCGCTCACCGTGAGCTCGTAAGGACCGCCGGCATCGGGTGTTTTAATAGTCAACTGCCATTTGCCATCATCGCTAACCTGTGTCTTATAGCTCTCTTTGCTCCACGAAGCCGACACCTTCACGGTCTTATTCTTCTCTGCCGTTCCCCACAATTTGCAGTCGGCATTCCTCTGCATCACCATGCCGCTGCTGAAGAAGGCGGGCATTTTCACCTCTGCCTGCATACCAAGGCACGAGGCTATCGCAAGCAACATGCTTATTTGTCTGAATCTGTTCATTTTTATATCGTTTAGTCTTTACTTTTAATATCTGTATGTAGGAATTGGCGTGAACGCATTCTCGATATGATCGAGCACCATAGTAGCATCGGTCTTTCCTGTTATTGCGATGATGTCGAATCGTATGCGTCCGTCGAAAGCCTTCTGTTTTACGTATGAATTGGAAGCCTTTTGAATGCTTAGTATTTTCTTCCTGTTCACTGCCTCCTCGGGAGTGGTGAGGTCGTTGGTGGCTCGTGTCTTCACCTCTACGATAGCTAATACGCCTTCAGGGGTAAGAGCCACGATGTCGAGGTCGTGATGTCCGAAACGCCAGTCGCGCTCCAAAATCTGATAACCCTTGCGACGGAGATACTCCTCTGCCTTTCGCTCGCCCCACTTGCCTAATTCATTATGCTCTGCCATATTCTTAAATTTTCAATCTACAATGAATTTCACTTCCTTGAATGCATATCGCCTCTCTTGTCCGTCGCTATCGGCAAGCACTATAGTACCATCGGGCAAAACAGTGGTTATTGATGCCATAAACTGCCCGTCGTTGTCTTCGAAAGGATACATGTTTCCGTCCAAGCGATAAAGATTTTTCAGATAATCGACACGGATGCCCGAAGACGAAAGAGTATCATTTTTGCTTTCTGAAAACGAAGTCCCGCTGGCATTTCCCGAAGCCGCCATGCCGCTTGCGATTTCGTCCTCCACCATTTTTATATAATGTGTGAGCCGTTCTATCACAGCGTTCATTATTTCTTGAGTCGGTGTGTCGTTCTGAATGATGTTTTTAAGCGACACGGGATTTGGGGCGTCACTTTGGAATGCTGTCTGATTCACATTTATGCCGATGCCGAAGATGCAGTCGCTGATTTCCTTGTCTTTGAGTCGTGTTTCGATTAGTGTTCCGCTGATTTTCTTGTCGTGCCAATATATATCGTTGGGCCATTTTATTGTGATGCCGTCGGTATAATGGCTCAGCACGTCGCGCAATGCACATGCCAACGCCATCGACAACAGATACTGCTGATGCACGGGAATCCGCCGGGGATGGGTCATCACGCTCATGAGAAGGTTCTTTCCTGCCTCGCTCTCCCAATGGTTACCGCTCTGTCCGCGACCTGCCGTCTGGTAGTTGGCCACCACCACCGTCATCACGTCGGGGGCATCGTCAGCGGCATCCATCTCCAACAAACAGTCGTTCGTGGATTTCGTCTCCCTAAGGTGTATTATTCGCAGTTCCATAATCCTATTTGTTTAAGTTATATTCCACTATTGAGGGCATGGCGAGGAGACCGGCGGGCAACAGAGAGTCTCCGCTAAGACGGTATTTGGCATTCGTCCATATACCCTCGAAAGGAGGCTGACCGGCATCTGAGCCACGTAAGGCATTTGCCCATGTATTGGTAACCTCTATCTCGATTTCATTTCTGCCATTGCGCAAGGCATCGGTGATTTCTATTTCGTAGGGGGCAGTCCAGATGATGCCACAGTCTTTGCCATTAAGCCAAACATGAGCCACGTCGTGCAAGCCGTCGAGACGGAGGAAACGGCGGGGCATATTACTGGCTTTCTTAACCGAAGAGTTGCCTTTGGCTTTTTTAGAAGAGTTGTCCTTAGCTTTTTTCGCCACCGAAGACTTATACGTGAAAGAGGCGCTGTAGCGGGCAGAGCCGCTATAGTAGCGCACTTTTGGATTTGAGGATGCAGACCAGTCGAAAAGTGTATCGGAAGTTATAGACAAATCTGTCTCCTTAAAAGCTACTGTCCAAGGTGTTTTATTTTTTATCGGAGTTATCACAGGTTGCCGTTGAGCCATACATGGTAATGTCTGCACTTCTGTAGCGTTAGAGAGAAGTGAGGATTTTCCCGTTATAATAAATAAAGAAGAATAAGGGGCGAAGGCAGGAATATTGATGTCTGCAACAGCCATTTCCCCGATGGAATCGACAAAATAGGCATTTGTCAAAGGGTCAAAAACAGCGATTTCATCGGTGTTTGGATTATTTCTGCGCAACTTTGCTGTGAAACTCTTTACTTCGTCGGTCTGATTACTCAGAAAATAGATATCGCAACCTTCAGAGGTTCTTCTGTGAGCATATCCGATACCATCAGGCAAGTCTATATCCTTCACTATTCCGAATTGGGAAAAGTCATTAGATTTATAGTTGCCTTCAACGACAGCAAGACCTTGGCGACGGAAATCCTCAATTTTCTTTCTTACCTTAGTGGAATATGAAGAAAGGGGATGAGGAAGAACAAGTACTTTATAAGAGCTGCCCGCAGAGGTTGACAAGAAGCCGTCATTAATTGACGAAGACATCAAAACATCCGGATTCATCGAGTCGTAGGAATAACCATTCAACGGATTTATCCAATTTTTTATATCAGGTATGCCAGCGATATGACGCACGCCAACGGGACTCTCTTCCATTGGCAAACCTACATTTGCAAGACGTTTTTTCTCTGCCTCTACTCTATCCTCACCTATGACACCTGGCAAAACGTCTATTAACTGCCAAGGCATCACTGAACGGGAGGGAATCTCTTCTCCACTGAAAACGGCAATGTCAACGACAGGGGTGCCTTGTTGTAAGAGTGTCTGACACCGATTCACATAATCCACCAGCCCGCGAGCCTCTTTCATCCAAGTCTGGTCCCGTTGGAAGAAAAGTCCGATTCCATCGAGGGTCATACCCGGTCGGCGGTCAATCCAAGGATTATGTGCGGTGACATGGAAAAACAACCTGTTCATTCCCAAACAGAAATTACGGTCGAGCAATGGTTTTATGCTCGCAGGTGTTTCATCCCATACTCCCCTCACCTCTGTGAACCCTTCAGCCTGCACGATATTCTTTCCATAGATATGAGCACCGCTCACTGCGTCGAGCATGTCGTTGGGTTTGTCGTGGGTCGGTGAATTAAGCCAATACTCTCCCATCGGAAGGTCGCAATACTTATAATGTTCGATTCCATCGCTTATCATTGTGGGTGCCACGCTCTCTGAAGAGAAGAGGCATCCGTAGTCGGCGGCACGGTTTTTCACTGTGGCGAAAAACACGTCATTGATAAGGTCGTTGATGGTGAGGCGTATGTCGTAAAGCACGCTGTCGCTCTTGGCTCGGCTCTCCACGGGGATGCCGGCCATTACAGGGAGGTAGGGAAAGAGGTCGTAGCCACGGCGGCGTTTGAACTCAAGGGCAAAATTGTTGCTCCAGTTCTGACAACCGCACTCCCAACTGTCAACGTGCATATATTTGATGACGTTAGAGTGAGGACGGCTCTTGAATTTGTCGAACCAGTTGCTCACCTGTTTTGTCACCGACCCAGCAGAGAATTTATCGCACTCCAAGCCCTTGCCACCTCCGGCGGTCTCATTCTTCTGACCTGTGGAGGTATGACCCATTCTTATGATTCTCCACGTGCCGGCAGGCAATTTTGTTGCGATTTCATCGCCTGATAAATTAAGCCATACAATCTTATTTAAAGGAATTATCGCGGTTTCATCGGTGATTTCAGGTGAAGAGGTGGCAATGCGCCAGGCATATCCGGCCTTGCCCTCCCATTGGTCGATTACGGGCTGACTGCTCATCTTGATGCCATTAACCTTAAGGTTTGGCTTCCACTTTGCAGCATCGAGGTCTTCGGATCCGGGCTCACTCCCCTCGGCAGTCCAGTCGAAAGCGAAGTAGCGGGCAGTAGTGGATGGAATGGCGTATGTGGTATTATACTTACCTTCCTGCCATCCTTGGCGCGGAGGCGTAAGCTGTCTTATCATCCTATAGTTTACACCGTCGTCGCTGGCCAAAACCTTAAGCCGTTTTGCCTGTAAATTGCTTGACGGGGTCTTAATCTCTATACTGCGGCAGAGCCTCGGAGAGTCGTATTCAAACACTATGCGGCAAGGTTCATTACTGCGGATTTGTCCCTTTTCATCGATGGTAGCACCGCCGGAAAGTGATATTTTCGGAGCAATCCCATCGATTGCTGCTTTCGGTTCCTCGTATGGCAAGGCAAAGGTGGCAATGTCCTCATAATATCCTTCATACCCCGGATGACGGGACAAAACGAGCGATTTCATCGGGGTTTTCACGATGGTGTCGGTCCACACAACCTTTTGCATCGATTCCCTCGGAGTTATCCAAGGTCCTCCGGCAAGGGCGAAACCGTCGCAGATATGTATTCCCAAGTCGAGGTGCAGGGAATCGGCGATGAAAAGGGCATAGTCAACCATCTCCCAAAAGTCGGTAGTCAACTGCTCTGCCTTGCCTCCAAACTCTGGCCGCTCCGACACGCCACGGATGGGCATCAGATAACAGCCGGCAAGACCGGCATCCTTCATCGACTGCAGGTCAGCCCGTATCCCCTCCTTCGACACGGCTCCATACATCCAATACCAGAATGTCATTGGCCTGCTCAGATCCACACTCCCCATTCCATCGGCCTTTATGCCAACAGGAATGGAAAGAAAAATCAATATTATCAAATATACTTTTTTCATTAATTCTCAATTGTCAATTGGAAAGCGGCGTGCTGCTTTCCAGCAGCCCAGAACGGTTGTGCGGAAGGGCCATTCAAATCCGTTGTATTCACTTTATTTCTCACTGCCGGAATCACATCGAGGATGCTGATGCCCATATCGGGCAGGTCGTAGAGAATATGGTCGCGACCGTCGCGCGGCTGATATACTCCGATGTATTTCCCTTGGGTGATGGGCTGTATGCCGATTGTGCCCTCTTGGGTCTCAAGGCGCATCCATTTCACATCAGCGAAATATCCTTTAAACTCCGGATAATCCCAGCTCTCACCCGGTATCGGGTCATTATATTTGTTTTGCCAATAACCGTATTGCGGACCCTGAATTCTGTTTTGCCATACACGGTAAGGACCTTTGCCCACCCAACTCTTGGCATTCACCTTATTCTCGGGATAATCGAAAGCGATGCCCATCAAGTCAACAACACCTCCGAAATTATATTCACAATCCACAGTCACAGAGCCATCGCCCATGAATGTCCAAATCACCATATCAAGACTTCCATGTTTATACGATACCACGAGTTGTTTATGTCCGGCATCGTCTGTCGTTTCCTCAATTTTATCGAGAACTCCTTGGTCTGCATACTCGGTGTATTGTGTCTTTTTCTTCTCTGCCTCCTTATCGTCGTGATTATAGAACTGGTCATAGCTGCGGTCGCTGCGACGCAAGGCTACGAAGCGTGGACCGCCACTCAAGGAGATGGCCTTGCTGCCATTGGTAATACTCGTAAGCCGTCCGTCCTTTGAAGAGAACGAATAGCTCACATTACCACTCTTAAAGGTGATATTCTCCGATGGAACCGCCATTTTTTGCTTATTTTTCATCGCTGTAGAGGGAAGGGCATCAGCAGCGGCATCATTCTTAGCCGCAGTCGCCGAGCCGATATTTCTATAGCTGGAACCACCTTTCGAGCCAAAACCACTTTTCGAGCCAAAACCACCTTTCGAGCCAAAACTGCCTTTCGAGCCATAACCTCCATTCGGGTTATTTCCGTAAGCGGCGTTTTCAAGTTCCTCCTTGCTCTTGCACCATTTGAATATCTCCTCGCCACGGTTGTCGATGGCAGTAATTTCTATAGCATCATAGTTGCCACCACACTGCGGCACATTCAGTTCTCCTTCTTGCCACGGTTTCACATCGGGCGCGGTAATAGTACCCTCTTTCACCACAGAAATCTTACTTCCTCCTGCCACCGGCATATTCAAATAGCGATAGCTGAAACGGCAGGTGTTGAGATTCAAAAAGTCGTAGCGGTTACTCACTGTCCACCCTTCGGCATTATGATGCAGCAGCACCGGACTCCACACCTCCTTGATGGTATAATAAGAGCCCTCCTTCTCGAAATGCGGTCCCACGATGCCATCGGCTCCGAAATTACCTTGGCAGTCGAGCACTCCATCCTGATCGGTGCGCACCACTGCTTGGTCGCTCAAGTCCCAAAGAAACCCACCGGCACATCGCGGATTGCTCATCATCATATCCCAATAGTCTGCAAGTCCGCCACCATGTCCTCCATCATAAAGTCCGTGCAGGAATTCCGTGGGCATGAAGATTTCCTTCTGGCGCATATACTCTTGCGTCTCGCCGTATGAACGATAGTGCTTTGTCTCAAAACCGTTGCGGTTGGCCCAGGGATACAGCACCACCCTCTTCTGCGGGTCGAACTTGTGGAAATAGGGCTCCAGCTCATAATTAAACCCACCCTCGTTGCCGTTGCTCCAGAAAATGATGCTCGGGTGGTTGGCATCGCGCGTAACCATCTCTTCTACGAGCTGCGCTCCCACGATTGTCTCGTGTGCCCAGTGCCAGCCGGGCAGCTCGCACTCCACATAAAGTCCTAAAGAGTCGCAAGCGTCGAGAAACTCCGGGTCGGCAGGGTAATGGCTCAACCTCACTGCATTCATATTCATGCTTCTGATTAGCTGCACATCCTCAATATTCTTGGCTTTAGATAGTGTGCGTCCACTCTCCGGACGGAAACTATGGCGGTTGACACCCTTGAAAATCACACGGTTGCCATTGATATACACACCGTCGCTCTCACGGTATTCGATGGTGCGAAAGCCGAATTTCTGTCTTTCTGTATGCAAGGCATTGCCTTTCGCGTCCTTCAAAGTCATCACAGCTGTGTATCTCACCGGTGTCTCGGCAGTCCAGAGCTTCGGATTTTTCACCATAAAGTCGATTTCCGCATTGTCGCTGCCTCTCGTTTCAGCGACATTATTACCGACGGTATTTCCTTTCTCATCGACTATCACCGTCTCTATCGTCGCACCCTCGACAGCACGGTTGAGATAGCAAGTGGCCTTAAACCGTCCGTCCATGCCGGCATCGATAGCCACACGGCGGATATTTCTTGAGGGTTTCGACATGATAAACACAGGGCGCCAGATGCCACCGAAATTCCAATAGTCAGCGCGGCGCTCGGCGAGGTTCACCTGTGGTTTGCTGCTCTCCTTGCTCACCTCCACCTCAAGGCGGTTGGGCTTGGAGCCGAAGAACACACGGTCGCTCACGTCAAACATAAATCGGCAGAAACCGCCATGATGGGTGCCGCTGCCAGCCTTTCTGCCGTTGATGCTCACCTTCGCCTCGGTCATCACAGCCTCGAAAACTATCTGTATCTCTCTGCCCTCCCATTCCTGCGGAAGAGTGAACTCATATTTATAAAAACCTTTCTCATCGGCGATGCCCTCGGGTGTGGCCTTGCCATAGAAGCGCATGCCATACTGATAGGTGCCGAAACCTTGCAATTCCCAGCACGACGGCACTCCGATTTTAGTCTTCTTGCCGGCATTCCGTCCGCCGGTGCATTCAAAGTCCCATTCCACCATATCATCGCAACCGTGTCCGGAGAGATATTTCACACCTGTCTCTATGCCGCCACGACCGGCAGGAGCCACGGCAGCAACCGACGCTGCCGTCATCGTACCAAATAACAGTGCAGCGAAAAACGTTTTTCTCATATCACTCATTTTTCTTAAAGACGAAAAAACAAGAAAATTGTAACTTTTCCTCTATAAAACCCGATAGCGGTCTTCGGTAATTCTTTTATAATAAGCGGTTTTCTTTTACAGCAGATGAAGTAAAGGCAACAAAACCTTCTGCCCGTCTTTTTA
>Ga0181612_117901_pt1 | contig 15943 bp, 9 predicted proteins | sample HoacroProtozoa21_FD_119630 | JGI IMG/M metagenome (GOLD analysis project Ga0181612, IMG submission 119630) | Hoatzin crop microbial communities from Cojedes, Venezuel. Combined Assembly of Gp0051906, Gp0051904, Gp0051908
AAATTTTTTTTTTTTTTTTTTTTTTTTTTTTTTTTTAACAAAACCAAACTCCTCTCTGTGTTGTTCTTCTGGAGGCTGTTGTATGTTTCTTTCTCCTGATGCTAAGCAGGATTTTAGATGAATTTGAAGAGGTGGGAAAACAGTATGTTCTGCAGTAGAAATGCAACAATTCTTGCCAGGATATTTAATGTTTATTTCAATGTGCTAGTGGAGGATTAAAAAGTACGTTCATCCTAACCCTAGTAGTCTCTCCAAATTTGGTTTTGACCATGTCTAGAAACTTCATAGGGAAGCACAGGTCAAGCTCTGCTGTCTTTGGGGAACAGCACATCAGGTGGTCTTGAAGTTAGATGCAGAGATAGTGGTGTGGATTTGCTTGCTTGTAGACAGAGGAGCAAAGCTGTAAGTCTCATTGGCCATGTTTTGTTGGTTAAGTGAGGCTTCTGAACACAAAAGGGGAGTAGGTTGGGCAGCTTGCCTACAGGCTCGTTTGATTCTGGGACCCCAAGCACTTGGTGGTAATTGATACCAAGACTGAAGTTCGGTGGGAGGCATGTGTGCATCTCCTAAAATGAAGTGACATCAGAGTTGTATTTTGCTAGTGGTGTGGTCAAGTCACCCGTTTTCTCAGCTCTTTGTGTTCATAGCTGTATGTTAAAACTATAGAATACAAATTGTCTGGTAATGTGGGCTTTGTGGTGTCTTACAACAAGGGGAAAACACTAACAAAGCAAATGCAGAATTACAGCTGTCATTAGCAAATGTTAAAAAACGTACACACTGTTCTGCTGAGGTTGATTTGACTATTTGCATGCTTAGTGGTATGTGCAATCAAATAATTTCTTAATGATTAGCATTTTTGCTGTACTCTTGGGAGAAGGTATAGGTTAATTTTCCTCCATGGTTTGCTAAATGGATCAAATTATTTGCATTGTCCACACTTTGAAGATGTAGATGTGAAGGGAAGCTGTTTTTTAACAGGCTTCTATCATATAAATAACTTGACTTAGTCCTATTTAACTTTTTTTTCTGGGACGTGACTTTATATAGTTGGACTCAGGTCCATTTCTAAACAAGGTATAAGAGTCACTTGGTTCTGTGTCTTCAAGTAGTATCTGGTTCTTGCGTAACTGTCTTCTGTAAAACTTTCTGGATAATGCTGAAGAGGATTTTCTGCTTATGATTTACAGGTTCCTGGTATGTTTTGCAGCTTCAGATATAGAATGCTAATATGTTCTTGGCGGGACTTAATAATTTCCTTAGTGGTTAAATATAACATAACCATAAATACCTTAGATTATCCTCAGGCAAAAGGTTTTCCGGATGACTTATAATTAAACTTGTGTTAAAATTGGGTTGCTATTTTGACCTCTGAACTGTCATACTATAGCCTAATTTGTATCTTCTTTTAATATTTGTTGGTAAGTTTTGTAACCCAGAGGTGGCAACCTGCCTCAAGTGCTACCACATATTGGATATTAAAATGGTGATTGAGAGATGCTGTATTCATAGAAATGGAAATGTCTTATTTTCTTCACTTCAAGGAAATTAATGGTGCCAATAGTGTTAAAATTGTCCTTGTTGTTTCCCAAGTCCGTTTAGTGATCTCTTAATCACCAAGCCACATACTGAGCACATAATAATTGGAGATCTAAGTGAGCTAGTTTTCATACAAGGTGAGGAAAAGGCAAGATTAAAAAGCTTCAGTGTGCTTGCTTTTTTCCTGCTGATTAGATAACGGTTCAGACCTGGCTCTTCCTGAATGTCCTAAGAGCTCAGTAGAAATCTACAATTAACAAGAGGCTTTGTTATAGTCTATTTGTCACTTTAGACAAAGAACACTTTTAAATGCCAGCAAGGGTTTGTCAAACAGGCTATACTAGGTTTTATGCTCTAGAGAAATTCCATTTCTAAGTAAACTCAAGATACCTGGAGTTTGGATTCTTGGAGCTGTTAAACTGGCTGATTCGGGCACTAATATAAACGTGTCTGTGACACTGTAATGTTTCTGTTCTCCTCTTCCTGATTCTTTTTGTCTTATAACCACAAAAATGCTTAAATTCAGTGTAGATCTTATCTGTGTGCAGCATATTTGAAAAAGTACTTCCCTCCTTAAAAGCATGGCTGCTTCAATCATGGCTTCATAACTCAGGGTTGAAGACTGTGAACTTTGTTTTTCCTCTCGTGGCAGAGTGGTTCTTTTTTTTACCGCTTGTATGCTAGTGCTGTCATCACAAGCTCAGACTTCAGTCAGCTGAGGTATAACAGTCTAAACTGTAGGGTCTCTGGAACGAGAAGTGGAAGCTTTACAGATCCAAGTTAGCTTTTTGTTCTGCTCAAAGAACTCCATTTTCTGAAAGTGGTGCAGTCACTGGATGCCTGTTTTGGATGAGTTAAAAGCGTGCATTTCAGGGCATGGTGTGGCAAGGCCAAGAAACCACAGCCTGTCTACTTTAGTAGATGACATGCTTTCCATGAACGTTACTTTCCTAATCTCAGAAATAGCTGAAATAACTGGAAGCATACAGCCTAGAGGATGTCTAATATGTTGCCCTGTTAGTTGCACCTAAAGCTTTCATGCTTACTTTTCTCAGAAGGGGAGAGGTGGACATGTTTTCTGTCTGCCCCTCTCGCTGCCTTTTTGCGTTGCAATGCTCGGAATATCAGTGGACAGCAAATATGTACTCACTAGTGGTTGGACATGAAGACTTTCTTTTATTGGTGGTACTAGAAAGTAACATTGACATTGTTTTTTTTTTTTTAAAGCTGAACTGAGGGCAACTTTCCCCTCTCCTGAGTTACGTGCACTTAAACACCTGACCTTGAAGTAGCACTTAGCTGTTGTTGTGGCCAAAGAGTTTGATTCTCAAGTATAGGTAGATGACAGACCATCATAGGATGTTTGTGTGTGTAGAGTGGTGTTTGTGGACCTTTTGAACTGCAAGAAGCAGGAATTTCTTCTGTAGAAAACAGCAAAATGTGAGAATCCTGATGAAGTGGGGCACTACTGGTACTGCTTTGTTAAAAGACTCTCAAGCTGAAGATTGTCTGTCATTGTTTTGGCAACAAGCACAGACATAATGAAACGGTAGAGACCAACTAACATGCTGCAGGAGTGTGCAAAAACTGAGTGGCTTTTTAGTAAACGTGCTGCAAGGTGATACAGTCAAGAGTGGTTCTTTGCCTCCTTTCTTCTTTCTTCTCCCACCCTAACTACAAATAGCCACTGATCTTATGGTAGAGATGGGTTTAATGGTGAATGTCAAGTTTTAGAGTAACACAGATGCTTGAGGAGAGAATAGCAGCCACATGCTTAAGATCTTTGGAAAGGCTAAAAAAAAATAAATTGTAAAACAGTCTTTTATAGTATATTTATACCTGGTTTTGGTAACACTTTAAGCTGACTTCTCCCTGTCTTACTATAGTTCAGCTGAGTTATACAGCATTTAGTTAGGACTGCCCCTAAAAGAAGTGGCCGACATCTGTTAAGAAGAAAACATGGCCTCTTACTGCAAAATGGAAAATAGGGCTTTTACAGCAGATTCATTTCTGGAGAACATGCTGCAGCTCTTTATTTGGGTGGAAGCGGGGACATTTGTTTATAGGAATAAGGAGTTAAAGCCCATCAAGATTAATCTTCTTTTCTGTGAGTTTACCACCCAATTTGAATCTTAGATGAACTGTAGACAGTGATCTCTTTAAGTATGGGGTGAAATTATAGAACAGGTCAGGAAATCAGGAGATGATGATGGTGTCTGCTTTTTCTGTTTACTGGAGGAAACTTTGGCCTTTGTTCCTACAGGCCTAATTATAGCAACTGGCAAAAAAATCCGCTGCATTGTAGTATTCCCAAAATGGCACTTCAATCAGAAATTGGTGTTCTAGGTTGTGTCCTTGTGTTCAGCTAGTGGCCTGCATGAGGACTTGATCTGCACTGTCACCTGCTGTGTTGTGGCCTTGCTGCCTCTTCATTGAGTCTATACTACAAGATTTAGCCCTGAAAGGGGCTCTCCTGTCCTTGTGAGTGGGGTAGGTTGCCATCATACAACTGTAATGCCTTGTAATTTGCATCTGGCCTGATACAGGGAACAGTTTGGCCCATTCTATCCTAAATACTGGAAACACACTCTTACATAAGCAAGCATAAAGTTACAGTGATGATCACACTTAGATACCACCTATTATTTATTGCTCTTTTGATGTCCATTTCTTCTTCAAGATAAAATTACACATCCAGTATGAAGACAGTTGATGGCTGAAAATAAATCTGTTTCCTTAACCTTTTACCATTCTTTGTTGCAGCTCTCAAGTTCCACTTACAAATATAGGAGTGAGGAATTCAAGAGGCAGTTTTCGCATCTGCCAGACTCTGAGAGACTCATAGTAGGTAAGATGTAATCACAGCAAAAGTGCTTGTCTTTTTGCTGATAACTCCAGATTGCAGCAGTGCCAAGGTGTGTTTTTATGTCAAAATCTAACTTCAGCTGATACCTTCCTATTCTCCTGTCTCTGAATTAGCATCAGATACCTTCAGGGGAAGTCAGGTCCGTACTCATCGCCTGTACTGTCTGCTTTGTGAAAAACAACAGATTCCTTTTGGGGGTTGAGAAGTGAAGGAGAGGATACAGAATCCTCCAGTTTGTCTAGATATGCGATGGGAGCCTGTTAATGTCTTTGTCTGCTGCTACTTTAGTGGGTTTTTAGACAAAACCCTACCTGACAGCAGTGAAGATGTGACTGTCTGACAGCTGTTAGCTGACCAGCTGGAAAGAAAGGTCACCATGCAGGGTTGGGGTGAGCACTGAGCACACAAACTCAACATACATGCATCAACGGGCTTGTGTGATGCAAGCTTGAGAAGAACAGGTAGAGTTAAATCCTGAGAGCACTGAATTTGTTTTATGTTCTTTCCAGCATTGACAACCAACTTGGTACCTCTTGCAGTGTCATGACAATTTATTTTCAATCCTGTGAGTGTTTGAGTCTTCTCCTTTACTTTAAAGAGGGAACTAGTTATGGCCAAGTCAGATGCCATAGGTGTTGGGGAGGAGGGAGTTGATTCCATAGTTGTAATAGTTTGAAACTTGGATACAAAGGTAAGGAGATGTTGCTTCAGTGACCCTGTTAAGTAGGTAGATCATCCTTAGCAGCAGTTTTTCCCTTGCTCCCTGGAACTAAGCCTAGACTCTTGACCTAGGCACCTTGATTAATGTGACTTCTGGGACTGAGTGACACAGTGGGTGCTTGTAGTTTGAAAAACTCTTTTCAGAGACAAATGCCAGCTATGTGGTACGAGGACATATAATTCAGTATTCAAGTGTGTAATTCTCATCAGCCATCATAGGACACTGCTGGAAAACACAAACCAATCTTCATTTTATCCTGACTTATAATGCTGTGCATTTGGATGGATTTGTCAATGTGGTATGTTGAGGGCAGATAAAAATGTTTTATGCCCCATGGTGGTCAGTGCAGTTGTAGTACTGCCCAGGCTAGTGCTGAGCCTAAAGTGTGTTACATGGTGCTGTGCAGTGCAGTTGTGTTAGTTCTGGGTTGGCACATGCCTTGAGTGGAGGTTTTTCACAGCCCAGTATACCAGGTTAGCTTCCCCATAGGCTGATGAGATGGGTGCAGGCATGCAAGTACAGCTCAGCTGGAAGTGCAGAAGTGAAGTGCATGGGATGGGAGGGGAGAGGAGAGGAGCAAGTGGCAGAAAATGTCAAACTGCTGCATAACTTCTTGGCACTGAAATGTTCCTTCTGAGCTCTGACTTCCTGTTTTGCTCCACCACAAGATCCAAAGAAGGCAAACGTATAACCCTACCTCCTTTGCATGCAGTGATGTGCCTTATTGTCTCTTATTACTTGCCTTGCAGGTAGGCCTGCCTGCACTGCCTGAGCAGTGTGTAACAATGCAACACTGTCCAAGAATTGGGTGTTGTTTTTATACAAAAGTGGTGTTGTGACTGTTTAAAGTTAATCTCTCAGCTTATGCAACCTTTGAGCAAGTGAATAGAGAGGCTGTCCATGTATGCTTGCAGCAAGCTGTGTTCCTTCCAGGTTAGTGGAAGAGAAAGTAGAGCTTTCACTTGCACAGAAAGTTAAATCCCTGTGTCCTTTTCCAGCCTCAGGAGGTGGCAGTTATCCTCTCAAATGCCTTCTGCATTTTTAAAGTACTTGATTTAAGTGAAGAAGTAAAGCAGAAAAGAATATTACTTCAAAGCATTGTTTTGACGTCTCTCGTTACACAGGATTGATGTAGAAAGCCATGGAGCAAACTGAAGCACATTTCCAATGAACACACCGCCAAGGACTTGAAGAAAGATTTAGTAATGGGTTAATCTCAACAATGTAGTGCCTGCTCCACCAGAAGCAAAGTCATTACTTTATAAACATTTTTTTTACTCCATAAGAAGCAGTGCTCCTTTGGAAGGACTTTTTGCATCCTCCAAGCAAAGAGCTCTTCCTTTACTTGATGCAGGAAACTTATCACAGGCTTTACAGTGCTTAAAGAAGCAATTTCTTGCTGCTGTTCAAAAGAGCTATAACTGCTCGTGTTCTTAACTTAGCTGTTAAAAGCGGCTGTTCCACTGTAATGACCACCACATATAAAGATTATATGAAATATAATTCTTTTCTTACAATGGAGGAGAAATGATGTGGACTTTCAAAATAGGAGTTTGAAGGTGTGCCACTAACTTTAGTTTGTCTGAAAATGTTGTTTACAAGCAGCGTCTTACGTTACTGAATCTGAAAACTTAGAAGGAGAAATGCTAATCTCTCCTGTCTGTTTTGATATTCTCTTTTGTGTAGGTAGGTCATGGTGTTGCTCATCACTTGCCCAGTGCTCCAGTATTTATAGGTCTGAATCCCTCTGCATCCCCTAAACATAGAAGTCGGATGCAAACGTCTTGGTAATGCTTTCTTGAAGTCCTTAACCTCAAACTCCTGCTGCCTTCCCTCTCCCTGCTCTCCCAGCATTTTGGTATCTGTCTTTTCTTTAAACATACACTTACAACTTACTGGTTAAGTTTATGTAATTGTATTTGCAGTTATGTCTTTGAGGACTGATATACGTACCTCATGCTTGTTGCAAGAAATTTTACTTCCACTTGACTATTTAAGGGGAAAACCCAACAGAGTTTTAAAAATCATAAAAAAAGCTTCTGCAGATGCTTATTTACCTTGAAGTTAGGATGGTGAGGGACTCCTGAACCTCTTGGTGCTTTTTCAAGATCTGTATTTATCTTATTGTATACAAAATCAAAATTCTGGCTCAGACAGTACCAGATACAATGCTCTTCAAAATAACAGAACTCTTTGATATCTCTGAAGTTAAAATCGTTAACATCTTGCATGAATAATTGCATTCTGGGTATTTTCTATATATAAGGTAGCCTTTTTCAAGTTGGAACTTCCAAAAGAGGTTGGTCTGTCTTCATTGTCTAGCAGTAGTACTTCTGAAAATTCGTTTTGTTTTAATCTTCAGGCTCTGAAATGATGAAAGTTCTCTCCAAGAGGCTTTTAAAAATTACAACCACGTCCTCTGCTCTTGTTCTTAATTAGCAGGTGTCTGTTGATGGGTAACTGTGTTCTAGATGAAGTCTGTTTCTCAGTAGGGATGCTTCAGCCAGAGGCAGTATCATAAGAAAAATTACAGTCAGCTTCTGAAAATATCCCATGCCTGAAGAACTAGATAGCTTCAGGTTGCCTTTTAGTGTCTCACTCTACCGGTAGTTTTAGCTAGTGATAGGATCTGTTTAGTAGAAAATTATTGTCTTACTACAACATATGAACTACTGTTATGTAGGAATTGACAGTATAAGCCATTGTACTATAAAATGTTTGTGTATTTTGTTGTTTAGGTGCTTTGAAGTTTGACTTATACGTCTCCCATGTACTCCTGCTCTTGCCTGATACCTCCTCTCTGAAAATACAGGATAATGCGCAGGGGGTCAATGTATGGAGTGCTGTCCTCACACAGACACTTCCATCAGCTTTAGCACTGGGATGTTCCCAGAACAATGATCTGGATGCAACCCAGTACAAGTCTGCCTTCACAGGCTTTTGAAGAGTGAAAGAAAAGTTCTTTTATTTTTATTGTAATACCCTTATTTTAAGTTAAAAGGTTTGGGTAAACTGAGCTGCAATAAGTAAATAAACTTTCTCTTGTTCTTTATATGTAGATTATGCCTGTGCGCTCCAGAAGGATATCCTGCTGCAAGGACGCTTGTATCTCTCTGAAAACTGGCTCTGTTTCCACAGCAACATTTTCCGATGGGAGACCACAGTAAGACCTCTTAGCTCACTTGAATCCCACCTCTTCTTTGTCCTGGACTATCAGGGTATGAGAGCCCCTCAAACAAATCTTTTCCTGTCAATCTCTTACTAATAACTTTACACTGAAAAGAAAGAGCCTGCATCCCTGAGTGGAAATGTGGGTCCGTTGCTCCGTAAAGTGAAGTAGTGTTGGAGATGTCCGAATGCTGAAGTAAGCCTGCTCAGTCAGCCATTCAGCATGGGAAGGAGTTCAGGACTTTTGCTAAAGTTGATCCTTTATATTTCTAGATGAGTTTGCCTCTCCTTACCAAGGAGAGTTGCTCTGTAAAGGGATGTAACGTGTAATGTTCTACTGCAAGACCAGGTGCATGATACAGTATGTGGTGTTGCCCTGTTCAAGAACTCTCCAGCATTGAACCTTAACGTGGTTTAGTCTCACATGTAAGTATTGGCATCTAAGAATAGCTGAGGAGAGTGATGATTGCATTGGTGATTGAACATTTTTTTATTGTAGACTTGAGACTGAAGAAAAAAACCAAAAAAAAACAAAACAAAAAAAAACCAAACCAAAACCAAAAAACACCACAAACCACCTGTGAAATGACAGCCTTGAATACATAAACTACTCAAAGACTGATTTTTCAGCCAAACCAGCGTGCATCCTAGTAACCTGTTCCTGCCTGCCTAGCAGAGTGAGAGCTTAAGTGGTATCTTAAGGCAATGTGAACTCATCAGCTACAGTGCTAGAACCAAGCTTTGGGACCTCCTTAGCAGGCTGTGTTGATGCAGAGAGACAGTGAGTGGGGAGGACTTTCTGCACACTTAGGAAAAAGCAAGATCCAACTGTATGTTCTTCCTTTCTCTAAACTGAATGGCAGCACAGCCTTGTCTTCAAGGGAAGGGGGTAGGCTGAATTGAAATGGCTTGTTGCAGCCAGTCAGACCATGCCGTTCTAAACAGAAACATTTTAAGTACTAATATGCAAGGTAAACACACCCAAGCAGAAAGACTTCCTTGCAGTGTCTGAACCGCAAATAAATCTCTGAAAATGGACTAGATTTCAAAATTCTGTGATGTGACAGACAAGATAGTCTGTTATCTGCTCAATGTCCTGCCTTATGTATAGTGTACTGATTGGGGCTGGCTTTGAGGTCTGTGGTTTGTATGTGCTTGGGGGAATGCGCCCTTAATCCTGTGTTGCTGGAGCAGTGGAAGTAAAGAAGAAAGAATTACTTGCTTCCCTAGTCCTAGGAAGAAAGAAGAGGAAATTATAAGTCATCTTAACTTGCTTCTGCTCTGGAATGCTTGCTGTTGAGGCTAACAAATGAGGACAGTAGTTGCCTTTGTGATCTCAACCAAGTTGCATCGCAGGGTTTGGGATTAGTTTGAGTTCACCTTCCGTATTCTGTGACTTTATACATTTTTGGTCTTAACAGTTATTTTTAACATGTTATTAAATCTATTTCTGCTTAGATTTCTATTGCCTTGAAGGATATCACTTTCATGACAAAGGAGAAGACTGCTCGGCTTATTCCAAATGCCATACAAATAGCAACAAAAGGAGAGAAGGTGAAAAACTGTATTAAAATATGTGGTTTTTTAAAAATGATAATGTCCAGGGCAGAGCACTTGTTTTTAAATTTGCATAAGTAACTTCCCTGTCAAGTCTTTGGACGTGGTTAGGATTAGAAGACAGACTTGGTGTTTTGATCCCTGTGCATATTGGCTTGATAATTCAGCTTTAGTTTGATTGAAGACTAGTGTTGATACAGTAACCAGAAAGTAGGGAAGTTTTTGTCCCGCTGATTCTCAAAGGAAAGCCATTTGAAAACTCCAAGTTCAGGGCATGAATTCAGAATGTGTGCCCTTGAGTTTGGTATTTTTTGCAGTCTCACTGGATTTAAAGTGCCCCTGGAAGAAAATGGCTGAAAACAAAAAGGGCTGCAATATCATGGGTTTCGAGTCACGGAGAAATCTACCCACCGAACATGCAATTTTATATTCTGGGAAGTGCAGTTATTGGATGTGTTTGGAAAAATGGAAATGTGTGATGCAGAATGTTCTTATGTGCAGCACACTTTGTGATATTACTTCTGTCATTGCCTTGAAAATAATAATTTTTGGCTGGATGCAGAGAATAATTTTCCAGGGCGAATCTGGAGCTGTTCTTTGTGAATGGACTGTCATTCCTTATATTTGGTTGTTCCCTCTCAATTTATTAAATATTAACTTCCATCATCAAGGAAGATAAACCTTTTTTTCTGCTAAACAAACTTTCAAATGGGAAAGATAATATTGCAAATGGTGCATGTGATTTGATATCCTATTTTAATTATTTTAATTTTACATCTTCTCATATGAAAAGATTAGTAAAAGGAATATGTGGTGGAAGGATGGAAAGGGCTGTGGCCTGTAAGAAATAGGCATAAACATCTCTGATTTGCTCCACCTCCTATTTGGAAGTGGGAGAAAGATTTAACTGTGCAGTTAGTTGAGGGGGAGCTCTTTCTTTATGCCAAAAGCACAAATGATTGCAGCTGGGTGCCCGGAAGAGCAGATGTCTTTGTGTGGATATTGGGTAACTAACTCTTACTTACTAAAAGTGGTAAAAAGTGTGGAGTGTGAGGAATGTAAGCTCAGGTTTGTTGAGTGTGAGAGGAGCGTGCCATTGCTGAAAACCTTAGGAAATTCAGGATATAAGGAAGCATTCTGTTTTATTTTTTTTTCTGAGAATACCTAAAAGTGAGCTTTTGGCACCTTGTTTTTTCCTGCAGTTTTTCTTCACATCATTCAGTGCAAGAGACAGAAGCTACCTCAGTATCTTCCGCTTATGGCAGAATGTGTTGCTGGATAAGGTGAGTTTGTAAGTGCCGGTACCTGTGGTTAAGTAACAAAATTATTTTTTTTCTAAAGTAAGGAAATGTGTCTTTTGAGGGCAAGTGACTTTCCTTAAGAAATCAGCTTTTTGTTTCTGACGCAGAAATCTAATCTGATGTTCTTCTTTGGCTTCTTGTACTTCAGATCCCAGATAAACTTCCCATCCTTTCCTCCTTATGCTGCCATCTACAACTTTGCTGTTGGTGGAGCGTTTTGTCTTTGAAGATAGGTTGCTTGTTTCTCTTCACTACAAACTCAAGCAGATATTACTAAACTGGCATGCATTTGCTTCACATTTTCTGTGGCTAATTTGTGATCAAAAAGGCAAGAGGCTTTTTCAGTGAAAGCTCTTTTCTTTTTGAGGAAAAAGCCAAAAGTCACCTTCTTGATTAAGTTAGCTGAACCTTTGCCAACCAACTCATTGCAACTCCCCTGACCTTGAATAAATGCAACAAAGGCAGGCTGTGTGATATGGAAGTGTATTTTGGCAACTTCTGCTAGTTAACTTGATTTTATGTTGCAATTTGTGGACACTTAAGCTAATCTTCTTTCTAAAAATGTACCGACTCTTTTGCAGAACATCGCTGTAAGTAATGCAATTTTTGTAAGCAATTCCTTCCTGTTTATGCCTCTCTTTGTTTAAATACTTCAACACGGGTGCAGTTGAACACTGAAATATCCGTATATATCTCTGCACTACAATGGTCCCCAAAGGCTTAAAGCTGTGGCACTACTTACATGTAGTACCCACACAGGTTTTTTGTTAAATGGATTTTAGGGGAGACTAAAGGCACTTTTTGTCAAACAAAAGCTGAAAATAAAGGAAAGTTCTATATGAGGCAAAACTAATGTTTCCTGCAAATTTCTTACCTCTCATACCAAATACTGTTGAACTGTGGAATGGTAATTAACTTATTCAGTTGGTTAGTTTGCGGTGCTGGAGGATGAATGTATGGGCATTCAGATATGCAGACCTATCGATGGGGCTGGAACAGTGTGACAACAAACTTCTGTGCTGTTCAGTGTTAGTTTTTCCTATGCATTTCTACTCTTTGCTGCTGAAGTAAGTATCACATTAGGAACAATTTTTCACTTCAGACCAGTAACCATAGGGTAGATATGAACGTGGAAGGCATCGACTGCGTGCAAGATGAGATTAGTTAAGCCAGCGGGTTTTAGGGGCCAGTGCATCTGCATAGCTTGGGAACTCTCCATATTCTTTCTAATCTCGCTGTTAGCTTTCTTGCATCCTCACTGAAGTGTGTTGAAAGATAGAAGTCTCTGATGTGAATTTCTGCTGGGAGTTCTCAGTTGTGAAATGGAGCATTGCCATGAGGTGTGTGTAGGGCTTTTTAATGTGGTGTGTTTGGAGCTATTTCTTGAAACAGGAATTCTGTTAGGTTAAGCTCCTGCTTCTGCGTCGTAGTAGTGACTTCTGATTCTCTGCTAGAATGAGTCTGAATTCGCCTCTCAGCCTGCTTTGTGATTCTTTACTGCTTAACCAAACTAGATCCAAGCTATAGAGGGGCACTGAGGAGGTGAAAGTAGAAAGTGACATTTGCTAGAGCTGGATCCGCTGACTCTACTACAACAACAGCTGTCCACTGACCTGTTGCTAAAAGAAAGCCCTTGGTGCATCGAAGCTGTTTGGCTGCTTTCTCCCCAACCCCCTGTGGCGGGGATGGCATACATTTGAAAGAGAGCTTATACACCCGAGGCTTTGGCATGGGTGTGCGATGCCCTGAGTATGTGAAGCCTGGTGTTTCTGGACTCCAGTGGTCAAAGGGATCCTGTCAGAATTTGTAAGGCTTGTGACAAAAAACCCAAATCTCACTCTGGAACCAGTTCCAAAAGGAGCAGGTTTTAATGTTTTCTCTGCAAATATGAGTATTTTAAAGCCTGTGGATAATTTAGTTACCTGGAGTACATCTGCTAGACCTGGAGATGACATCCAACTGTTGAATTATGAAATAAAGGCTTTCTGGTGCTGTCAGAAGTGTAACTCTGCTCTCGTGGTGCTGGTTTGTGCCACGTGATGATAGATAATCCCAAATTTGCAGGATTTGGATCCAGGGGATGGGAATTGCAATTGCTTCAAATCAGGTTTGTGCAGAGGTTATTTTCAGTCACTGGCTCTGCCCTCTTCAGTGCTTCCTTGGCACAGATTTCATGCTACAAGGTCTCACCTCTGAAGAGTGACCTATCTGCTTTACCTGACATGCCTTAAGCTTTCACCCCTTGCAGAACATCCTGGTAGGGTCAGCATGCCCTTTCCCAGATCTCCATCTTGTGGCTGGTCTGCCCTGTACTTAAGTATTGCGTGTCCTAGACAGCTTAAAGTCTGCCTTTCTGTTAGAAATGACTTGCATTGTGTAAGAAAAACAGTAACTGCTTACATGTTATTCCATGCCTAAGCTTACTTTGATCATCACGATGCCCTCCCCCAGCTTTGTGTAACTGTTCTGATAATACTTCTGGTCCCCATAGCCAAGCTGTAGTTTTCTAGCTCATAGCTTCTCCTTCAGATCTCGCTCAGAGTGTGATGTTGTGCATTTAGTGCTCTTCAACTTTGGTTCCTCTGGGAATCAGTGAGTACCTTCCTCTTAAGATGGTCCTTTCTTAGGCTATTTCTTTAAAGTGTCCATATAAAGACTTTTTTCTTTCAAGGAAAATTACTTATTTTTTTCTGTTCCTCTTGCTAAATGTGCTCAGAGTGAGTCTCTTAAGCTTTTACCTTGCCATTGTTTTTTAAATGGGGAAGCATCATGGAAAATAAGGGGTGATTAATGTAGGTCTGGAGAGACGTGACACCGGTCTTGATAAAACAGATAGCTGCTTCCACATCCGCTGAGGCTTTCAATAATACATCAGTTTATAAAATCAGCCAAAATTCCTGTTTTGGAACAGGCTTTCCGGATTGGTAAAACAAGTTTAGTAATGACTGCTATTGACAGTAAGAGCAGTGCCATTTATACTTCTGCTTTATTTTCCTAAAGTTCATGGGTGTCAAATATCCTTCCAGTTTAAGGGAGAAGGAACAAATTAAAATCTAATTAGGCAGGTCATTCAAATCCCAAACAAACACAGCACTCCTTATTTCTAATGGAACAAGATCTTAACTTAATCGGTCTCAATTCCCATGAGTCCTCTTCCTTAGAGTTGGATTTATTTCCCTATTGTTGTTCTTGCGCTTTGCTGGGTAGAGATTTGCACCCGTCTCCAGAGACACTGTAGCAGGTAAGTGTAGCGGTGCGGGACGGGACCAGAATTTCTGAGGAGCTGGGCTTGTGGCGAGTGTCTGCCAGGATAGCAGATCTGCCTTCCCGAGCAGCTTCTCAGGGAAGGTTGTAATAAAGAGGTGTCTGTTTGCGAAGAGGGTTGTTCTAGAGATCAAAAAGGGCTTGGGTTGATTCTGAGCTCTTGTTTGGGCAGTTAGAAGGGGAGTTTGCTGCTTTCCCTTGCAAACAAGCGATCAGAATTCCACATCGGAGTTGCCTGGTGGGAGTATGGTGTGTGGTGGGGTGTTGTCTCCGGAGTAAACCCGCACAGAGAGTCTCATTCTTATTTCTGCTTGTTTTAGTGGTATTCTGTAGTATTGCTTGTGCTATGCCACCATGTTGTCTAGCGTGAAACAAAATATAGATGTTTTATGCTGCCCATTGAAAAGACAACAGCGTGTCACAGCTGCTTCTTGTAGCCTTTCTTTTTGTATACAAAGAGAACCATGGAAAAACCCAGCACAGACCATCACCTTGAGTGGGCAAAGTAATTAATGTTTAGATTCAGCCTTTCAAGCTTCAGAGCTTCTCAAACCATCCTCTCAGAAGCAGAAGTCTGACCCAGAAAATTTGTGCCCTTCTTTGCCTTCAGAACTAATCCTTTCTGGTACAATAAAGCAAGTCAGGTTTGATCTTGGGCTGTGACCATTAACAACTCATTATATCCAGCTGAGCTAGGAATGACTGAGCAGAGTGTGAGAATCCTCGTTTAGAAGCAGAAGTTGGTGACACTGACTTCACAAAACCCCAGGGAGCAGCTTTATACATTCCTAAAATGCATTGCTTAAAAGTTTCTCTGCTTCCCTCAAGCCCTTGAGCCGTCTGTACAAGGGCAGCCTGACTTGCCCACGGACTGGTGCGAGACGTGCCAGTGGATTTAGTTAGCGGCATTAGCCCTTTGCTGGTTATTTTCTCACGACTGGGAATAAAGGCGGTGCCGATGCTGGGCTGCGGAAGTGGAAGCGGCTTTGTTCCTGTCCTTTAATTTCTGGCCGAATGGTGTGCTGTGTTTTGAAACTGTAATGCCTGGTCCTGTTTTTGGCCGTTTAATGGAAACCGCTGCAGGTAGCTGCTGTGGCTGTGAGCTGCTGCTCCAGCAGGCATCGCGCCCGGGGAGAGGAGGGTGGCCGTGTGTTGGGGTGCGTGTTCGTAGCACGGCGCTGCTGTGCAGAGTGAACCCCCTGGCAGAGGGAGGGCTGGCGCCCGCGCTCCCAACCCGAGCTTTGTACATGCGTGTTCTGTGTGTTGGTGTTTGCGTTGCCCTCGGTGGGATTGAGTACCTGGAAACCCACCCCCGCCAGCAGGGCGGCAGTGCCGGCCGCTTGCTGGAGCGCCTGGCACCTCGCTGTGCTGGGAAATACCCAGGGGACCTCAACACCTCCCAACCCCCGCAGCGGCGGGAGCAGCCCTGGCCTGAGCCGCGGGGCGGCCCCCGCCCCCCACCCGCGGCGGGCCACCCCCCGCGCCGCCCGGGGGGGGGGCGGCCCGCGCGGGCCAGGCGGCGGCCGC
>Ga0181612_135322_pt1 | contig 15943 bp, 10 predicted proteins | sample HoacroProtozoa21_FD_119630 | JGI IMG/M metagenome (GOLD analysis project Ga0181612, IMG submission 119630) | Hoatzin crop microbial communities from Cojedes, Venezuel. Combined Assembly of Gp0051906, Gp0051904, Gp0051908
AAGAGGTCACTATTTTCCTGAAAACACATCAGTCTCGTGTTAGCTGCGCAGGAACTTTACACGATGTTTGGCAAGGATTTGGGCAGGTGCAACAGGACATTCAAGGCTGTGTTGAGCTCGTGGGATGCTCAAACACTTCTCCAAGTTGTCGCAGCCGTGAGGTGGGCAGCACGTCCAGGAGGCAGGTCTCCAGCCCACCACAGTGAAGGGCAGCAGGGGAAAGGAGGAGGGAAGGGACAGCACAGACAGCTTCTTAAAAAAGAAATATATAGATATATATAGATATAAGAGGGAGTACTTTGGCTCTCTCAAGTCAGACTTCAGAAAAACAAAACCAGAACAAGATCAAGAGAGCCTCATGTCTCCAGAAGTATAGCTGGCAAACATCCTAGGACATTGACTCTGTCTTTAAAAGAAGCCTTCAGACAAAAACTGTAAGGTAGTTGACTATCTTGTAATGGGTTTAAAACAGAGAAATCTGGGCCCACGTCTCTGGTAGCAGGAAACTGTTACACCTTGTAGTTTAGTGAAATAAAAAGGTTCTGATTTAAACTTCACCATAAATTATTCCCAGCTAGATGACTGAAACTCAGCAGTCTTGAACTGACTTCTGATACGCAGGGTTTACCTTAATTCCATGTCTCAGTTACATAAGCTTCGTTGGCACTTTTTGTTCAAGGCTAGAGCACAGCTACCAGCACATATAAAATTCTCTCTCAATAAACACTTCATCATGTTGTGCATTTTCTTTTACAGACCATTTATTTTTGTATTCTGACATTTTGCAGTTATCTACATGCCTGAATACAGTCTTACACGTTCTTATGCAGTGTAATATGTGACACTTTACAGAGTCTGACTTTCCAGTGACTGTGTTTATCAGCTGTTCCAAGCTTGTTTTGGTGAAATGTTGCAAAAGCCCAAACGCTAACAGACACATCGGACTCCCTGACGGCAGAGTTTGCTGCAAAGTGAGCGTTCAAAGCAGCGCGCAGGGACTCCGTGGCTGCACAGCGATGCCAGCGGCACCACCAACGCGGGTAAATTCCTGCTGGTTATTAAGCTCCTGGTTACCCTGACAGCCAGAGCTCAGGGCTCATCATTCCCCATTAACCAAATGCCGACAGCCTTTGGAAAACCCTTCCTCTAAAAAGTGAGCGGGGAAGCTGAACTGCCGTGGATTGACACCCAGGACCTTCTCAGACCCTTGGGCCCTGACGGGCAGCCTGTGGGGCACCGGGGGGTATGCCCGCCTGGCACCACTGCCGCCCAAACCCTCCTCCTTCAGGGGTGCCACCTTCCCCTGAGCCCACAGCTTATTGCTCTGTCGCACTAGCAGCTTCCACCCCTGCCCCGACAAAGTCCACGCTGGCCAGCTCTTCTTTGTACTGTATAAACTAAGGTTTTATCAGCTCGAAAGAGGTATGGATACATTTTACATTCACGCACCCTGAAAAAATAGAAAGAAACAAGTTTCCAAGCATGCTGAATAGCAAGCAGAAACTGTAACTGTTTTTTTCCAGGTCTCTACCTGACCAGTGAAATTTCACACTAAAATAAAGCTTTCAAACTGAAGAGGTGTGGAGATTAAAAAAAAAAAACAAGCTGGACTTTCACCTCTCGAGCCGAGATGTGCAGTAAATTTAAAGTACATTTGGGAGCCGGTTCCTGTGAAGTTATTTTCCATCTCCGCACTTCCTGGTTGAAGCAGCAAGAGCCGCAGGCATCAAAGCCTCGTCTGGGCAGATTCAAGGCCGTTTACATCTAAGAGCCGAAGCAGGGAAGTGAAGACACCGGGGCACTTTTGGCACTGACCTAGCATCTTGCTTGGATGTTGCAGGCAGTTATTTCCCTTGTCCAGCCGCAAAGGGAAAGGTAAAGCCTAGATCCCTACTGTGAACCCTCAGAGGAAAAGCTCAGTGGGAGCACAACGTGCTGTTTTAAGGTCCCAAAGCACCTGGATGTGGCTGCAGCCAGAGTTTCCCCAGAGCCACCCAGGTAAACAGAAAACCACGAGCAGCCAGGTTTGGAGACCCAGGACCGGAGAAGACATCCCAGGGCTCCAAGACCACTCCTGTGCTGCTGCTGTAATAAATTCTCCTTGTTTTTCTTACTGCCCTTCTACAGCTATTTCACAACCTTTGGCTTCAACCTAGCTTATTTATGACTGTCTTACGCATGTTTCTTGTGACTGTACATTTAAGCAGCTCCTTCCTTGCCCTGGTGTTTACAGCCAGCTCCATTCTCTCTCCAGCTTCATTTTGTTGGTGACTTCTCTAAGCTTTCACTCTCTGCTCAGAAAACAGCTTGTTCCCTAATCATCCCAGCCCTGCTGCAGTTCGAATTTATCTTTCTCAAGTGTGGGTGACTGGCTCCGCATAAACTGTTACAGGTAAGACCCCAACTCTGTCATTTCCAACTTGCAGCAGAAACTCACAGGTTGAAGTCCCCGATTGCACAAGACATGGAGCACCACACTCTGTACCACTTCCGTTCCTCCACCGCCCAAGGGTAAGCCCACTTCTCCCGCACGGTGGTCCAGCCCCCCACGTCACGCCCACGCCTGCTGACCGTGTTTCACCAGCGCGTGCTCCAATGTACCCCTGTGCTCTGCACCATGCTCACAAAAGGGCGATTGCTGGTCCACCGTCTCTCCCTGCTGAAGAGCTTCACGAACAGCCGCTCCTCATCCCAAACAGTGTTAACAGGGAACTATGACTACCTCCTCCTCAGGGCTCTCCATTCCATATCAGCTCCTTTCCCCAGCTGGATAAGAGCCTTCTGCAGACCATGTCTGGGCACTGTGCTCACCCCTTCATGCCCTTCCCAGCCTTCTACTGGCAGCTGTTGTCAAAGACTCTCAGGCTACCTGGATTTTTACTTTTATCGAATATGGATGTTCTCAACCCCACACCACCACCCACGCAGAAACAGAAGCATTTCTTTAAAACTCTGAATTGCAGACAGCCTGCAGATCTGCACTGCTGTTCACTGCTGCGTCACCAGACAGGCGTCCTTCCAGTGCTGCTGCCAAAAACCTTCCTGTAAGTTAAAAGCAGAGCTTTCACACTGAACACCTTGACGTGGCCCATGCAGCTGAGCCGATTCTGCGGCGGCAGACGTGCCTGAGGTGTCCGAGACAGACCGACACCACTTACAGCACCACGAATGCTGATTCCTGTTCACAGCCTGCTCCCCAGCAAATGAGCCACCCAGCCGAGCTTGCCATAACATTAACACATAGCCTGCAGAGACATTTTTAGCCGTTTCACAATTACATACAATTAAAATGTTTTTAAAACTACAGATTGTCACAAGTCTGTATTTCAAACAGCTTCTCTTTTTCCCCTTTTCAGTACAAAAGGCAACTCCACTACTCCCTCAGCAACTGGAAAACTAATATTAATAATCATATCATCACATGCTTACATACTGTAATTAAACCAGCCTAGATCTGGCCAGTACTCAGATGGACTCCTTGCAAGGTAAAGGCAAGGCAAGTCTGCAAGAAAGGCATGTGAGGAGCTTTAAAGAGTCATTTTTTGAGCAATATGCAAACCCAGAAGGCAGTGACTACCAATTATCACCTTCTGTGGCACTTCTCCAGAAGCAGTAGGTGTACTCCTGGCCAAAACCCAGCTCTAATTATACAGTGTCCACCTACTTCTAAATTTCATCTGCAAGTTATTTTGCATGTTCTCTTTATAAAATGTATTGACTAGGGTTACTGGCACAGAAAACCGATACCTTCTGCCCAAGCACATTTGAAGCGTATGACCCAGTTCAAATTGTTTTTATTATTTCTCATCATATTATTTGACAAAAGACAGAATACTATTAACCAGAATTGACTAAGTCAAGGAGAAGCTTCACCGTAAAGAAACAAAGCTAGATATCACATCCAAGTTTTTACCAAGCTTCAATTTCTTAAATCAATGTAGATTGACAGCCAAATCTCCAGGGTCTGTCATCTGCCAGAGATTCTCTCTGCCTCCTTCCTTTGTTCTAAAACGGTCTTATTTGGGCAGCAAAGATCTGATCGATACCAAGATGAGCAATGGCAGCAACAACAACAGCCATTCCCAGATCAAAGTGCCTGGTTCCCTACTGGTTTTCAGTGCCAGAATTATTACATTATTCTGGATACCCCAAACCACATTTGTGAAGGCTGAAGCAATGCTGAAGCCTGTTAATTTGATAATGCTTTTGTAGTAGCAAAAATCAAAGCCTTTAAATCTTAGCGCTCAACAGAGAATCTGATACTTTTTTCCCCCCCAAGTGACTGCAGCAGCACCCTGTTTATTCCCCTGCAGCCTGCACACCCCCTTCCTATTAGGTTTATACCAATTTCAACCAAGCCAGAACTATATGAAGACGTTATGCAGAAGAAATTGGGGTAAGGGAAGGATTTCCTCAAGTGATGAAAAAAGATCCTTAAAATACCATGACACATTGGGAAGGAAGTGTTTTCCCAGCTGTTCTGTGCAAACCCTATCAAAAGCAGCTCAAACAGTTATTGGGCTGAAAAAACAAGTCAGTCCGAGATGTAGCAGAGATAGCAGACACCCTGTGTCAGCTAATGCCTCTCACCTCCTCTCTCCGCGGTGCAATGCCTCTGCTTCCTGAACACGTGAGGTACACAGGATAAATAATGTTGGCTCTTTTTTTATGTTTGAAGGGATTTTGTTTGTTTGAAGGGTTATCCTCACTCTTAAATATCCATTTGCTACAGTTACAGAATTATGAACTACAATTTAAATAAGTCATAGAAATACTTACAGACCAAATAATTATCATCCTTCTAGACACAGAGTGATCTATGTTCCAGTAGGTAAACGGAAGGAAAGTGATATAAAAAATCTCTTGGCCCAAAGCAGCTGAAAACTTGAACAAGTAGTAGTAGAAGTAGTTTTTCACAATATACTTCTGCGCACAACCCTGGAAATGAGAGGATTTAGAAAGTTTTAGTGAATTAGCAACTTATATCAAACATTTAAGATATTTTAACTATTACAGCTCCCAACCCTTAACCCAAATAACTTGTTCCAACAAGTGTCAAAAAATTAAGTTCATTTTTTATACTAAAATGAGGACTATAGTGATAGCTTAACTACATTTCCTGCAGATCAGACATCTATTCAAACTAACTGAGGGTAGCAGTCACGCTGACAAAGATTTTCAAGATATCAGATCAGTCTTTCCTCCAAGGAATCAAATATGTTTCATAAAAGGGTACTGATGCATTAATTTTGAAGTTTCTACATCCATAGATAAAAAGAGCCACCATCACTTTCAGTGGAAATCTGTTGAGATTAAAAAAGTAAACTGCAATTGCTGAACCATTTCCTTTAAAATTTGCCTCGTTCCACCAGCCAAAGTTCACCCTGCTAGTCCCTGAAATTCGCTGGCAGCAGAATCCCCTGCACTGCCCTCAACGCCGGGCTCCCCTCTTCCGACCCACGGCAGGACATTCCCGGGATCGCTGCGCTGCCGGGAGCTGCAGCCCTTCCACAGCAGCTGGCTCGGCTCTTGCAGCCGCACGAGCTGACCCAGGGACAAGGCTGCGAGTGGGCAGAGGGAAGAGCTGCCCCTGCCACCGCCAAGTTTTCACTCCAATATCTTCAAGTAAGAACCACCAGGTTGTCTCTTTGAACACTACCAGCAAGTCTATTGCAAAACGTATCAGGTGATGCTGTTTAGGACTTTGTTTATTCATTTTATGAAGCTACAGGTTTCACTTTTCTCTGGATTTGGCAGCTAGATGATTTCATTAGATGTACCCCACCGAATATGCTCATTTTCTCCCTTCTAAAAGGCTGCACCTAGCCCGCTGGAGCTGGGAAGACACACAACCGTGTATCTTATTAAAAGGTTTGCTGTTGCTGACTTTTGGGACTAGTACACCACTAAGAAGCCTCCCACCCCATTAGCAGGAGCAACATGCAAGTGAATCACATGTTATACAAACACTTGTACATTTCAAAAAAAAATTATATAGATATATATATATATGAAGAGGATTTTTGATCTGGGGGCAGGAGTAAGGGAGCCAATGTAGTATCGCTCCATCTCCCCAAAAGAAAAAAAAAAAAAAAGGAAATTGGCTGTGTAAATAAGAGATGAAAGCACTTCCTAAAGATGAGAGTTGAAAAGAGATCACGAAGGTTTCAGCAGACACACTAACATGTAGCTCTGATAGAAGCTCCTAAAACTCTTCTAAGAGAAAAACTATTATGCTTGGACTTGACTATGTAACTAATCTAATTCTCATCCTACTCGCTAGTGAGAAAATGTAAAAGTCACCTAAGGAGTCTAGACAAGCAACTGTAACTCATTGTAAAAGCCATTAGAAGTTCCAGTCTTTTAATCTGCTTTCATTATGGAGATGAGGCAAACAGCATGAAGACAACAAAAGAGAGATGGAAAGAAGTTGCATCCATTCCCCTATCACAGAAAAAAAATGCCACAACTTCTTTAAATTGATTTTTGCATCAGTAAACAGAAAATATGAGTCATCGCTTTTGAAACACTGGGGTCACAGGAGTGTCCCCCCATGTATTAGTAATAGAGGTCACAGATCGGTTACCGGCATCCCTCAGACAGAACTCAGTGGCAAGCTCTGCCTGGCCGGCTGACAGAGCAATCAGCCTAAGTGTCTCGAGTCTCATATGCCACTCAGAAAACACCCCCGGTGCAATTAGCAGCTCTGATGCTTCTGTCCGAGATCCTGAAACCGTATTGGGTCGCACGCACGTGGCCCCAGAGAAAGCTCTCGTCTGGCACCACCAATTCCTCAATTAAGCATCAGTCTCCAATGTACTAGGAATTATGTGCTTGTGTGCTTTAGATCAAAAACGATCAGAGGTATCCCTAAGGTACTTTATACTTGGAACCTTGCGAGATGAGGGATAAAACTCTCTGATTCCAGTAATCTGTTTTTTTTTGGCGGGAGGGGGAAAATTCAGGTTCTAAAAGAAATCTGGAGTTAAAAAACATTTCCAGCCAGAAGGCAGGGCCAAGTCCTTCCACATGATTTTTAAAACCTTTCTCTTTTTTTCTTCTTTTCCTTTTCTATCAGAAATCACTCCCTACTTGTTTGGGGTTTTTTGTTTGGTTGATTTTTTAACAATTTTTTTTAAAAAAACACTACACCAGCAGTTGTGGACAGCCCAACATATGAGGCAGGAACAAACAGATCACTCCTGTGACACATGTTGGTAACAGCCACGTTAGGCATTCAAGGTATCCCAGAATCACTCTACTTAATTTTAGGCAGTATACGGTAATAAAAAAAGCGATGTTTTCAATCACTGTGATCCTAAGGCACTGAAAGTACAGAAAGCCCTCTCCCCCTGCACCTCCATACCCTGGCCCATGACAGGTCCACGCTCAGCTGCAGCAGTGCCAGTGCCGGAGCCCAGCAGTTAGCTCACGGCCACTACTTATATCCATTATTTCTGCAGAAAGCAAAGACCACTGTGCTTTGTGAAGTGCCTTCCCTTTTTATTCTCATTCTAACCCCAGTGCAGGAAAAAGCCATTACAATTATTTGTGTGAACATTTAACATTTTCTAGGACTCTCAGAAGTTTATTCAATCTCTACTTTTAAATAACTCTGATCTTTAGACTTGTTTATATTTAATGTGCTGAAGTGACCTGATGCCTTCCACAACCTCTGAAGCACTTTGAGTCAGCCCCTCCATCCACCTCCATTACTATTTGGCCTGGATCAGAGAGGTTTTAATGGGCAGCAATTAAGGCTGTAAAGTCAGAATTTTAAGAACATTTCAGAAGCAAGGTGTAATAAGCCATGAGATTTCCAGACACAGAAGACAGGTCTTTTCACACAAATCACCCTTCTCATCAACTATAAAATATCTATTTTGAAAAAACTTAACTGCTTAAATTACAAGACACTCACACATTCAGGTGAGTCTCCATAAATTAAAACACTCACCTGAAGTACTGGCACAGAAAATGGCTACAGCAGGTCATCCTAATTTTGCAGTCTCTGGGCCCTGGTCATGGGTGAGCCACTCACAGCAGGAGCTGCCCCGTGCATGCTCGGGGGTCCGAGGGCAGTCCCTACGCTGCCGCAGCACCCACCCAACCTCCCTCGGAGCGCAGGAGCACCCCCAAAGCCTCCCTGCAGAGCAGTAATGACAGGGCCGGCAGAGCAGATCAGATCACCACCACTGTGACTCTTGGGAGACACAAACACACAATGACACAGCACGACCGGAATCCAGAATTTTAGACAGCACATCCATAAAGAATATTTAGCCTTTACTTTATAGCTGCAGTAAAGGAATAGCAGCTGAACCATTAATGTAATGGATTAATTGTATTTTAAGGCAGAGGTATACCCCACAAAAAAAGAAAAAAAATAAAGCCATATAAAGATACCACTTCTTCGATTCCTGTAGGATCTCCCTCATCAGAGCGCCAAACAGGCACCGGCTTTCCCTGCCCTGTCTCTAGAGACAAGCTCTGCAGCATCAGACGTCTAAGGCTCGGAGCCTGACCCAGAGATACCATTAACCAACATTTTGTTCTCTGCTCTCAATTGCTTTGGATCCTTCAGGAGACCTGCACATTTAATTAAAGTTCTTGAAGTCATTATACTGCTTCCCTTCCAACAGAATCGCCTTGCAGAAGTTCAGAATTTCCCTCCCAAAGCCCCTAGCTAATGCATTGCAATAATTCTCACTTCAGCGATGGTTTTTTTATGATGCAAAAAGTGCACAGAATTTAGAGAAGCACCAAAGACCAAGCAAAAGAAAAAAGCCAAAAACTCCTATCTAGATGCGGCTGTACACAGAGACAATATAAATAAGACAATTCAGTCCTGCAGGACAGTACTATGTGGAGTATAACCAATGGGAAAAAAACCTTCTGCACTGCAGAATTCTGTATAACCAGTCAGTTTTACATCACCTTCTATGCTTATTCACTGCACCCAGTTAACAAAACAACCTATCAAGTCACCAAAGAAAAAGAGATATCAGTGATCAGATTTTGGAAAATAAGAAAAAGCAAAAACCATGATATCAAAGACTTCAGCTCTTCCATTCATCTGCACTGCTAACAATTTCAGAGTTTTCTGAAGATCCAACAGGTAGCTTAGAGCAGCCAGTAACATCTCCACACCTACGCGACCACCTCCCTGGGAGCACCAATGCTAGAGACTCACCACCCCAAGGTGAAAGAACAGGGTGGCCAGGAAAAAGGAGCTGTGCCCCAGTGGGAGATGCTGGTGTGGCCATGAGTCCCTCACAGGGAGGGGTTGGGGGCACAGCACCAGTGATGAGCTGATGGAGGAGGCAGCAAAGGAGGGACACAGACACATGGAAGAAATGGCAGAGATGTCAGAAAGACAACAGAAAGGAGGGCAGTAGCACACAGAGCTCACAAAATCCACGCAAGGAGCCCCAAGGCATGAAAAACTCACCTAACCAACCTCATATATATATATATCTGCAGCTTCTTGCTCTGTTCAAGCACTTCTAATCAAGTAAATCTTTTTTACCCTCTCCGGAATGTGATGCAGCCAGCTAACAAGAGTTGTCCAGGTTTACACAGTGTCCTTGTTGTTGGAGAGACACCTAGAGCTCACTGAAACCTGAGAGATGTGGGGATAGAGACAAACAGAAATCGCAAGAAAACCCTTTTTAAAGGCTACAAAGTTCCGACCAGCTCTGCTGATAGCAGAACGGGCTTGTTGGCTAGCACACGAATAGGCAACGTCCAACACGCAGCCGTTGTGCACACACCTACAGTGGCACACACTAATGGCATAATGAGTAGGGACGCAGCCTTGAATCATCATTTGATGCAGAAGCAAGACAATCTCTGCATGGGAAGTAACAGCATGCGAGCTTCATGCCAGACAACCTCAACGCTTTGAATAGTCTCAGGCAAAGAACGAGCAAGGAGTCTAAAAGTCAGGCAGACTTCTGGTAGCATTTCAGTAGTCTCTTAATTCATTCAAAGCACCAGCAAAGGCCATTACGTAAAGCTCTCAGCAGGTACTTCAGCAGAGCAGTGCTGCACAGCCAGCAGCACCGGGGACAGCTGGAATTTGTCAGGCTGAAATGGGCCAGACTTTGCAGGACCAAAGCCTGGGGCCAGTCAAGTAGGAAACAAGGACTAAGCGTGCCCAAGACTCCCACCAGTGCTGCCTTGCTGGGCACGGTCCTCACCCAATTGATATCTTGCACCATTCATCACATCTTATATCGGTACATCTTCATCCAAAGCTTCCCTTCAGGCTGCAAAGGTCGGCCAGCTGAGACAGATGCACACCTGCACGATCAACGCATGCTCAGCGTGCCCAGCACACCACAGCTAGGACGGGTCCAGGACGCAGTTAAAATACCCCAGTTTATCCCCGAAGATTTCACTTTTTTTTAACCTTCAGATTATTTTCCTTTCCACTCCGATTTGTACTCTGCAGGTAGACTGAATTACAGCTTATATTTCTGTATATTGCTCTTGAAGAAACATAATTACGCCTCCTTCCTTCTGTTGAAAGAACACGGGCAGACATAACGGAATCTGCCAAGTAAAGTAAGACTAGAGTTGACAGAGCACTTGCTCACGCAATTAATAGGAAGAATCAATGAAGGAAAAAAAAAATGATTATGTCATCTTCCTAAAAGAAAGCCTTTTTAATCAAAAAAACCAAAAAAAAAAAAGCCCATAAGCCTCTTTCAGAGACATAGGGGAATGGCTGCTAACAAGACTGAGATCGCTTGTGAAGGACTATGCCTGCAGTCAGCTGGAAGGACAGCCTCATGTTTCCTGAAAGGCAGCCTAACCGAAGCCTAGTCCCGCTTGTCCACCAAGGACAGACGGTTACACTCCCATCACTCCGACAGACATTTGTCTAACCTGTCCGCAGCAGCAGCAGCGACGGAGGCTCCACTGCTTGCTCCAGACGATCTTTGAGGGCTCTGCTCTCCTGCCACCTAGCCTGAAACTTTCTTACTGAAATCTAAACCTATGGCTATTTTCTTACCTACTGCAGACAAGGAACAAATTGTTTCCTTCCTCCGAAGGCTCACATGGGAGATGCTTGTTACAAGCATTCAAAACGGGACGTAACTGTCCTCTCTTCCATTGCTTAATCGCCTGGTGTTTCTTACAGAAGATGTTTAGCATTTTCCAGACACAGCACTTAACCTGCCTGTCTTGAATTACAGCACCCAAAGATCAAACACGACTCAGTAATGCCAAAGGAATAGTCCTGCACAATTTCACTCATTTTGCAGGCTGTTTTCAGAATAGCATGCCACCATTGAACCACGCTCAGCTGCGAATCTTCTTTATTTTTTTCCCTCCATGAAAGCACCACCAAGTCTATTGTTTTTCATTCTGCAGTTGAGTATTTATTACATCTGCTTCAATAGATATCTCCACTTATTGAACAGAAGTCAATTTTCAACCATATCTTCAAGCTTGACGAGACTCTCTCATTTCTGTTCTCGTCCTCCAGCCTACCTGCAGCTCCTCATCACGCAGGCAGCATGCCTCTCATGCCTACATTTCCAGCTAGTTACTTCCACATGGCCATGAAACCTACTCTGCAGAGCCTCATCACTTTCCAACAAAAGGTGTTCTTCACAGCACTCAAACTCGCAGGTCATTCAACTTCATATATTCCTTTCTTAGCAGGTGCCCGGAGGACATCCATGATTCCTGCCAGCTCATGTGTTTTGGAGCTTGTGCTCATTGCTAATAAAAAGGCAAGATATCTGATCTTCTCCATGCAGTGGTCTCATCATATCAGAATGATGTTTCAGCCCTTTTCTTTCAGTATCATTCAGAGTAATCCAAAGAAATCCTTCCATCACGGTCTTCAGACTTGTGAGCAAACACCCATACACACATCCCTGACATGGAGGGTAACGCCTCTGTTTTTATTTCCTTGCACGCTCTTTATGGAAAACTGTCCCTCTCACAGCCATTCCAGTTGCCTGAGTAACTCCTCAGATGTCCAGCTCTTACGCTTTTGTTTTTAACCACTGATGAGTGCCAACAGCAGTTTTCTGCCAAGCAAGCTGCACCACACCAGTGCAGGTAGGGCTGCGTGCGTCTGCTTCCTGAGGAGCAGAGGGAAGGTGGCTCCCCTCCTTCATGCCCTCAGCCCTGCTTTGCCAGCCAGAGGTTAGGCAGGTTGGCACGGCTGTTTCAGGTGCCCCCAACAAAAGAGGTGGGTGAGCTTCCCACGCGCTTCAGCATCCTCCTACGTTCCAGCAAGGGCTGGCTGACTTGTGCAATAAGGAAACAAGAGGGCAAGAGGGAAGGAGAGGGAAGGGCAGAAGGAAAAGGCTTCCTTCCTCCCTGCTTTACAGTGGAAGAACAGGTTTGTTTAATGGCATTTTAATTTACAAGAATTAGATTGCAATTTTGTGAGGTGCACTGTGGAGCCTTCGCCTGAAAGTGTCTGAGGAAGTCATTTTAGGAGCTAGATAGCTGCAATTTCTGTGGACAGAGGGAGGAAAAAACGTGAGTTAAGAACCAGAGAAAGTAAATTACAGACAGTTCAGAAGGACGGGGACTCCAGCTTCGAAATGGAGGTCAAACAAATTCCTCTGAAAGTCAGCTGTATTTCATAAGGTTGAGCGTTACTGAAAGTGGATAGAAGAAGGATGCGTCACACAATAACAGTTTCCAAACTGCCCAGCATTAGACAGCCACCCTGCCCACATGCCAGCTCCCTGCGAGCACTGCCATCTCTTATTTTTCACTGGCTGCCAAAACACATGAGTCAGAGCATTACTAGGACCTGCATGGCTGCTAGATACCCAGGCTGCTCTCCAGAGATCCAGAGAAGGAGGAGTGAGAAGCCCCTCAACTCACTTTTCCCCCAGCACACCAGGTTTGAGGAGCTCCCATCATCTGGGAGCTCCTCAGCAGAAGCCTAACCTAACCCAACAGAAGCACGTGCGAATGGACAAATGACCACGGAGAACCAGAACTTCACTGTTGCATTTCTTTTCAGAGCAAAAAGCTCCTTCTCATTTTAAGACTTGGTTTTAGAAATTAACTACGGCCTGGAAATTTGACACCACAGATTAGTCATGTATTTCCACCCAGCAGCATCATGAATCTGGTCGGCTTACTTTTGTACAAAGATCATTTCCATGGCAGAGGTCTACTTTGAGAGGCACAGAGCAGCAAGGCTTCTGGAAGATAAATGGGCAGAGTAACACCATTCCATTTTCAGACAGCTGAATTGTTTGGGGGTTTTTTTAATCTGTTATAATCAGGCAACAGCTTAGGGAGAAATTACAGTTTCCCCAGCAGATAGTCCAGGATTCAAGTCAAAGAGCCATTTTTCCTAAGGTAGTGCCAAATAAGGCTTCAGGCTAACTGTCATTGCAAATATGCCAGTCCCAGGTAGATGTGCTCCTGGAAGGTGGAGACCACGGCAAACGGGAAGGGACACGGTGTTCAAATGGCAGCCGTGACTGTAGAGAGGCACGTCGGAGGACACCGCAGCAGCCAGCCCGCCCCCGGGGACGAGAGCCGCAGGTAAGGTGTTCTCAACTCACACGTTGCCTCATTATTAGTCGCAGCCAGTGCAGGCCATGCCGATGTCAGCTCTGTTTTTGATGGGGAAAGACACAAGGGGACCAACATGACACCCAACATTGCCAACAAGCGCTGCTCAAGGATCTCTTCTGCTGCTGCAAGGCCAGGTCTTCTGCTTATTCTGTCCTCCGCTTCATTCCATACATTCTGGTCTATGGGTCTTTTATTTGTCAGGGAAGTGGTTCCTTGCTGCTAACACCTCTGAGCCCTTTCCCATGCAAACTTTTGGTCTTTGCTCTCTTGCAGCACGAGTGAGGTGTCTGACGCCATATTCTGCTGTAAAATACAGTACCTCGGCGCGCTCCCTCTGCGCAGAGAAATGTCAGTAGGGACCACTGAAGGCAATACACCTAATCAAACTGGTTAGCCTAAGTGAGCAATTATAAACACGTCAAGTCAAGCTATCTGCAAAGGGGATAGCAACGACCTGGCCTGCTGTTACAGAACGGCTACACAGCTTCGTACGTACCAGAACCGGCAGGCTCACAGAACTCCATTAGCAGCAGTCCGCAACAGCCAGTTGTCTTCAGAAGGAAGGATTAAACATACTTTTTTTTTTTACATCTAGTAATAAATATTGACAAATAGAGTAATAAAATAAAACACTAATAAATTAGCAATGTAACCCTATATTAAAGCATTCACATACCTCTAAATCTACACCAATAGCGGTTTACCTTGGAAAAATAAGTTACAGGTGCTAACTGTACTGAACTGATATGAAGCCCTATAAAGCAGGAACTTGCGTAGCCACTTTAAATAAAAATCTCATGGTTTAGACAACACTACCTGTACATTGTAGACCTCGGATTCACTTGCCATAGCAGTCAATAATCACCTTCCATTGCCCAGATGACGCAGAAATATTCCCTGCAGAGCATATACATGAGGCAATGTAAAAGAACTGGCTGTCCAAAGCAATCTTCCAGGGAGAACAGATTTTCTCTGGCTCCTTGCCCATTAAACCTACCCCTGTACTCCAGAGACCCAAAGGAGAAAAACGAGAGCAGATGAGCTTTTATTGTTCTGGTTGATATCTGAACTAATGGCCTAAGACATTCGGCAGGATTATAAATATATAATAGAAGTGGCTCATCACCAAATACTGGAATTAATCCTAGGATCTTGATGGCTCCTCATTACGAGGTCCAGTGCCCTCCAAAAAGATGACTCAAGCTGTGAGCTGGGAAGCGCCGAGTCATGAAGCACCGCGCCTTCGGCGTGAGGACTCGGGCTCCCGGCGCAGCCCCTCGCGTGCCCCCTGCTCTGCCACCCACTGCGCCAGCAGCAGCTCCCTCAGCAGCAGGCACTGCACAGCCACACAGGACACGTGTCACAATCAGTGAGTGAAATTTCACAAACCTGTATTAGCATCAGGAGTTTCTGCAGCAAAATCTAGAAGATGACCAGACCTTGGTAACAACAAGCTTTGCCTGGCTTTGCCTCCTGTCTTCCAGAGAGGACACTGGTCTTCTCACCAATGAGCAGCAAACCCAGCACTCAGACTGACACGGGGTCATGACACACTACTGAATCTTGGGTGTAACTGTACTGTCAGCTTCCAAAGGACTATCACTCCTAGGGCTGGCCAAAGCTACCCAGTGATACCCTTGTGCTCTTCAAAACTAACAAGTCCCCTACCAGCTGCTTTCCATGGGAACCTTAAACCAAAAATCAGACACAAGCAAAACCAGCAAGCTCCCTCGGCCGCCGCACCGGGTAAAGGAGAGCTGAACATGAAGTACCAGAGCAGCGGAAGCAATGCTGAGGAATGACAGCCTTGTGCTCAGCCCATCAAAATAAGAAACTGAGTCTTGTGTTCCTCCAGCTGCAGCTCCAAACTGAGGAACTTCCAAAAGTTCAGCCATATTTGCTAAGAGGACAAAGCACTAGCACTTGAGGCAGAAATGCCTTGCTTCCAGCTCTCCTAATGGTACATGTGGGCTTTCTCACAAGGGTTTGTCTCACCTGCTGAACGTGCCTCACCTACTGTTAGCTTACTGCTGCAGGGAAAGGGAAACAACATGAAACCGAGTAAGCCAGTAACATGATTTAAACAGCAAAAGCAAGACTCCGAGGCTGACGCAAAAATCTATTGCAAGGGAACACCACAGAAGAGACACCTTGACTCAAGCTCTCGAGCAAGTCTACTTCAAGTTACCACACATCCCGTCACAGCGAAGGTAGTGCTGTTGTCTATACCTTGCCAGTAACTAACTACATTTTGGGGCATTACAATACATCTGAGATGGATGTGCATTTTTTACCTACCTTCTCCATTTCTGTTACGATCACCTTCCTGTTATCCCAGTTATTGGCCTCCCTGCCTAGGGCACGAACAACA
>Ga0181612_153724_pt1 | contig 15943 bp, 8 predicted proteins | sample HoacroProtozoa21_FD_119630 | JGI IMG/M metagenome (GOLD analysis project Ga0181612, IMG submission 119630) | Hoatzin crop microbial communities from Cojedes, Venezuel. Combined Assembly of Gp0051906, Gp0051904, Gp0051908
CCAGTGTTTCAGTGTTCCTGAAAGCAACACTTGACCTCCACAAGGAAGATCTTAACGGTGCTTCTACAGAGTTGGATTTTTGTACAGACTGTTCAGCTAATCCTACCCGTCTGCCACTTGGGCAACAGCAAGAAGTGTAATGGAAATATATATAATCACAAATCTTACATCCTGGCAATTCTTTTCAAATACTGAGCTTTTTTAATGATTTCTTTTATTAATGACCACAAGCAACATACATGCACAAAGGTAAACATAACAGAAAAATAATTTGTGAACCTGTTTTGAGCAAATATTGATCATATGATATTTGTTTATGAAACTTTTTTCTTGCAAGAGTATTTTATTTCAAATGCTGAAAATACCATACAAATTTGTATAGCATGGAGGAAAATCCCAATAAAAAAGTACCATTGCCATCCAGAAAAACAGCAATAATTTTCTAGTACATATATGTTGCATATAAAACTATGTGCTACAGTCTTACTACTTATTTAGGTCAATAATTTGTATTCTAAGTTAATTATAATATTGCTTATGGTGCCACTATTAAAATTCCTCATACTACACACAATGTTTTCTATGATAAATTACACATACATTTGTTTCTGTGATAAATCACACATACTTTTGTTTTACATAGCTATATATGAGAAAATAGTAGACAGTGCAATAACAGGAAGTAATTTTCTTATTTTTAAGAACTTTCATTATGGAATCTTTCTGTCAAGTTTTACCTGCCAACAGCCTATTTGGAAATACAAGGATAATGTATTCTTTTATATTTTGTCCTTGGTCACTTTTTCTTGTTTAATGACAAGATCCTTCCAAGGAATAAACTTCAAGAGAACTGTGACAACTCATTTTGTACCCTATTCCTTGTCTGCTGTGTAATTTCATTAATATTTTGTCCAAGTATGCCTTTTTTTGTATAGCAACAGCTTCCTCCCAAAGATACCTTATAATATTTCCACTGCCAGAAATTTAAGACAGATGATTTATTCTGTATCCCTTTTTTTTAAGATATACCTGATGTCAGCAATTTTTTCAAACTGGGGGATGTTTGCCTACTATTCACAAATTGAATTACCCTTCCTTGATATGGAACTGTCTTTTACATTATTTTATTTTGCAGTTTCAAGTTTTCTTTCTGCTGATTTTTGCTTTGCTTGCTTATTTAAGTCTGCCTGCCATCTTTTGATGATGTGTCAGCATGTCTCATCATGAGAGAAACAAACAACAGTCAAGAAAAAAGGCAAATGCAGCTTCAGTTCACACTTTGAATCAAGTTAAGGCGTAGACTTCTTGTTTTCCTGCCAAGATTAAATCCTTCTAGTAGCAGATGAAACAAAAGTGACTCGACCCTCACTTACATTCCACCTGTAGCTGGCTCTGGATCCTCTCCCACCCCCTTCAGCTGATCTGGGAGAAAACAAGTCATAAAGGCAAGACACATTTGCTCCATGGTTTTACAAAATGTGCCATCCTGGAACCACACGAATGAATGTTTGCCTCATTAAATGTACTTACCTCCTGTATTCTGGGCTGGCTCATTCTTGGCACCTACTGCTGTCGCTGGTTTGAGCAAGAGCTGTCAGCACTTCATGTCGTTCCCAGCAGCACAGCTGCACCACGCTTGGCCAACACTCGCCACACCTTTAACTGCGCACCCCTCGGGAAGCGTGATTTCCAGCACCCGCTCTCCCACGCTCGTACTCCTCGCAGCCACATCCCTTCACGCCCCAGTGCTAACCTGGCCACCTCCAACTACTGCCCTACTGTTCAGCAGCACTGGCGGTTGTGCATGTTCAGTGTTTCAGGGTGGTTTTGCAGATTAGTTTGGCAGCACTAGAACAGCTGAAACTTCATCATTCCTGCATAGCATCAGCTGCAAAGAGACCTAAGGAGAGGCAGCTAAACAGGGTTGTGAGTAAATACCGAGCAACAGGCAGACACTGACGCACTCAACTAGGTTTTATTAATCATATCCCAAAACAAGGTTAAGAATGTGAATGTGTCTGTGCACAGATAGGTCTCAGAGGTCATTAATTCAGCCAATATCTACATTTGAATAGAAGAGTCTGCTCAGAAAACTGAAATACTTGTAAGCCACCAATTACTATTATCCTAAGAGTAATCATATGAAATGACCAGTGTGAACAATCACTCATGTTTGACAGGGGTGTTTTTCATATTGTCTAAAAATAACAACATTGACTTCATGTTTACAGCAGGCCTAAGCATTTCAGTCCCCAAGCAATTCACACTGCTTGCAGTTATATTTAGACCTGCTCTCAAAAACCCAAAGCGTACTCTTGCTCTCCATCACCACCTCAGACGTCAGACTCCCCTCCCTCTCCCAGCTAGAGACTCTACTGACAAAATATCTGCTTCTACTGGAGTACAGATCCTTCTTGACAACTGCCATTTCTGCTGCAGACGTGGTCACAGCATAAGCTGCATTTCCCTCCTGTTTCTCATTTCCCAGGCTGGCCTTTTTCTGCTCTCAGGTCTCACCTGGCTTGGTAACAAGGCCTTAGGAGCACAGGTTAGACAAACTGTCCTGTGCAAGAGTTCAGCTGATCTGGAAGCACCAACTCCCACCAGGTTTCTTCATCAAAAACACCAAGAAGAATTTTTTGATAAATGGATCAAGGAACAAAACAATGTGATGGTAAAAGACCATCACAAAGGATGTAGAAGCAATTTAGCAAAGTTGTTCCTGGGTAAATAAGAAGAATGGAAAGTTGTACCTGCTGTATTTGTGTAATTAAATCCAGAGTTCAGATCACAGCTTAATTTCAGAGAAGTGGAGGAACTGTACAAGCGTGGCAATTCTATAACAAACTGGAAAACCCAGGCCTTATGTTGCGGCACGGTGAGGTAAAACCTTTGAAAGACTTCACTCAATCTGTTTCTGCAAAACTGTAGATCTTGGGTGCTTAACTTTCTGTTACGTCCTGTTTCTGTTGTGAATCTAGACTTAAGTGGGTTTCTCCCACCCAGACAGGTGATTTTGGAAGAAGGCTGCCCAGAGAAACCAACCAGAGGAAGAGAGCCATCCAAACCTCGCACATTGAGACAGATAGGGAAATTTCTCCTGGAAGGCAGTCACATCTGCAGCCTTGCATTGCTCATTCCAGTTTTCTTTTTCCAAAGCTTCACTGCTCCTCGTACCCCTTCTCCTCATCTAATTTCTCTTATTTCCATCTTCGTCTCTAAACTTGTAACATTAGAAAGGTATCTGCCATTCCTCAGCTGCTGGTATTTCCAGTATGATGCATCTTTCAATCATTGCTGGCTCTGTTTCGTCTAGTTTGATTTAAGCACTCATAGGGGCCCATTATTATTATCATGCAATAATATAATTGAAGCCACAGAAAACAGTAAGATTTGTGTGCTGCCACCCAAGTGACTGCGGGTACAGCAATTAGCAACTAAATCAGATCCTGTGACTTCTAATAGATGATTTATAAGGGTGAAGTCATTTCTCCAAGAGAGTCTTACCATTCATGATAGGTGGCTCAAGCCAACCAGCCAAGTTATACCTTTTTTTCTTTATTTTATTTAATATATACACAACTGGGACAAGGGCTGCATAGCGATCACTTGGATCAGAATACAGTGACTTTTCACACAGAAAAATTAACTATTTTAAAGAAAACATTATAGTCCAAAAAAGTTCCCTACCACATGGTTAGCACTTCCCTTCTTTGGGGTTTGGCACAGAAGAGAGGAAATTTGTAACCAAGTATTTCATAAAAGGCCTCTGTAAACTGTTGGCTGAAGGCAGAAATATCATACTTTGAATTTAATAATTGACACAGCCAATTCAAAAATCATGGTGAGTAGGAAGATAAAGTCAGCATGATGGCCTGTGACCATTCAGGTTGTATTAATCTGACCACTAGCACTCTAGTGAGGGTCATGCTATATTTCTGAGGGAGTTCACCATACCACAGCGGTTAACTTGCCAGCCACAACTGTTTCAGTGTATCACTGTATCACTGTTCAGGCTACTATGTCTCCCTTACACATTTTTGGCCAATGCTTACAAAGTATGTTATAGAATAGAATCACAGAATCATTAAGGTTGGAAAAGACCTCTAAGATCATCAAGTCCAACCGTCAACCCAACACCCACATGCCTGCTAAACCACATCCCGAAGTGTAATACCTACATGTTTTTTGAACACCTCTAGGGATGATGACTCCACGATTATGCGGAAGCACTAGCAAGATGCGAGGAAATGAAAATGTATCATGAAGCACTGAAAGGTTTCCAAAGATGTTCTACTACATTTCTAATATGAGGTTTCACCTTCTTTTTGATTACTCCTTGTCTAAAGCCAAATTAACACAGAAAAATAATGGCATGTATTTACTGTCAGTTAATATATTCTGAGTCATTGCATTAGATGTCTCTCTCATTTAGAGGAACAGTACAATTTAGGTCTAGGTGGACTTCGCAATAAATAGCTTATGGGTGACTAAGTACTTTCTAGCTCATCATATATAGACATAGTTCTATTTTTCTGATGGTTGTTAAAGGTGACAAGTAATGTGACTTTTGGCAGTTGCACTCAGTTCCTCGGGGAAGAAGACTCAACTTCAGAATACATGCAATAAAAGAATGTTGTATAAATGTGCTACTGAGTTTGACAGGTTGAAACACTCTTGTTAGGATAGCAAGGACAGACTGAAACATATCAGGGCCCATAAAGGTGTCCACGGTCTCTGGAGATTATATTATCCAAGTAGCCTAAGTGATGGAAAATCAGCATAATGCTTCCCTACAGCAAAAAAAATTTCATTAATTTGATTTTGGTCATCATGCCTCCCCCTCCATTCTAAACTAATAACAGCTTGTGTAAAGGCCTTATTGTAACATGAATTCATATGCGTAGGGTAAAGACGGTGTAACTGTGTTGCCCTGTAATAACGGGCTGTACGCTCTGTATGGAATTTGCAAGGCCTCAGGACTGAGGCTTGTCTGGCTTCATCTGTCCAACCTTTTCTTCACCTGTCTGCAACCTCCTTTTACTTTGGTTAGCTCTAACAGCAAATTTTCCTAACTGACTAGGTTCTAGGACTAGTTTCTTTACCTGCATTTATCTCCTATAGTACAATCATAGTTTTATGCAGATAGCAAAAACAAGGAGTTATTCCATGTAGAATGAGATATTTATGGCTAACATAATAATGCAGAGAAATACAGGCCTGGCGCAATAGCAGAAGCTTGAGAAGTGGAGAAACAGGATGGACCAGAGAAGAGTATAGGCACAAGAAAACAAAAGATGGGGCACGGGCCTGGTACTATGAAAACCTGCAGCTACAAACAACTCACCAGTGGTCACTAAATGAAAAGTGGATCTGGAACTGGACAAAAGTGGGTTTCTATCTAACAAAGAACAAAGAAGTAGTATCCAACACATGACAAAGATAGGCATGAAATATGGATATGAAGTGGAGCTGCAGATCAATGAAGGATCACAACCGATGATGAAAGAGCAAAGGCGTAAAAGTGTGTTAGCAAACATACAAAAATGGACTCACAGATCCTTGAGCCATGGAGCAGAAACCATCAACATGAATAGAACACTCTTCCCAGCACAGGAGTCCATATGCTGACAAACCACTGTAACACTCTCATTCCTACCAGAACAAAACCGCTGACCTATGTCCCAGCAGAGTAGGGGAAGGGAAAGCAGAATAGTTTCTGACGCTTTCCCTCATAAGGAGTGTGTGAATAATAATTTTAACTCAACTTTCATTAGTATTAATCTTTTTATGCATAGATGTATTATTTCCCTTTCTGTAATAATTTCATTTGGATGAGTAAGGGATCTTTGATTAGACTGTTAAGATTTCAATTATGTTAGCAATAAATTCTTGGCTTTATGTGAGGTGTGCCTCATTTTTGCCCATAAACAAGATTTTGAGTGCAACAATGGTTGGCAGTTCTAACTACAAAGTAGTTTAAAAAAATATGAAACTTTGGATTTGCTAAGGAAAGGTCATCTTCTGCAGAGTAGTTGTATTTCTGTATATAACTTAATTATTCAGTAATAATTAATAAAAAAGGGAAAGGGATTATTCAAGTGTTTTGCTTACTCTCCCAAATACTTCTGTTACATCATGTACAAAGTTTGACAACACTGTATTCTATCCTTCTGCATGGCATACCGTCTTACTGTCAAACAAGTTAATAAGACCATAACATTAGAAAGACCTTTGGAGGCCAAAATGTTAGTTGCTAGTATGTCAGAAAAACTACTACTATTGTTACTATTGCAATAGTACTACTAGTACTAATAGTACTACTGTACTAACTGTTATTTTTGCCTAAAAATATTTATGCACCCTTCGTACTTCTTTGTTCCTAGGCCAACACTATTCGTTATTAAAAAACGATCTTCACTGTCCCTGATGTTTGTCACTTAAAAATATTCAGCAACTGTCATACTTCTCAGTCTTTATTTTGCCAAGTAGGCAGCTTTTTTTAATTGTCCCATTGAGAGAAACTCTTCTTTTCCCTTAACACCATCCACCCTTCTTTTTTACCCATTCCATTCAAACTCCATCTCTCCTGGGCATGAATAAGCAGAACTGATAGTCCTATAACTAATCCTCATTATTAAACCTTAACTGCTTGCTTTGTCCTTTGTACTATTAGATTTATTGTTAAATTACATCGCACTTCAGTTCCTTTTGTTCTCAGTGCTGTCTAGCTTCTTCTGCCCTTGCTCTCCATATTTTCTTGAGGGTCTGTCAGCGCATTGCAAATGTACTTCGAGCAGTACATTTAAAAACTGCACTTTTTGTGCCTCAATCACAAAGTTATTAAATATGATCAGTCTCAACCCCAAGCTCAGAAGAACACCACTTGACATCTCCTTTTATTTTAGTAATTCCCCTGTCAGTATAACTCACTTTCTGCTTAATCTGTTCCATACATAACTCCCACATTTTATCTCAGTCCCCATCTCAATCCACCTACTGCTTTCCCATGTGGCACCACGTCAAATGCTTTATTGAAACCTATACAGGATAGACATTTTCAGTTTCTTTGACTGGCCAATCATACCTCCAGTCAAAGAAAAATATCAGGTCATGCTCGTACTATAAAAAAAATCAAGCTTAGACTTCTATTGTAGCCTGTTTTCTAACTTTTTCTATTAATTCAAAAGAAATTATTTCCTGCAGCTGCAGATCTTGCATCCCACTGGCCTCAAAGCAAACAATTTCACAATATTTGACTTGTCTTCCTACATTATTACATGCTGAACAGAAAATGATCACAGTTTGTGTGTTGAGATCTGTAATTGAAGATCTACACAGTTCTCTACCAAATCTCTAATCTGTTCAATTTTATATACAGCTCTTCAACATCAGGGGGCTTTAACCAGCACTTCAAAGACAAGAACACACGAGCTAATTTAATGGGCATTCCCCATTAACAACTTCTGCACTGGAGAAGGATCTGTCTGTAGGTCTAGTTGCCATTTCAGCAGTACGGCATCCTTCTCACCTCCTCTTTTATAAGAGTAACCTACATCAGTACTGAATACTTTGAAAACTTCAGATTAAGAAACTGAATATTTTCCCAAGCAGCTAGATGACATTCCAAGCACTTCAGAGTTTCTTTCCAACTGATTTGCTTGCTCAGTTTATACACAATTGCCTTCGCCATGACCTGGAAAAGCTGAGAGTTACTAAATACCTGTACGTATCTGTAAAATAAAAGCAGCCCGAACCATTTATGTTCTAAATTGCTAAATGCAGTCCTGGCATTAACTAGCAATCTTCAAAATGATTCCTGGCCTGGACACAGTTCAGACGTCAGCACAGGGTGGGGACCATTATGAGATCTGCAGTTTTCTAGTAGTTGGAAGTCTCCTGTTTCAAAGGCAAAGAAAGTTTAAAAGTGGCAGCGCAGGCTATTTCACACCAGTTAGTTGGTTTCAGTGCTCAGAAACTTTCCTGGGCATGTTTAACTTACTTGTATAAGTACATATATGTACTGCCTAGGCATAGAGCTACTGAGGAAATCTTACACTGCAAGTTAAATAACAGATGTAAACAGACCCCTTTAACCCTTGATATGCACAGAAAAGAAATCAGTTTGTAATTCCGTATCTCTTCCTTTCCCCATCCCGGAATCGTATAGGGATTCAGAGACTGCACTAGGAAGAATTATTTTGTGCCATATAAAGATATAGCTAGAGAACATGGTGTCAGAGACTCTCTTCATCTATAGGCATGTAATCCAGGAAAGTTTTCCACAGACAGATGACCTCACCTAGCATAAACAACACGCTGCTTTTTCTACCTTTAATTACCAGGAAGCCTCATCAGAAACTGAACATATGCCAGAGACCCAACACTTAGAGGCTTTAACGGCCCTGGCCAAATTATCTCTGGGGCCAGCTCCCACACCATAGGCCCTGGCGCCTGCTTTGTCTCAGCCCCGAGTGGCCGTCCCAGATAAGTACGAGCCCCTAGCTCCACCATGCACCCCACGGGTCCAGACCCTGACCTCTGGACTGACTTCCTGGTCTCAGCTCGGGCCTGCCTCATCACCGCAAACCCACTGGGAAGCCTTGACTGTTGCTTGAACTTGTCCATGAGCTCTGGGTCTGCCACGCTTGTCTCATTCGGGTGGCAAGCGCCAGGACACCCGCTGGCCATGTTACCACGCTCGGCTTCCCACCCCTTAGGGAGCAGCCAGCCCCTGCTGCTCCCTGACAGCATGTAGCAGTAATTAATCTCTCGATAAAGAATGGTTTTCACTTCTTTTGCAATATTTCTTTTGAAGTTCTGTGACACACATACTAGCCCTATTCACTGCACAAGGTCAAAGTGGCTACATCAGCCACATCAATCAGCCAAGCTGAAATACAAGTTGTCAGCCTAGAAGAATGTTTCTAGGGGAGTTCCTAGTGGGTTGGTTTAGGCAACAGCCTTATTTAACATTTCCACTCATGGCCTTGGCACAAGGAGTAGATAGGTACTCAAGCAGATGGCTAGTGGCACAAAGTTGACAGGAATACAAACGAAAGCAGGAATATGCTGGGGAAAAATAAAAAAAAGTCAACCTGGAAAACAGAAATAATAGAAACTGAATGAGATCTAACACTACCAAATGCAAGCATGGGAAGCTAGCAGCTTCCTACACAACCTTCCACTACAAGCATAAATAACATCTGTTGAACATGACAAAGCAGAGACATTACTGGACTAGTTCAGTGTCTGGTGACTGCACACCAGCTCTGTGAAGCGACTCTGCAGAAGAAAAATCTGAACCAAGGTAGAACAGATGAAATACTATCAGTAAAGCTGAGAACCAACGCAAGTTCTGTCGTGGAAGGAGTTTGTGGGGCCTTATCTGATACGTTGAGCTCTTCTTATTTCTCCGCGCTGAAGAAACATAATGGGAAACAGAGAAGGGACCAGAGGAATGCAAAACCCACTTTATTAAGGGATATTACATTAACTTAGCTTATTTAGCCCAGTAAAATGGTGGCTGAGGCTGAAACACAGAAGGCACATATAAAGACCAGAAAAGGATGAGTTTTTCAAACACGGGTTTGGTCCAACACAGGCTCTGTATAAACAGAAAGGAGGTTTCCAAAGAGTAAATTTCTGGAAACGCACTGCATTAGAATCATGGTAGAAAAATCAACCTGTTCCAGCAAGACGAAGACTAATTCATGGAAAAGGACAACAGTTGTGCAGCTTCTGTCAGGATGCAAAAAGCATAGAGACAGGCCTCCTCAGTCAGAACAGTGTAACTTTACAGGGATACGCCTGCCCAGGTTAGGGTGCCTAGCAGCCCCTAGACAAAGTTCATTGGTTAATACTGGTACAGGCGAGTTAACTTTCCCTTTGAACTGAGGGACACAGGCAGGGCAGCCACAGACACCATGTGTTGTGTGAACAGCCTCGTTGCCAGAGGAACCACAACCTCAGTCTGCATTAGCGAGCAGAGCAGCCCAACAGGAGATCTATCAGGCAAAACAGTTGGTGCTGAGGATCTGACATCAACACTGAAAAATATCTCGGGAGTTTCTCCCTTTGTACTAACTGTAGTCCAACTCTGTTGTGACAAGAGGGCATTACATGCATTTCTGGAACACAATTTCCAGTTAAGCTTTGTTCAAAATCAGTCCAGTTCACACGCTGGAAAACAGCTCTGCAATGCAAACCAAAGCTCAGTAAGAGCACATAACCGAGAGACTTGCTTCAAAAGTTCATTCTCCATCTGAATGAAAACATGAGACTTATTGTCATTACAGCACTGCAGGCCTTAAGCTACACACAGTTTGAGAAGGATAAAATCTTACCTTTCCATAGACACAGGTACCCTCTCTGAAGTTAAATCTACAGCAGCAACGATTTCAGCATGATGCTCCCAACCCTGGTTTTGCCGTAAGGAAAACATTTGCCTCATTCCCCGCCACTGATGGCATGAGAGCATTATTCAGTATAATCAAAACCACAGGTGAACCATCTCCTCTATTGACAGGCATCACTATGTCTTACTTAGGAAGCGGGAAGCTAATCACCTTTCTATCCTGCCCTATGCTCCCCAAATGTAAGCTTAAGAAAGGAAGTTGCAAGGCCATGCTGAATTCATTTCTAAGTGTTTTCTGGTCTGGGCTTTTTTCCCCCTCCTTTCCTTTAGAACATCAATAAAACATTAGTTGTGAATGGCTGATTTGTTCCAGTTCCAGCAGGTACACTCCAGGCTTACTGCAAGGCTTCTCATTTTGAAAATGTTTTTGACATAACATTGCTATGTTACCATCTGCCTGAGTGACAAATCCCAGATAAACAGCTTTATTGGGACGCTCTCTGTCCCTTAACACACAATCTATGCTAAAATTCCAGGGGCAGTTTTAAATTTCTTAAGACCAAAAACAAACACTACAACTTGAACTGTATGGAATATATTGAAAGGTTATACTAGCATATACAGTATGAGAGGCCCATACAGAGAAAGGCAAGTGAAAAACAGACACTGCATTTATTATTTATTAAGAATGAGAAAAAAAATCAAACAGCCTTCAATCCAAGCCTTGCTGCTTTTCCATCTCATGATGGATGTCATAATGAGCCGCAAGGAAGGAACAGGAATGGAAGAAGGGAGTCCTTTCCCTTGGAGGTGGTGTAGGAGTCTGAAAGCCTTCTGTACTTCATAGCATATGCGGAAAGAGCAAAGGTCCTTTACTGCCATCACCTGGAACAAATGAAACCAGAGAAAGAAACTTCCTCTTCAAGAACTACAGTCAAAACTCATAACGTTATGTGCTGTTATGCAGATACAGTGACTACATAGGCTTAGTTCCTCATGAGAGTAGTCAGAGAAGCAGTGAAATTAGAAAATGGTATCTCTCCAGAGAAATGGATATATCTTCATTCAACATCTGCACAATGAAACCAAGCATGATCTCTGCAAAACACAGATACCATTCTACATCCCAGTAGGGCCAGGGCTTCCACACCTGATGTGCTCACAGACAAACCTGCAGAATTAAATCTGCAGTTACCAAGGTGGTAAGGAAACAAAATAAGACTCAGAAGATTTAGGAGAAAATGTAAGAGTGTAAAGCAGAATCACCAGGTGTATCAGACAGAAAGGCAGTGGGGCTCTCAAATCTCCATTTGTTGATTATGGTAAAATTTAGCTAAATATTATCAACTTCCTTTGTTTTCCACCCTGAGACCAAAATATATGCAGGTGATGTTTGGAGAGAAACAGACACAAAACAATGTTCTAATCCACATACATATATAATTTGTCTGCTCTTCAGTAGATCCCATGTGGAAAAATATCTTGCAACTTGGTATGACAGACGTTACTACAGCTGAAACCAGCAAAGGAACACAAGGGACAATGATCACTGAATGCCCCTCATCCTCCACTGTATAATCATTCAGAAGTAGACTGATCTGCTAAATACTGAGGAACTCTTACACTGAGAAACTACCAAGAGCTTCCCTACTTAAATAGGCATCACAAAGCATTCTTTGGATCTAAAATAAAGATCAATTCAGCAGCTTTGAATCACTTCTCAGAGATTTTTCTATCCACTTTTTTAATTCACTGCAGTAATTTAGCTCTAAAAAACACTCAGATACTGTGGAGCAGCTCTATGTTGTCTGCTGTTCACATATATCATTAAGGAGTTTTAAGACTCACAAAATAATACAGGGAAAAGTATCCATAATTCTTTGAATTAAGTCTGTGCTGCCAGGGGGAAAAGCCTTCCATAAGCTAGATGTTCAATAAAGTCTTTTCTTGTTCAATAAGGTATAGAAAACAAAAGTGTCACTAAAAATGCTGATGCTGTATTTCAAAGTTTGAAAGAACGAGCTTTCAGAAATGCTGCAAATTCAAGGAGTAGAAAATTCGAAATATTGGTGTAATACATTTCTCCATTTCCCTTAAGTGTGCATTAACTAAACAAGGGGGGAAAGATGCACAATAACGGGCACTTTGATGGCTCTTGAACACCTGGCAAAAGCTGTCAGCTGCAGCTTTGATTTGGATAAGCAGCCAACAGGTTAGTGATCTGTATTCACCTTTTGTGTGGATGTGACCCTAGTTAAAAACCTAGGCATAAAATTCCTCAGCTGGTATAGATATTCATGGCTCTTTCCTATGAGATAGCTATTCTTAATGTTTCATTATGTCCTTTTTCAAATCAAGACAGAAAGAGAAGTAGTATGAAGGTCAAAAATAAAAATCAAATCAAAACGTATGCATGCTTAATGCAAGTTGTAGTTAAATCCTTGTGTCCATCTTTTGAAAATGTTTCATAGCTGTAACACCTATCCCAGCTCAAAAGTAATGGCCATCACAGACAGAAAACGTAGCACATTAAATATATCACTTGAGAGACGAGAATAGGAAGCGTAAGCATAGAAAAGCAGCTGTGCAGGGTTGCAGAGTGAAGAGTACAAGCTCTACAAGAAGAGGCCAGCTTGTGGTAGAACACCTGGCACAGCAGTCTTGTGAGGAGCTATGCTACATTACAAACTCACTGCTTGCACACAGAAATATTTTCAAATGCACTTTTGAGCACTTCACTTGACAAAAGCCATTTAATATTTGCTCCTATGAAATACAGGAATTTGTCCCAAAAGAGAACCGATAGTGAAGACAAATTTTGAAAATAAAGTCAAATGCCAACACTAACTATGAAAACCAGCAAAAATAAGAACATAAGCATAACCACTAATTTGAGTTTTGCATGCAACTCCTTAGCTTAAATAAGCAGCAAAGCAGCTAAGGGAATGATTTCAAAATCTGCTAAAGACTTTTGAAGCCCATATCCTACTGGAAGTGACAGATTTAAAGAAGATTATTATGCTATTAATATAGTGTTTGTTTTGTTCAAGGTCCTGCTGGACCAGTAGGATTAAATTTCAGGTCCTGTCTTTGCCACATGTATGTAGAAGCAAAGAATCATGGAGTAATGCAGGTTGGAAGACACCTTTGGAAATCATCTAGTCCAAGCCCTTGCTCAAAGCAGGACCACTGCTGAAGTTAGGGTGGGTTGCTCAGGGCCTCATCCAGCCAAGTTTTGGAAAGCTCCAAGGATGAACATTCTGCAAGGTCTGCATGTAACTTGTTTCACCTATGGCAGGTCATTCAGTCTGACTCCTACCTGTATACTGGGGTAAGAACACATCCTTACTTCAAGTAGTTGTATGGGAATAAATTCAGTGCCTGTGACACATGCTTACCTTGATTAGGAGATCTACATACACACATAAGCAATGCCTTTAATTTCCATGTATTTGAATATCTCTCTGCTAATATTTAAGGATTTGGGAATGTAATTTTTAAAGGTTATGGGTATCAGACACTTCCTTAAGGCAATTCTGATTTAAATATCCATTTTGGAATACTTTTGAACAGTGTAATATTCAAAACTATGAGAGAAACTAGAAGGTCTGCAACACATTATTTATTTTTTTAAGATAATAAAAGCTTCTTGAGATGAACTGCCCACTACCTTGTTTTTTGCACAGCATACACTGCAGAACAAACCTCCCCATTTTCCTGCCTTGTCCCCATGTTAGTTCAGGCCCTTTAGAGCTGCCATAAAGCAAAATTGTAATAGTACCTTTTAATAAACCAATTCAGCATTTATAGGTAATTGCTTTTCCCATAGAGTGACCCCCCCCCTCAATTCAGGCAGAGCTGCAGAGTGCCAAGCAACAACTTCAGTCTAAAACATTTCCTGAGAAATTTTCTTTGGATGAAGTTAATGGCCCCGAGTCTTGCCTCAGGCCATCAACCCTCTCAATCAGTCATTAATCCCCAGAAATTGCCCAGGGCCTCAATTGTTATTGCTTAAACACAATATATAATAATAATATATAAACTAGATTTTGAACAAACAGAGCAAATGAAGGTCAATATCAGGAAAGAGAATTCAGTGACAAATAAAGAAAATTCTGAGAAGTATATAATAGGTCTGAATCAGTTCAAGGGATACAAGGACGTGATCACAAGGTCTTCCGTGGCTACTGAGGACAAGGCCAGAAGCGCAGGGAGTTTACCTCTAACTTCAGTGCAATTTAGGTCAGATGCTTAATGCTCTAAATACTCACTTCTGGCACAGGGTGAGGTCATAAAAGGTGCCTGTAATGTCAAAACATTGAAAACAAATTATAGTTGCACGATATTTTTAGTTACCCTGGGGTAGATGATGCATTTCAAATACACTGTCACAGGACTCTACAGGTACTGGAAATACTTCTTTCTAGACTTTCCAAAGAGAAAAAGTATATGGGAGCTACCTTTACAATGGGTTTTGTTTCACCTGCTCCTACCACACACACACAAGAAGAGCATACTGCTCTTCAACTTTACAAATTATATTCATGCTTCGTTGTAAAATTTGTTGTTTCCTTTCCCCTCTTCATTCCCCTAGCACCATTACCTTAGTCATTACTATTGCTAGTCAACTCTCCTAACCAAGAAAGAGCTTTACTTGCCAGCTTCCTTTAGGTTAGTTTGTTTTCTTGTGCAGAACAGTCAGCTGGCTATACCTGGCCTGTTGAGGACTTCTACTCCAAAGGTGACTCTTCCACTTCTACAAAACCAGTTGAGGTTGCATCATTAACACCACCTTCCCCCTCAGCTCCTGGGGAATTTATACATGAGCATACACAGCAGCAGCGTATGGGCCAAGGAGGCTTAAGGGACAAGAATCAGCTCAAATGCAGTGCAAGTATCTAACAACAAGAAAGAAAAAGCTGTGCACAACATTCATAAGCCTAAGCCAAATAACTATTTCTATTTATGGACTTTATTATATATGTATGTAGCTCTCACAGTCAGTAACAGTAGAACCGCAGCAATTCGGAAGCTGTAAACATTGATAACAAACTGACTTTGCAGAAGTACAAAACACATCATGTAACATCTATAGAAAATGTCAATATCATCGTTTTATAGACCATTAAGTAACCAGTGATACGTGAAGCTAGTTAACGCCAATGAATTAGGTAAGCAGGACTTAACGGTGCCTTAAGTCAGTCACTTCAGTCCATACAGGGTAACTAACAGGACAAAGAGGATTGATTTTCATACGCATTCAGTATTTTCCATGTATATTGGAAATGCTGTACAAGTAAACCTCCTCCTTGTTTTTGCATGGCCCCTGCTAGAGCTCCTACATGTTACCGCAGTACCAGCAAATCACTACATTTGCACAAGTAGATCCACTGGCTACCACTACAACATAAGCAAAGACTATGCCGAAAAGTTTGTCATTTTCTCCTAATGAGTACATGCTTTTTGTTAGCAATACCTGGCTTTCATGGCTTTCCAATGCAATGTAACAGCACAGGAACCATGTGGGTATCGGTCCCACTTGACCTATATTGAAAAAAAAGCTCTTGCTGCCTTTCATGAGAGTCA
>Ga0181612_142579_pt1 | contig 15942 bp, 15 predicted proteins | sample HoacroProtozoa21_FD_119630 | JGI IMG/M metagenome (GOLD analysis project Ga0181612, IMG submission 119630) | Hoatzin crop microbial communities from Cojedes, Venezuel. Combined Assembly of Gp0051906, Gp0051904, Gp0051908
CTCACCCTCCCCACAACCCCACCCCGGCACCCTGCGTCCTGACCCCACGCGCTCGCCCCACATAATTGCCCCACCGCAGACTCACACCGCTGCACCAGCCCGAGCAGCCGGCATCTCACCACACCATCACACACACGCGCACACAAGTATTTACGGAGAAGGCTCACCAACAAACTTGAAAGCATTTAGGGGAAGAAAAAAAAAAAACAAAAGCCAATAAAACGATACCTTCCAGCCAGCTCAGAGTGTCTGGGAGTGATGCTGCTCTTGCTCCCTCCTGGCCTGAGTGGTTAGCTGATTTCTGGGGCCTTGCCAGGGTGTTTCCGTTAGAAGGGGAACCTGATTATATGAGTCAGGTGTTTCTTTGGTACTATCCTGGTTATTTACAGAGCTCCCAGAGACACAGCTGCCTCCCTCAAACACTTGTATCTACTTTTCCAGGTGTGCTATGCCTTCAGAATACATCTTTCCTTTGCTCCTTCCCTTGCCCAAATGGGCACGATCGTCTCCGTGTTTGCTGTATGTTCAAGCATAACCTGATCAGCCTTGCCATGAGGCTACCAGTGTCAGCCCTGGGACATCCCACTATTCCAGCTCTTACTGTCTGAAGAGGCAGTTGGCAATTTCTTCCATTATCGTTGAACGCAAGAGGCCCAGGAGCCCTCTCCATTTTTCCACTCGTCCACGTACGAGATTCATCTGTTTGCTGGCTGAACAAAAAGGAAAAATGTTCTGTGCTGGAGCATAACCTTCACCTGAAGTTATTTTATTGCCTTTTTCACCTTGAAAAAAACCCAGACTAATTTGAAATCAAAACACTACTTTGAACCCCCCAAATTTAATTTAATTTCTGATCTTTTTGAAACAAAGCAAACATTTGAACTTCCTCCAGTTTTTCCCTCCTGCCTTCTCCAAACCAAACTGCCAAATTCAGCCCAAATTCATGAGTAGTTTTGGTCTCTCTTTTGATCATCATGCCCTGAAACATCATTCCTGGTGCATTTGCTTTCACCAAAAAGGCTTTGTTCAGTTCTCAAAAAAACACCTCTGCCTGTTCCAGAGATCGCGCTGTTACCAGCAGCATCTCCCGGCGTAACAGCTCTCCGCGCTAGGATCTGCTCCGACACACAGCCCGCTGCGGCGCTGACGGGGACCATCACGCCCAGCGCCTGGAGCCGTGCTCTGTAGCCAGATAACCACAGCACGCTCGCCCTGCAGGTACGTCCCACCATTTTGGCTGGCAAACAACAGGGGTCTTCTATCCATACGTTCAGCCCAGGCAAAACTCGGCAAAGTCAGCTGCTTCGACGCCGAGTGCTGAAATCGGTAAAAGACCCCGCAGATTCAGAAAAGCAGCAGATTCCGCACAGCTCCCGAAGGATCCCACGACCCAGTTTGGCTTGCCTGCGGAGTACTGGGATCCCAAAGCTGCCCAGAGCATTGGAGCAGCTCTTCTAAAGAAGTAACGCAGGATCTCAAAACGGCAGCAGTGCGAGTCTTCGAGCAGCTGCCACACCTTCTGGAAGTAGCCTGATGCTCCATGGGTGTAAGAGCTCTGCTCTGGGTACCACTGGGGAAGTCACCAACTCTTTAAGTCCTCTCCTGAGCAAGATGCTGAAGCCACTCTTCCAAGGAGCTTCTTTCTTCTTGGAGTATAAAGTCATTGTACCTACACCAGACACTCTCTGCCCTGGATCTGGATGTAGTCACAGGCTAAACGGCAAGCTGAGTTTGGCCGATCTAAATCCGCAAGGAAACACAGGACACAGGGTTTTTGGAGAAGTCTGGTAACAGGTTTTGACCATGCCTGTCTCTAGACTGAGGTTTCTTCTCTGACAGACTCTCCCCATGCATCCACAGAAGAGACAGAGAAGCACTCAGGGGGAGACAACACTAGGGTGATATTCCCCTGGAAAAACATTCCGGCTTTGGGGTGAAGTAGGGGTCCCTGTATTTTGTGAAGCTTAAGAAGCCCACTGCATTTTAAGACGAGTCAGAAATCAGGAAGATCATACTCAATCTCATCTTCTCTGGGGCTCCAGTGCCTCCTAATGAGCCCTGTGCATTGTTTTCATTCTGGTGTTCTGGGTTAAACTTTATCTCTAGCCATGCTTCATTATTATTTATATTAGGATAGCGCCTGGGGGCCTTCACCCAGCTCCAAGCCCCACTGTGCTGAGCACTGCACAGACATGCTTGCAGAGAGAGCCCAGCCCTACGAGGCTTCCAGTCTCGCTAGACAAAGGAGATATTATTATCCCCATCACCCCCACCTTCAGGGGCAGTCCAGAAGGTCTCAGGGAAGTGCCCAGGGTCACAGAGGGTGTCCACCTCCAGCCTATGCTCTGTTGCCTTGAGCTAAATTCCCAAGTGGCCAAATCTGTCCTGACTTGGTTGAGTCAAAGCGATGCCACAAGCTAAAAGGAGGCCCTTTGTCTCCTGCTCCACAATGTGGGGCAGAATAGAGGGGAACAGCAGGGCTCCTCTTTGTCCAAGCACCCTGTCCAAAGCCTGCTAAAGTCATGGAGAGAGTCTTTCCATAAGTTCTGGATCAGGCCTCTTTCATATACCCTGGGTACCCCTCATGCCCGTCGCTAACTTCTTTGTGACTCAGTTTCCCCACCACGAAGCCGGGCTCATGTGCAAAGCACAAGCATTGGTTTTGCTGGTGCCGGCACAGGCAGAGGCAGAGCAAGATGAGATCACCCAAAAATGTCCTGGGAAGAAGAGGACTCCTCCGGGATGTCTTCATCCCCACGAGGAAGGAAGTGGAGGGGGTATAAATCACCACGGCTTCACCTTATCAGAAATCAAAATCTCTGCAGCTGATCCAAGCCCAGACTGCCGTGGGCATCCCTATTGCTTTTCCTGTCAGCTCCCTTGTTGTTAGAAAGGCAAGTACAGAACAGCACATGCAAACAGCACAATTAGGATTGTGTGTGCTAATAAGGGTTTCGGCACCATGCGGCTTTAATATGCAGCGATCAGAGAATTTTCCCTGGCTCCTCTCCGCAAGGAGTTATTATTTGCTTAGGCTGCCTGGGAGCTCTCAGCACCTCACTCGCTCCAGCAACATCTCCCCCCCACCCCCAGCAAGGCCACCTATTGAGGTTCTCCCTACCACGCGTGCTCCACCGAGCAGGAATGCAAACATTGCTCCAGAGGCAGGCTGAACTGCACCCTCTGCCCGGATGCCCTTATCTCGTCTCGGAGTCTGGGAGGTTCGTTTCCCAACGGGGCTCCCTCCAACATGCCCCCGGACATGCCAGCAGCTGGCACTTCATGGCTCTTGGCATCATCTCCGGCAAGATCTGAACCGGCAGCGGCAAACTGGCGTAGCAGGATGATGCACCGGCCATGCTCTTCACAACAACAATCCTCAGCACACGTGGGCCTGTGCTTTTCATCCACCTTACCTTCCTTTATATGTGGAGGCCCGGTTGACCTCCAGTTGGGGAAACTGAGGCCCAGAGCAGGGAATAAATATCGTGACAGTATTGCCTAGTGGTTACAGAACAGCTCTCAGCATGGACTTCAAGCTTTGCCATGGCCACGTGCGTTGTCCCTGAGTGTGTCACCTCACCCTTTGCAATTCTTCAGCTTCTCAGAGTCGCTTTGAAGCCTGTCAATGAGTGATGCTGTGTTAGAGCTGAGATGGATGTGAGGGACCTTGTCGTGGTCACATCCCATCCCCATGCCTCAGCTGCACTCCAGCCAAATTCCTTGACATTCAGATCACCAATGGGCACGGGATTAAGATGGACTTGGTCCTTCTGGTTGCTGGGAGTGGAACAGCAAAGTCAAAGTCATTCTCCCCATTTCCAGGCATCGCTCATTCCCAGCAGCGAGATGGCTCTGGGCCATGGAAAGCAGAGGTGGAGACTATATATTCTGAGGGCTTCTGCTAAGAGCATTTCTGAGGAGGCAGAAGAGAAGGGGATGGAGGCCATTGGACTCCAGAATAATGAACTTCATGATCATTTCTGACCAGTTTGGGATCTGGAGCAGCTACCACCAGGCGATTGCTGCTAGCATTAAGACAGAATTAGAGACAGGCCACATGGCAACGCGTCTGAGCCCCAGGGCTAGCCCCAGGACAGCCGCAAAGGGTCACAGCACCATCTTCTGCCCAGCCCAGCAGGAGCAGCTGAGACCAGTGGTGGCTGCTCTACCACAGCTCAGGGATCTCTGCACCTCCCTGCTCCACTCCGGAATACGCAGAAGGATGGTCCACAGAAACCCTTCGGGTGCAAGAAGTTATATCGGGCTCCTCGCTCACAGCAGAGGTGGCACCTGGAGAATCAACCGCCTGCCTTCTGCCAAATGACGTTACGCTCTCCATTTTCCCCAAGGACCTAATTAGCTGGGTCCAAGCTGGTCTGCAAGCCCCCTGCACCCCCCGCCAGCTGCGCGCCTCCTCCTTCTGCCGCCCACCCACAGGCGCGGATGAGGCAGGAGCCAGCTGAGTGACGCAGCCGCATGGCACCGTGCCCCGTGGACTTTTAACCCAGCCGGTCCCTCTCCCTTGGGTGGTTCAAGGTCCGAGCGCACCGAGTGGTGCTGACAAATGGGGACATAAGAGGTGTTGCCTTTAGGGCTGCGGAGCAAGGTCAGTTGGGTTCCCCTTTGCCAGGGTAACTTCTGAAGGCGAAGTAGGTAACCAAAGACTTCCACCTTCTCAGCTTTTTATGCTTGCAATGTTCATGGCAGAGGCTCTTGTCCACAAACACTTTGCTGTCCCCTAGCCTGATTCTTGCTGGTGGGACTGCATGACTGCAGCCTGAATCTCCGGCAGCCATTGCATCACAGCCTCCTGGGGCGAGGATGGGGACCTCGAAGCTCCTTCACTTTATTTTTCATGGAGGACCCTGCTAAGAAACGATTTTAGTCCAGGCAGGTTCTCTTGAAGTCTCTTACACATGTGGGGAGATGCAAAGGCATCCAGAGCTGGGTGATCCCCCAGCAAAGCCACCTGCTTCAAGAAAGTCTTTCTGAAGGAAACATCAAGCTTTGTGAGGCTCCGGCCAGAGGGATGCACACCTCTCTGGAGAAGGGTGCAGCCCACAGAGGAGCTCGGCACGGCACATGGAAGGGGACGCCAATGAGATCAAGTTTGAGATATTTGGGAAGTTGCTGAGATTTTCCACCCTAATTCCCTCTAAGCCAAACAAGATCTCCCTCCTCCGGTTGAAGCTCCCCACCCATCCCTCTGCAGAAACGCTGGGCTCTGCCTTGGTGCAGCTGAACAGGGACATCTCGCGGTGATGGGGAACTGGGGCTGGGGAGGGGAAGGAAAATCATCCCTTGGGCTCAAGAAGCACGAACAGACCTGTCGGAACGGGGAAGACTCTCACCTTTGTTAGGAAACAAGCAGAGCTCCACAGGAGATGGCTGCCAGGGATACTCCTGGGGTAAACATAGACAATCAGGATCAGCTTCTGTGATCTGGGTTTACAGTACCTACAGACCTGTACGCCTTGCCAGCACTGGATTGCCTGCAAGGCAAGGAAGAACCAGCATCCTAAATTCATAGTCGGTGGGAAGGGGACTGGGAGGTGTTAAGGCACTGTGGAGAGCCGTGTCCTACCCAAGCCAGCCAGAAAACCGAGGACCAAGCCAAAAGCTGCACTCGTGGTGGTCGGTACCCTCCCCGCAGCACTGCCTTTCCCCCGCAGTGACTCATTTCCCTGCAAAATTCCCCTCCTTTGACCCCACGCAAACAAACTCTCGCCGCCATCGTGGGGGACGTTCTGCAGTGCAGAATGACTGCGCTGCCCGACGTGGGTGCGCTGCTGCCCTTGGGGAGCCTTCACACAGCTGCCCTGGACTCACACCTTGTCTCTGGGGTAACGGGTGATGGCTGACCAACAGGAGGTGAGGCTCGGAAACAGGCTTAGCATCCCCGATCTATCAGGATAGCATAAAGGCTCCAAGCGCTTCCACTTTTCCACCCCCATACAAGCTCTGTCTCCATCCTGCCAGTATGCCAGCAAGACTTGGTAAAATATTCACAATTAATTGTAAGAAATACTGAGATGCTAGGACTTTAAAAAAATCATTCCCCAACAGCTGACATTAGACCAGCTCTAATATTTTTTGGTAGCACGTGATGAAGCACTTGGCTTTCTTTGCATCTAGTTTCGTTGGCATCTCTGACCTGGACAGCAGCAAACACAGCCTGTGGCTGGGAGCCTGAGCAGGCAGAGCAAACTGGCTTTGTAACAGCCAGCTGCAATTTTCTACACTAAAAACTGAAGCTCTCTTAACATTACAGAGTTTGAAATTCATAAAAAGCGAAGGCATTCCAAATATTTTCCTACAAGCTCCCCTTTTTCTCCCCAATCATCTCATATTACTTCTAAGTATTACTGCAGTGACCAAATCCCCTTATCAGAATATAGATCCCGTTGCTCTAACTGCTGTGTAAACGCAGATGAAAAGATAAATTCTGCTCAGGGGCCTGAGGGCATCTTTAAAGCATCACAATTGTTATTATTATTTAAAAACACGGGAGTGGAACTTCAGCTGCTAATAACCAACAACAGTTGAGTTCATCTCAGTGAAGTCATGTGCATTTCCATCTGCCGAGGAGACGAAGCAAAAAACCTCAAAATCTGGTTTTCAGTTCAGAATATGGCACTGGAAGTGGGAAGATGAATTATGAAATCATACCAACAGATTTTCGTTAAAGCTTGTGTTGTTGTGGAAAAGCTAGTCGCAAAAAGCAACCATTTGATACTTTATGATTAATCAGAAATGACTTCAAAGCCAGATCTACCTTATTTTGCACGGTTTCTTTCTGCGGAGATCATCCATTATCGCGATTTCCCAAAGCACTTGAAGCGAACACGCACCTCTGACAGCTGGAGCTACCAACCATTGGTAACACCTGCCTGTCGTGTCTGATTTGTTGCATTTTTCCAGTCACTTTGAAGGTGGAAGTCACACATGCACACGCATGTGCACAGACACGCACACACGTCTCCCACGTGTAACGCTGCAGCCAGAGCTCCCCGGGGGTTCGGGGAGAGGTGGGAACCCCCCAGTCCCACCCAGCCAGCCCTGCTCTGCGACGGCCGCTGCCGCTCTCGGCGGTCAGGTACTGCACAGGGAGTCACACCGGTTCAGGGATTTGCTCAATGCCTTGTTCAACACGGAGCTCACCGGCCCTGCGTGCAGCAGACCCAGTCGCTCTCCTCTGACATCCGTTTTGCCACTTCCCCTGCACTCCTGCTCAGAATCCTACACCCGAAATTCTCTGCATCACTGAAAGATGACGAGAAGCTTGCACAGTTTCTGGATTTGTAGGCAAATTTTTAATGTTTTCCTTTTGCCCAATATCTGGACATTTGGTGCCTGGGCCATGCGTGAGCCTGGGCCCTGGATAAAGACCCCAAAGCCTCGGGAAGATTGCCACTGGGTTGGTAGAGGCAGCATAAAATAAATACCACTGTTTTGGTCAACAACCAGACTCATCAGCTGAGAGCCTTGCACTGAGTCCCCTGCGGTAATATCACGAAATCAAATTCACTTTTGGTTGCTGTTTAATTGCCTTCAGTCCTGGCTTTTCACAACGATCTCAAACGCTTTAGCGCATGGGGGTGTGGGGCTGGCAGCTCGCCTGCCTCCGGAGCGTGAAGGAACCACACAACTCTCAACCCAAACTGACTTGCATGTTTTCCTGGGCTGTGAATCTCATGCAAAGACTCACGCGTGGCTGGCTTCCAGTCCAAGCAGGAAATGCCACAAGATCAGCTTTTCCCATCAAGCTTCGGTCCTTTTTCTCTCGGCTCTGGCAGGAAGCTGAAAGGACAGGACATGTGGAAGTGCCGGGGAAGCTCACGGCAAGGCTTGGTCAGAAAGGCATGGCAGGCTCAGCAGGCATCCACCCTTACTTCAACTCAGGGGCTGTCCTGCCCCACTCCTGCTTTGGAGATTCATTTTCTCCTTGAAAAAATGGCTTTTTTCAGACCTGTCTGTCTTGTTGCATAGGAGGCAGGCTGACCACGGAGCATCCCTGGGGCAGACTTCGCCGTTTCCTATGGTCCATCCCCTCTGTCCACCCCCTGCGAGCCTGTGTCACTGCTTGGAGGCTGACAGCAGCTCCAAACGGCAGCACAGCCCCCGCTTTTCGCCCTCCTGCGCTTGCTGTGCATCTAACGGAGAAATGCTGGGGATGGAGGCCGGGAGAAATACTGGTTTGGTGGAAAGGGGCACATCACAAGCCCCGAAGGGGCTACGATGGAGCAAGGATGGAGAACTCTCACCAAGCAGTAAGCAAGCTCTGCTTTGGAGAAGACAGTACCTAATCCTTCAACTGTTTGTGAGAAGCAGCCTTCTAACCAGAGAGGAAAGGGTTTTTTTTATAAACCTCAGACCGAATTACTGCTCCCCGGGCCTAATCAAACACAGTTTCCAAAAGTATTGGCTGGCTGGGGGCTAAGTTTAGGAAGGTGTTTCCTTCCCTGCCTCCACTTTCAAACTAACCAGGATGAGGAGGAGTTCAAAGACCTCAATTGTTTGTGAAACACTTTGAACACAGAAAGGGCCTTGGGCAGGGAGATGGATTGTGGCTAAAGCACAGGCCCAGCAGGCAAGAGACCTTGTCTGCATTCCCTGCTCAGCCACAGAATCAGCATATGACCCCGCAGTGCTGTTCCATGCCTCAGTTTCCCCACTGAAGAAATCAGGCTGAGGATCTGCTGTGTAGGGCTGGTTAGAGCGTCTTGAAGGCTCAGCGAGCCCTTGGGATGGAGAAGGCAAACCATTCTAGCTCAAAGTCTTACTCTTTGCTTCCGACATGGTGGTGCTGTGCCCCTTGCCAGGCTCGGTATGTGCCCAGAGCAAGACACCTCCAGCCTAAAGAGCTCCCCAGTCTAAACAAACAAGAGGAACCAAGGCGTCAAGGGGGAAGAGACGACTTGCCTGACACACCGAAGGGAATGGACCAGAGCAACGACTTGACTCCAGCAGTCCAAGAAAAACGCCCTAACAGTACACATAAACATTACAAACACATATGATTGCTTCATTGTACGCACTTCTCCTCTGGCTGAGGTCTCTGTTAATCAGGGTGCAATAAGGGCAGAGAATTTACCTCCTCCCCATCTACTCATGCTGTTTCCTTTTCATTTATTCAATGAACAATCCCTCTGAGCAAAGTCTTTATCAGAGTTTTACTGGCAGCTCACAGCACTCCCTGCCAGGAACAGAGGCACAGAACACCTGCCCGAGGCTCCAGGGTTTTAGGAATCCCATCTCTGCTGCCTTACCGATGCCAGCAGTCCCTGCCCAGAACGGTGCTGGGGTTGGGAAAAATTCATGCGCAGAAACTGTGAGTCTGAATCTGCCTCAAAGAAAATATCAGTTGTATACTAGGCGCATCTCCTCCCAGGCTCAGCACTCTTCGCAGCAGAAGTTATCGATTCGATGTAACCCTCAAGGTCAAAATGGGTCATGAACTTTTTCAGCAGGTGACTCAGAGTCTTCTGCTAGTGTGGGAAAGGCTGGAGCGATTTTTCAGCTCAAGCGATGGCAGTTCCTGCTTCTAGCGAGTAAGATCCCAGCTGCGGTTGTCTGCTGATGAAGCCTGCATGCAGGTGTCAGCCCAGCAAACGTGCCCGTCACCGACCCATAAGTGAGCAGTTCCACAGCATCACGGCAGTCTTGAGAAACAGGGAGAGAGGGCTAACGGGAGTTGTGTGATGGGCGAGCGTAAGGAAGACAGAAAGAACACCGTTCCCAATTAAATAACAGAAAGAGGCCACGCATCACTCTAATTCGGAGCAGAAAAGAAAGACTGAGCTCTGGAAAGGGTTAATTCCATCCAGGTAAGTTCTTTCAAAGCTGAATATTACGAGGCACATCCCATCTTAACCGCAGACATCTTCAAATCCTTGACGGAAAACTCTGCGTGCAAAGTCAGACTTGTTGCGAAGGACCTGCCCGCTCAGAGCAGCTCTGTGTCACCTGTCAATCCTGGAGCCGCCTCCAGGGATGGAGTCTCGAGTTTCGGAGAGGAACGCTCTGCTAGAGCTGGCGACAGCTCGCAGCGCAGGAGGCATCGTGCATTCCTCCCCGAGCTAAAAAAAGGCGGTTGGGCTTTGATCTCGGGCTCCGGCTGCACCACAGTGAGACAATGCAGAATGCCCTTGGGGAGGAGGAGGGGGAGGTGGACTTGACAAGACATTCCCTAAACCCGTCTTCTCTTCAGGTCCTAGAATCAAAGGGGATGAGGGGGCGGGCATGGCACCGAGGATGAAAGCGGAGACGGAGCCTGGCAGAAGGGAAGATACCACAAAGAGCCGATCTGGGCCTCCTTCTAAGGCACGGAAGGCTCCAGCAACACAGGACCAGATGGCTAAAGAGAATGGGAATGAGCCTGAAGATGTTTCTTCTCTTCCCTGGTTTGAATGCAAGCCAGGACAATAGGAAAACAGTGCTGTCCATTGCTTGGTAGCTGTAAAAACATCCTCGCTGGCAGGCTCCATGGTTAGACCAGGGGTTGGATGGGTGTGGAGACTCAACTCAACTCCTGGCAGCCTTGTGTGAAGCCAAGGAGGGGATGGCGACAGAAAGGAATGCCACTGCAGGGGCTTTTTGGCATGGAAAAGTGGTAAACCTGGCTCTGCCATGGGTGGGTAAGTGATGGAAAAGGTATCAAAGCACAGGGAAGCCAGGGGACATCAATTCTTGGGAATGTCTGTCTGTTAAGAAATCCACCTTTGGCATCCGGGGAAGACTCAAAGAGATGGGGACGAAAGGGGGGAGACAGGGATTATCAAAGCTTTTAAGATCTGCTGAAATAATGATTTCCTCCATCCAGCTGTCAATGCCCTGCCTCTGCCTGTCCCTTTAACCTGCCTGTCTGGAGGAGGTGGCTGCTTTCCTCCTGGAGCACCTCTCCTTCCACCACCGGGCACTGCTGAGAGACTCCAGTGAACCCCAGTCACTGTACAGTGTGATTGAACCAGTTAAACGTCAAAAAAGCCTTTCTACCTTCCAGATGTCCACGACTAGACTGAACCTCAGCTCCCTGCCTCCTTTGGTGCTCCAGAGTTATTGCAATACAGAATATAGAACTGGCAGGAAAAAAAATTTTTCTCCATACAGAGAACTTGCAAAGCAAAACTTCATGAAAACAGAAAAAATTTCACAAAATGTCATTCTTCCCCCACCTCCACTGGAGTTTTCAGCTACAGAAACTTTAGTTAGGATGGCCGCCTCAGAAGCCTGAAGCTTCCATAGCCCTTTTCCCAAAATCTTCACCCTTTTTCTCACTGTTGTATTGTCATTTCCCAGTACATCTCACTACCTGCAGGGTTACAGCAGTATCTAGAGGAGTTACCTGGTTGGAGCCGTACCACACGCAGCACTGGGGATGCAAAGGAAGTTGCAGTCCCACCCTCCAACAAATGGGCGATGGAAAGGGACGCAATGCATAAACAGGAATTGGGGAAACTGAGGCAGGGAAAAGCTCAACAACTTGGCTAAAGCTGCGCCGAGAACTGTGGAAGGGGAGCAGGCTTTCTGAAGTCTAGGCCAACACTTTAACTGCAGGGTCATCCCTCCTTCTGTAAAGCACTGAACCTTCCTTCGACCTGCAGAACAGTTCCCATATATTTATATAAATATATGTATGTACACACCTGAGACATTATTGCTTGGGAATCTTCAGGCCCTGGGCCCTATCCCCACCCTTCGCACTCATTAATCCTCCTTTTTTCCTTCCTCACGTTCACAAAGAATCTCCCCTCCAGGCAGGAGGATTGGCCTTGGCTCCCTCCGCAGCCCGGCGCTGCTCCTTCCCTCTGCCCACGGGGCTGCGGAGAGCAAAGCCCAGCGCTCCCCTCCGCCAGGGACACTGCTCCCAGCTCCCACCCCGTTCAAGGCAGAAGCACGGATCCCCTGGGAATTTTTATCCCTGCCACTGTCCTCTCGGGCCGTGGGTTCCTGCCCTCAGCCACCAGCAGAACCCTGGTCTCCCATGTTGTTGCAGACACAAGGATGGTCTCCCTGCAGGGAATGCCGCGTATTTGCGAAGGGAACCGCTGGAGTGATGGAATGGGGCTCAGGGATGTGACTGTGCTTCCTGGCTCCGTCACCAGCTTCCTGCATAGCCTTGAGCAAATTCATTTGCCTTCTTTGTGCTTTGTTTGTGTATCAGCAATACGAGAGAACAGCGTTCCCACACCTTGTGTCCATTCTGGTTTCTCTGTTTAAACTTTCCGGGTTTGGGACCATCCCTGCCTGGTCTCCAGCACATCGCACAGGTGGGTCTGACTCTGATGTCCAACATCAGACATCCTGATTGCAGAAAGTTCCTCATCTGGGCAGCAATACGTAGTGCGGAATCCAATGCCAACGCCACTGCAACCTTTGGGGACTGAGCTGTGGGCTTTCCACGCTAAAATCTGAGATTCTCTGGTTGGAGGGGGCAAAGCCCCAGCCAAACAATACACGGTCCCCAGGGTTTATCATCCCCCTGGTTTGCAAAGGGGCCCTGGGCTACAAGGCATTCATTCCAAGACCGCGCTCGCTCTCTTTCTCCCTCTCTCCTGAGCCTGCACCTACCTGCAAATGCAACTCAGCTAAATTGTAATTGGCAAACACAAGTGAGCCAGCCCCCATATTTCTTTTAATGTTTCCACAGGGACCTGGGTGATGTCTTTCACATCATACATCGTGGGTGGCAGAGACCTAAATAACCTCCTTCAGCAGTAGAACATGTTCAAGAGGTGCCAGTGTTCCCTCTCTGACTCAGATTCATCTGCAGGATTTACAGCTTCAGAGTTGTCAAGCTGCACCACGAGCAGCTGCTCCATAGGAATCCCTAACCTGGGAAGAGCCTCCCATGACTTCCCCATGCAGATGCTTTGCTGTTTGGCTGTACAGGGTTCATCACCCCTTCCCTTGTTCAACAAATATCGCTTTCTGGAGGGGGACTTCTGCGTCACTAGCAAATGCCTTTAGAGTCTCCAGGCAAACCTTTAAAGCCTTGGCATTCCCGTAGTGTCTGGTGGTGCTAATGTGGGATGGGATGTCCAGATTCTAAGGAATCGGGTCCCTGATTATATACCTAATTTTGGAGACTAGAATTTGAGAATTGGGGCCAGCAAATACAATTTTCTATTCAGAGTACCTAATACTGAACACTGAAATTCAGGACTCCACCATACAGTAAAAAACTCCAAACACATTGCCTCTGGTAGGGCCAGGACTACACAGCATCCTCAAAAAAAATTAGCCCTACAGGAATGTGTGTTTAGAGATCACACCGAGACCCTCAAGCTGTTTTCTCGCCAAAGAGCTGAGCAGTGACTTCTTGGAGTGATGGTGTCCTTCGGTGCTAGTCAGAGTCCAGGACAGATGGGACCTTGCTCCAGATACATTTTCTCACACAATTTAAAAACATTCTTTCTCATCTCTCAAATTTCCCATTCAAATTTCCTTCACTTTCTGATGGAAAAAACTGTTGACTTCCAAAAGTTTTGGAATTAAAATTTGTGGATTAGAGAGGAAACATTTCTACAAATAAAGCACACTTTAAACAACTTTCCTAGGGAAAGCTATTTCAGGTGGGAGTTTTCAGACAAATCTTGTTGTACATGCTGATCTGAAGGTGAAGGTCAGCAGGAGATGCCTGGAATACATTAGGTTGCCCAATTTATCAGCTGTTCCAGCCATTTCCTAGCGCCTTTCTCCTTCGGTGCCAGTTCAGCTGTGGGGCAACCCAGTGCCACCGCTCTGCCTACTCCCCAGCTCCAGGAAGGCAGCTCCCTGCAGAACACCCTGCCCGGGCTGGGGTCCCTGCCATCCCCGCTGTCCCAGGAGCGGGCACAGGGGATGACCCAGTTAAACCCCAGTTCCCAGGACTGCATAGACTGTCTCAGTGCTCCTAGGGACCTCAAACTCTGTGTTCCCGTTGGGACTGAGGCTACAGAGACATTTGCAAAGATAAAGAAATGAGCAAGTACTTCAGGGCACTATAAACTGTCTGTGTCGTACAGTCGGGAATGGCTGAACTGCTTTTCCCTCTCAGACACTTGGCACTCCAACTGCTCAATGTGTTTGCTTACTCGATTTATTGTGATCACATGAGAAACAATCAATGGTTAGTAATTCACTATAATATATAATGTCTGGGGGCAGAGACCAGAGCACTGGACGGGGACTCAGGTCTCCTATTCTGAGTTCTGTGCATAGGTGTTGATCCTCTTTTACTCACACTTTGAGATCTACAAACGCAACTGCCATGAAAGAGCTGGGGTTTAGCAGTATCACTGCATTACTAGAGGGCAGAGCATGCACCTGGTAAGTCGGAACTTCAAGGAAGTTGGACTTCAAACCCCACCGTCCCCACAGCTTCCTCTGGCCTGGGCTAAACCCAGGAGACCTCAATCCTGCAAGGCTGAGCTCTGATCCAAAAAAAAAACCCAACTAACATATGTGCCCAGCTTTAAGTATTGATCGCCTTCATTATTGACTTAAATGGGAATTAAATGAGCTTAATTTTAAGTACTGGCTTACAACCCTTTTATCGCATGCTTAAATCCTTGGCCAAATCCAGACCCTAAACACATTTCAGAATAATTGGAAACCCCTCTGCTTACAAGGGGCTGTAAGGAGGCAGAGGCTAGAACACACACCAAGTGCTAAGCAGAGGGCATTAACGCCTCTCAGCAAGATCCCGCTGTTCCATTTCACACCACGAGCTCACCAGCAGCACACCAAAAAGCACTTGTCTGAGCCAGCGTTAACCCTCCGCTGTGTTTTGCACGGGACCTGGCAAGGAATGCTTTGGTGCAAGGAGAGACAAGAAGACAAAGGTTTCTTCAGAAGCAGAGTAAGGAGCCAGGGGGACAGAATGCAACCACCTCTGGTGCAAACCAGCCTGGGCAGTGGGCCCGAGGTCTCCTGTAGCTCCTACAGAATGGGCTATAATGACGCCAAGGACTGTCTTACATTTCAACCAAAGCCAGCTTACACAGGCTGCTGCAATGGATATCTGATAACCGGTCTAATGCGGGCGGGCAAAACTGATCACAGTGCAAATCTTCTCTTCATTTGCATTACTCCGATTTGTTTCCATGCAAGTAGGACCGGGAGATTCCATTTACGTGACTACATGTGGTGACAATTTCAAGCCAAAGGTTTGCAAGATGATTTATTAAAGAACTATGTTCAAATTCTGGCTGGAGGAAGAATAAGACACTCTGAGCAGGGAATTACAACTCTTTGTCTTTGAAGCCAAATTTACCAAATAATGTGAATCTATAGAAATTTCCTTCCTGAACTTAAGCAATATGTAGTAGCATGGCCAAGGTGGAGAAACTCGTGAAGGAATCCAGGCTGAACAGCACAGGAGTTTTTCAGAAACCACCAGCTCAAAACCGCCAAATACCAGTAAAACGAGAAAATTCCTACTGACTCCAGTGGCAATAATTATGCCATCATTTTTCAAACCTTCAGCCCAAAGCTCAGGCCAGACTTAACTTTCAGCCTCTGTAAGCACAATGAAATCATGCAAGAGAGAACTTGGCCTTGAGCCGTCCTCTACCTGAAGGGCAAAACTCTCCCTGCATGCCCATGGCATCCTTCCATCAGCTTCTGTGGGAGCACTGCACGCTGAGCCCCGCTGCGCCGGCGCTGGCCGTGTGGAGAGGACCGGTGTGCCCGCTGGTGCTACAGCTTAACTGAGGATGCAGAAATGGGCCCAGGCAGCTGAATCACGAGAGATGTCTCGGTTTTATCTAAAAGAAAGTTTATGTATTTATTTTGCACTAGGCAGAGGATGGGTTTGTTGTCGTGAATGGATTTGTACGAACCCAGGCTACTGATGAGGAGTGGCTGAGGGAGCTGGAGCTGTTTAGTCTGGAGAAGAGGAAGCTGAGGGGAGACCTTTTTTGTTCTCTACAACTACCTGAAAGGAGGTTGTAGTGA
>Ga0181612_130533_pt1 | contig 15941 bp, 7 predicted proteins | sample HoacroProtozoa21_FD_119630 | JGI IMG/M metagenome (GOLD analysis project Ga0181612, IMG submission 119630) | Hoatzin crop microbial communities from Cojedes, Venezuel. Combined Assembly of Gp0051906, Gp0051904, Gp0051908
AACAGGCAAGAAATATTAGTAATAAAATAGTTCACTGTTGTGAAGGATGAACCACTAGTCTAGTTTCAGTCTTGGGAGCACAGAATAAAAATCAGCTGAAGGGATAAATGTGGAATAGATTGCATCGATATCTACAAGAGTAAATAAACCCTCCTCCCCTAAACTAACAGCTGTGTGTTTATTCATAGAAATTTTAATCCAGGTCCAGATTTGTAACAGTTGTTTGTAGAGCTTTCAATGACAGCTCTTTGTCCCTCAGGATATTATAGGTAGTAGTAGTACCTTGTTCTTGGCAAGAATGTGCTTTAAGGTGTAATCAGAGGAACTCTTAAGTGGGATGGATGTGGAAGGAATGTTGGCTCCCAAGTTTGCTTTAAGAACAAAATCATCACTTTCAGGGCTTCCTGAAGAAATGCCAAGTCTTACACATGTTTGGAATTACCAAATGCATTCATGAGATGCTTACAACTGCAGTTTTGTTATGTCAATGGTAAAACAATAGCAGTCTCCGTAAACCTGGAAGTCCTGGATGCGTAGCAGCTTCATTTTTCGCTAGTTGCATTGTGTCATGTGTGGTAAAGAGCACTTCTAAAGCAGATATGTGACTTTGGTCTTGTTGCTTTAAGGCTGCCAAAGAGCACAGGCGGCACTCTGCTCCAATTCCACATTTTTCTTTGCTTCAGAATACTGTGTTTCACTGATCTCCCTCCATCTCTCCTGTGATGACTGGCAGGTGACTGCTGCTGCAGTTGTGTTCTGCTACTGTGTCAGAGCATCTGATGCCTACATGATTGCACTATAAGCATTCCTTAGTCTTCGTTGTCTCCCCATGCTCCAGAACAAGTCGTCATTATTTGGAGGACACGGGACAGTCAGGAGCCTGCCCTCTCCTTGACCTTTCACATAACTGACTATTCATACAAATATTGCAAATATGTTGCTCTGGAGAGAGCAAAACATTCTCACTGAAATATTGCTGTCCCACACCATAACCACATACTAGAGGGGGCTGAAAAGTGGCATAGCAGTGATTATGAGGAATAGTCTCTGTCTCAGTGCCTTCTACTTGACACAGACTGGCACTATCATACCAGAAAGCCTTGCCTAGGTTTGGTTATTTCCACTGGCGCTATTTTACCACAACACATTTTCTCTAGAGAACTGCTGCCCTTTGTTATTTACATGGAGAACGCAAATGTCAGGTCTGCTTTTTTCATTAAAGAAATAACTGTGCATGAGGGGAGGCAAGGGTGAACGTATACCCTCTAGGATTTGGAAGAAACCAAGCTGAAAACCCTAGTAGTTCTTGTTTTGAAAGAGTTTCTGCAACGGATCACAGCTGCTCTTCCAAAGGAAACAATGAGAGAAACTGCTGCTTTATTCAGTGTGCAGTGACTGAAACACTCATCACAGGCCTCAGACTCCACTGTGGACTTCCAGAAACCAATGTTCCCCAAAGCACAGAAATTATGAGCATAGGGTGATTTTAGGGCTTCTTGCTAAAACACAGCCTAAGTGTTTTTTTTTTTTAAGTTTTCTTTTATCATGCATGAAAAGACTTGGTCCTATGTCGTCCCCATTGCCAAAATACTAGCTTGAGAGAATTTTCAAATTTTATTTATGTGACATGAACTGTTTTTTGTTTATATATGTATATCGACATTTGCAACCCCATCACTAATATAGCTTGTGAGTAATGAGATGTAAAATACTATTTTAATGCAAAAATACATAAATTTAGATTCTACTTTTGTGCAGACAAATGTTCCAAAGTAATTCAGAACCAGTTCTTATTGCAGTGAAAATAATTTGCCAATTTTTAATAATGCGCTAGAAGTCTTACTTAGAAATTTAGCTAGCAACATGAAGAACTAGTATTTCTACACAGAGGTCACTGAGATGATGAATTATGTGAGATAAATAGCTTTATGGGTAATTAGTAAAACTGGAAGTGACTTTTGAAGGGTCTTTTTCAGTTTCTTGGTAGTTGGACAAAACATTTCAATTTAAAATAAACCTACAAGATTTTCACAGTAAACTGACACATTTTGTGAAGAAAATTGGTTTGTTGTGGAAGAGAGACATATGTGTGAAAACTGTTTTATTTTTGTAGAATGGCGAGCAGTGATTGTTCAGTGGCTCTGTGAACGTTTCAGAGTTGTAAGGCCGAATGACACTAAGGTGAATATCTTTTGAAGAGTTCCGCCAATAAACAAAATGCAAAACACAAAAGGTTTCCAAAAGAGTTTAATAAATAATGAGGTTCTTTCTGTACTGTATAAACTATAAATATACCATGCAGTCCTTTATAACTTAAAATAATTTACAGGCTGAGGTAGGGGGGTAGGAGGTTGTTGTCATGGGGTTTAGATCCGTCTTAGGGCCTCCCTGACTTCCTGCTGAGCACACACACACAGGCTGTGTCAATTCGAATAAATCGCCAGGCTGCTTGCTTGCCCTCCATTGTCAGCGCTTTGACAAAGGTGTGTGTTGTGGTGCAGTAAGAGTTCCAGTGTTTTGCATCGATCCCTCGGCACCCACTGGAGACTGGCTTAGGGTCTCTGCACTTGGTCTCAAAAAAGTACTGCTTAAATATGTTGTTGTTAATGTTGACCTCTCCCAACACTGTCACCTCTTTGCCTTTAATGTCAGTGGCTGTGGTTTTGTCCCCAACCCACATGCTGACGCTGTCACACACTGAGAACTCTCCCCTGTGTAATACAGGATGCGTGGTCCTCTTGGTCCTGGCAGTCCTGTTGAACGAACCTGTACTGCTGAGAAATCCCATATTCTGTCCTTGCCCTGACACTGGGGGGGGCTGTGTGCTGAACAGCACCCAAGGAGACCGGAAACGCCTTTTCTTAAAAAATTTTGGGTCCACGGTGATATTCATAACTTCTCTTCTACCTGTTGTCCAAGTAGAGTGGCCATGGGATGTCTGTGGAGCTCCTTGGGGAATGTGGTGTCTGTTACTCCGGTGGGTATTGAGCAAGGCGTGTTCTGCAGGATACTCCCGTGGAGCATTGTCCTCTGACTGTGGAGCTGCCTGTGTGCCGATCAAAAAAGCTATAATCAGAGTGTAGTACAGCATGGACATTACGCTATGCACCTAGAACAAAAGAAAAACATAATGTTACTGTAAGCCATGCTGGCACAAATAGATGCCGTTGCTGACAAATTTTTAAGATACCCAGGATCATACAGATTTCGTCAGGTATTCGTGTGAGTGCCAGATGTTGCTCTTCCGGAAGAGCTCATTCAGACAGCATAAATGGTCTTAATAAAGTGAGAACATTAGAAAGTAATAGCTAGGTTATTATTAATTCCTCTGGTATTTGTTATTAGAACACTGTTTATGAAGCACTTGTTTGGTGTTATTAATGTGGAGACCATGTGGCGACAGCATGTTCCCAGGAGTAAAATCTCTAGTGATTTTGGCCAGGGCTGGTCTCTTGGCTGCAAATACCCTGCAGAGTAGCGAGAGTAGAAGCAGTGCCTTGGCTAAAATAGCTGCCCGTTCAGTTAATTTGCCTGCAGAGGTGTCCTTGGGGCTAGGGTGGGGACCACCAAGCTGGTACTTGTAGAGGAGGGAAGAGCCCCAGTGAATTGTCCTATTATCATACACTCAACAGCCACGCTTACCTGCCATGTGGACAGGCCCCACCACTCCGCCTGGCTCAGCAGCCTCCAGCTGCCTCCATCTATCCCATCTGCCCTCTCAGGACACACCACATTGCTGATTTTGGGCAGATAAAGCCAATGCTCTTGCCTAGAAGAGCTCAAGTATCACCTGTCACAAGGGCAGATGGGATTTTTCCATGTTCAAGCTGCCTGTTAGGACAAATATGGGTATTGCGTAGGAGCACTGTGGATGACAGGCTAGTTCTGGGTTGGCATCTTAGGTATAGCATAGCTAAAACCATTGTGGCCATAGTAGTGGGAATTATGTACAGGGAAACGCCTTCCTTTTTTTCCGACTGCCATGAGCAAGAAGCTCCACAAATATCACTGCATAGCAGATCCAGTGCCAGTGCTAGTCTTCCTTCCCTGAGAATATGCACATCTTTTGGGTGTGGAGAAGTGTAAGACAACTGTCTAAAACTTTGCTAAGAACAATTTTATACCAGAAGACCAGCAGTGATACCTTGTTAGGTAACTACCGTGTGTTGACTTAATTCAGCCATCTGTTGGGTTAACAAATCGGCAGCAGGCATCATGGGAATAAGAGACATTCAAAAATTATCTGAAATTGCAGTTAAGGGCAGACATTGTATTTCCGCTGTGAAGACTTAGTAAGCAGAGACAGGGTATAAACAGACAAAAACTACCAAGCAAGGCTCCTTCTGTCTCTTTGCCTTGTTTTGCCTGACGTGCCTCAGCTGGCCTTGAATTACACTGTGTCCAGCCAGCAGGCAGGCAGCCGCACATAGACTGGACAAACAGGGTTTTGTAAAAGAGGAATCAGGTTCTGCAGTTCCACTGTGATTTCCCAGCACGTCTTAATGTTTTTTCTGGGTGTGGATCAGTTACTGTTGAAGTTCCCGCTCTGTGTTCAGCTCTTTCAGACTAGAATCCCAAGCAGCACTAAAGCAATCAACCAGGGCTTTAGCTTTGCTAGAGCACAATCTTGTAGAAAATGCAGAACGCTGAGATGTCCCATAGGATCTTGTGTGGATAGTCTTACCTCAGACAAGAGCTGCAATGAAATAAACAGCTGTGTTTGAGCAGGGCTGGGCAAGCATTTAAAAAATCATCAGGAGATGCCAAGTGAAGGTAGTGACTGAAGAGGGTGAAGATGCTACAGTCCCTGCGTCAATGGGAGAAAAGAAGAGAAAGCCCAAAAGCCACATTAGCAGTTGTCTGTGCAACAGCTGGGCTGGAAGAATTGGGGACAAAATGGTGATGAGGAGACTCAAATCTCTGTCACAGAGAAAACCTTCCTGTTCCAAAGCTACTTTAACTTGCTTAAAACAAGGCTGAGAGTTGCTGCTTTCCCACGTGCTGCTCGTGCTTGAGCAGTCGTCATCATCTGTATAAGAAAATAGAGCTGGGTGTAGCTCAATAGCTTGGCTGTGCACGATTCGGAGAGTAACCCCTTGTTCTACGAGCAAATTAAAATCAGATGGTTCATTACATCTCTAAAGAGTTAGCTTTCCTGACAGAAATGTTAATAGAAAAGGTTTGCAGAACAAAATCCAGGCACAATTTACACATTCCAATAGCAGCCTCAACCTATTGTGTTTATATATAACCCCTTTTTTTTATTATTTCCTTCTATAGGAAAGAGACATTGCAATGTCAGCAAAGAGCTGTTTCTAGTTTTGTGCTACACAAGATTCACTGCTCTAAAATACAGCTACATTTATGTCCCTTCTCTGAGTTTCTTCTGTTGCATATGCTAAGGTTATTGCTTTAAGGCCATTAACACAAAATCAGAAAGATCTCACCTGCTTGTCGTCTTTTTCTTTTTTGTTTTTTAAATGTGGCTTGTATTTCCTCTGCTCGTGGTAAAATATTCTGTGGGGAATGTGGCCTTGACACAGACATAATGTATATGGGATACCTGGTAGTTTTCCTGAAGATTCAGAATTGAATCTTTTCATCAATTATTAAATTAGCGGAGAATAGAAACTGACAGATTTAAGAAGTGGATTAGACTTGATGACAACAAGCAAAAAAAGTTAACATTTAAAGAATGGGTATGCCTTAGACTGTGAGGATTGCAGACTTTTTTGCTGACATGTACAGATATTTTACACGCCCTTTAGTGGGGTTGTTTCTAAGCTTTGTCACATACTTAGTTACTAGACCCTTTCATGGTGCTTTCTGGAAGTGTTCACAGTGCATGCCAAGTGCAGCCACCTGAACTTCCAGGGAGATGCACAGCTGCCATTTCTAGTGCAGGTAGTACGTGGGTATCTGTTTGTAACATTGGCCACAAACGTTATCACAGGCATTTCAATGCCAAAAATACAAAAACTGTACTAAACCAGAGGATGTTTACTGAGAACTGTGACTTCTAAGTGTACCATCTCTCATTATAAGTAAACATTCCCCACAAAAGACACGATGTCTGGAGAAAGAATAAAGAAGACACCGTAAGTGGAAACTCCCATTTTAGCCACACAACAGCTAGCTAGCAGGTATCAGTGAAGCAACTTGTTTAATAAATGAAAGAACTAAGCTTTTCCAAAAATAAGAGTATTAAATGCAAATTGCCCTTGTCTTCATTCTTTAGAAAACAGACCAATGATTTGTTTAAGTTCAAGATGACAATGCTTCCCTGCTGGTATGTTGGTCAAGTGTAGTTTAAACACTTGTTCTGGTATAGCTGTTCAGACTACTGTGTGATGCTGACAATAGGCGATTTCAGTCTGCTTTGAGACGAGTGCGTGTATTGTGCTTACCTCTGAGTATGCTGCACAAAAACCTGCTCCCCCAGCAATGTCTTTATTTCATCCGGACGCTGAGCTGGGGTTCGCTGCAGCATGCCATCGGGCCAGTTTGACTGCGTAGCTGAGTCTGGGAGTTGCTTATTCTGCGTTCCACTAGAAGTAGAAGTATTTGTTTGAATAATTAGCCAGCAAATAAGTGTTTTCAGTACCATTTTCCACTTGATAGCAGGAGTACAGGGACAAATCCATTTGCTTGGCTCTCTGAGCTGTTTCTTTTTCACTGGTAAACCGTAGACGGTATGTAAAGTGCAGTTCTTGACTTTCCAGAGCAACACATTGTAAGACAGAGCTACCTTTATTCAGCACCTTTACCAGACTGTGGTTAACAATCCACTACTCCCAGTCCCTTTCGGACGTCTTCCAGGCTCACCAAAACTAGGAGTGATGCAGCATAGTGAAGTAGTAGCTGCTGATGTCACTATCTGAGCTCAGTTTGCACAGTAGCGGTAGACAAATAAGGGCTCAGACCCCCCTCATCTTTATCTGGGAAGCAAGTCTGGTTACCAGTAAAGGCACTGCAAGTTGTGTGCCAGTAAATGCAGGCGATGTAAAACTCAGTGGCTGCTCTGCTTGGTTGTCCAGATTGGTCTAAACAATGCTATTGCCAACCCTGTGCCATTTTTCTGTTACAGTACTTCAAAATGGTGCACTCCTGTTGTCAATACTCAAGCACTGAAAACCAGAGACGTTTGTAGTACCTGCGGGACATGAACCTGCCTGTGCCCTATCCACAAGTCTGCTATGCATGCACACATCTTAGTTACACAGTTTGTGCCCCACGCTTTCTCTTCTTATGGTGCCCCAAACACTGGAAGTCCTTTAGAGACCCTGAAGAAGGGTTGCCAACATGCATAATACTGTACATTCTGAACAGCCAGTGGAAAGTAACTTTTGTTTCTTCTTTTGAGTTTTTATCAATGCATGCGGTAACACGGTCAGTGACTGTAATATTCCACGTGAAATACTAGCTACCTACAGGATAGTTGTAGCCTCCCCCATCACTATTTGAGCTAAGTGTGAAGCAACACAGTTAGAAAGTTGGCTGGGCTGTTTCGTAGTAGCATGACGTTTAGTGTGAGTGGAGGAAAAAAGAAGTGTGCAACTCAGCGGACTGGAGCGATGAAACATCTCACAGGTTGTCCAGCAATAGTGACTGGACTCTGGTGATTGTTTGGAACATAAGTTCCACATGAGCAATTTCATAAGAGACTGATGAGGGCCTGTTTCACTGAAGAGGTGATGCCTGAGATCTTTCATGTACACATGGAAAAAGAAAAAAATAAATTCTAAGGCTCTTCTGCTGCTAGAGCAAAAAGATACTGTGTGCTAAAAGCTGAGAACTTGGTCAGCCTCAGCACTGAGTGTCTTCAATTTTAGGAAAAAAAACAGAAAATCAGTATGCTGTACGAAATGAAACTTGCAGACAAGCCTAGGATGAAATTTAAGGGGGTGAATCAAGTATGTCCTTACCTGAAGTAATCTCTTAATCAAGACCTTTGGCAAACTAGCACAGGTGAGGTGAAAAGATGATGAGTTACCCTCTTTCTGTTCTAGGCAGACTTCCTTTTTTTGGTGGTATTCAGGCAGGAATCAGGTGAGGGCCAGAGACGTACTTGAGCATTCCTGGCTTAGGAGAGAATTTGAAGACCTTTCCCAGGACAAAGGCCTTAAACTTTGTGGTTTTGTTGGTATGTGATTCAGAGTGGGTCCAGATGAGCTATTTGGGTGGGATACTCTCTTCCTTGAGGTAACATAAACTGTAGACCTGCTTCCAGATTTAGGAGAAATTGGCCAGAAGGTAAGGGTAGCTGCTGAAGCCTAGTGAAGAAGAGGATAGCAGTGGGCTGAAAGCAACAGCTACAACAGCAGGGAAGTCTCTTGGTCAATTCAGTAGATAATCAGAAGGAGAATCACAGATCGCCATTTGTTGGCAGAGAATTACTTGATCATGGCTGATAATTCGAGAAGAACTGAAGGTACAAAATTCGCAGTCACATGGGGGTGCATACTTAAATGCTTGTCCTCTGGCTACTGTAAAGGCAGAAATGACTCCAGTCTTAATTACTACACTGTGAGTGGTCATATAGACCTCAAATAAAAAAACCCCATTATTTCCTTCACCAGTTAAATCTAGCACCCTGATACCTTCTCAGCCGAGTACATTTCCAACTGTAAATTCACGTGTGCCAGTGAAAGTGATAGTAACAGTATTTTATTAACTTAAATATTTAGATATCTTATTTGTTCCATTTAATAAGGTAAATAAGGGTTGTATAAGGTACTCCGGCACTGCAAAAGATCCTGCTAAATTCGGTGTGGAGATTCAAGTGTATTTGCTAAGGAGAACATGCTGCTAATGCCAGAGCATGAACTGGATTCATTTTACACCTGTACAATTTCTGTCCACAAGAGAGCTGCTTTCCAGTAACTGTAGCCACTAGGTTTGACTCTTACCCAGATCCAAATACAAGCTTATTAATTTTAAAAAATCTAACTGGAATCTTCAAGCCCATTTTCAAGCAGCGCAGGGCACGGGAGCCGATCTGTTACATGCTCATTGTATTGCATTGTGCACCACTTCTGCAGTGATTTGGCCACTCTTTGGATTTGCTGCTGTCTGTAGATCATGGCTTATGTTCTGCTGTACCTGTGTGGTTGAAGTATTTAGGAGTTAAGCTAGTTACAGTAATAGAATGTGTCAGAAAGGTCAAACAAAGGTCTGAAATCCAAAGCTTCATGCTACCGGACTAAGTATGCTATATTTTTGCAAGAATGTACTCATAAAGCAATAAACCTTTGAGTGGACTCTTGACAGTTTAGTGATAGAGCTATAATATGCTGGCCATTGCCAAAAATAATCCAACAACTTTTCCGACTGTTCTGCCACCCTTAGAAAACACTGCTTCAGTTCCAACTGGCTGGTTTTTAACCACAAATGAGTTTATTTTCAGCAGGGCTTTTTTTTAAGTTCTTCCCGGATTCCCAGTTCTGGCGGAATCCAGTAAATGATGCAGTGTTATTCAAATGATGTGGAAGACAGCATCTGTATACTATTCCTCTCTACCTACCATTCCCAGGGATTAATAACGTATCCTGTTGAAGCATTTCTTTGGAATTTACATGCAGTCAGGATTACAGACCTGTGGGATAAAAACCCCCACTTCATTCCTATTTCTTAGTCTCACTGCATGTAGTGGGAGTAGTCGCACATTATAAATATAGAAAATGCTATTTGCACATGAATGCTTCATAAGGGTTTGCAGTAAAACAAATACAGTATTTACCAACTGATCTAAGGGCTGTCTGAAAAAGGTAATAATTGAAATATGGATGATCAGTCTCCCTATTTCTTTGCTTATTTTGCAATCACGTGATAAAGACGCCGCTAGTAAAAGCTGACCAGTCTAAAAACAGTGTTACGAGGGGCTTAAGGTAAGAGTGGAGAAATGGATTGCATCAAAAAGCAAGTGGTTCTGTGTCTTGAAAACCTCTTTGCTTACAGGCATCTGTAAGCAACACAAGTGCCAAACAAAACAAGTATATGTAGGGAATTCCTATTTTTTTTAAACAGTTATCCCATAGAACCTGAGGTAGAATGGATGAAAAGGGTGCATTGCCTGGAAACTTATTTATAACTGAAAATGTAATAAATGTAGTAAATTAATTGCTTCCAATAAGAATAGCAGTGCTTTAAATTTTTGCCATACCTCTGTATAGATCTGTTCCATGTAAAACCCCAAAACCTATAACTCTTGATTTCAGTGCAGATCAACTTCAGACTGCAGTACGCAGACAGTTAGCAACTGGGTTATAAACCAGGTAAAGATATGTGTGAGAGTTTTTGAATTCCGAGAGCAATTTATAGTTTTGACGCTTCTCTGCTGTGGAATTGTGGCACCTTTCTTTTTGCTAGAATACAGAAACATAGCTCCTTTAAACCTGGAAGCATTGATAAAGTGTCATTACAGTGGGGAGAAAAAATGGTGTACTACATTGAAGTAGTTCCATTTCATGACTACTACTGGTATAACTGCGAATACAACATGGAAGATTGGGTTCCAGGACATCACCCCCTCTTTCTCGCTAGGACGCTGAACAATGCAGCTTCTCACTTCAAGAATGTTAAAGTTTTGTTTTAAACTTTCTGAAGGGGAAAAAATGGAAGCTTGATTTAGCCCAACTCCAGCAAACCCGTAGTGCTGACGTTTAACTAACATAAACTCCTCCCTTAGGTATTCAGCTCTGTCAGAGCAAATCAGAAGTACTTGTTCTGCACATCTGTCACAATCCTAATGCTTTAAATAGCTTTTCTGGTGGGTATATTTTAAACAGAAGTGACTGCACGTAACCAACCCAGGGTGTCCCTTCCAGCTATGTGTTCTAAAATCGGCTGTTTTCACAGAATAATATTGTGTATACTTAATGGTCACTGGCAAAACATCAACACCATGTTCTGCTACATTTCAGGGGTATTTTTACATTTGTGTTTCAAGTGGATTGATTTTGGTCTTTCATTGACTCAGTAGGAAAGGCTAGGGGAGACAAATGAAAACCTGCTACTTGAAATTTACTTGAAAAACATATAATTACATTTCAGAAAGTTCATGGTCTTCTAATGTTTCCTATTTCTGGTTACATTTGACCATCGTATCATGAACAACAGACTGCTTTCCAATAGGGAAGTTTTGCTCTGGGCTTGTAAGAACTTCCCAGAATCCATCAGTCCGAGGGCACTCAGATCACTCTGAGAAGAATCATCCTTGAGATTAAGAACAGTTTTCTGTTTTCTCATACCTATAGAACAAAGAGAAACAGTTGCTTTCTTCTTTACTGCCAATGTAGCACAGTTAAGATATATTTAAGTATTAAAGGAACATGAATTCTAGTAATTTTCCAGCAGAAATTGTAGTCTCACTGTACTGCCTTGTTTCAGCTAGAAACAGTACTCAAATTCCAACAATAATGCTGTTCTTTTATACAGCATGGTGCCTTTAGAACAGTCATTGTGAGGTGAAGCAAAATGTTTTTGTCATGACGAAAAACAATGGAAGTTTTAGCCACAAGTGTATATAAAGCTTCCCTGCTAGGCCAGCTGACAGTCAGACAACACTTTTTGATAGTGATAAACTAAGGTTTAGTTTACAAATATTTCACTAATACAATGAATGACTGCTACTATCAAATTGCAGTCTACTCCTTTAGGGCAAGTCCCTACCTTGCAGTTCTCTTAAAGTTCTACAGAGATGATTTATCCCTTCCTAGTGTTGGTATGTTGGCTGAGTCCCCCAAATACTGTAAGTTAAAAAAAGGGGATTCGGTTGTTAATAGTCAGACTGTACTATGGCAGAATTTAATACACAGTCTGTTGAGACACATGGGAGCAACCGTTTTCAATAACACCTCACTCAACAGATAAAACTTCTACTTTTTTTTAAGTTGCACATGATTCAGATCCAGCCACCAAACTTTACAGGTTAAGAAAATGTGTTTTTTTACAGAATGATGGCTTACTTTCCACTCAGAAACACAGAAGAGTTTTCTACAGTGAACTCTAAGGACTGAGGATGTGCGTTCAGCACTGAAAACCTTTCAGTTTTCAGCCCAGTTAATTTTCCAATTAACTTTTGCTGATAGTGTGATCTGGGTGTTTATTGCCACATGCTTTTACTAAATGTGAGTGGGGGTGGGGCGGGCAGGGAAAAGTTCCTCATTATTAGTTTGTGTATTAAAAGTGTGTAATTCCATCATGTCTGGTTGGAATGTATTCTTGCTTTCCTTGAAGAGTGCCATATTTTTTTTTCCTTTGAGTGTTTTGTCTTAACATTATACAGTTCTGTAAATATGGTGATTTTATTGCTTTGTGAAATCTCAGGGTGTGAGACTTGAAAGACCAGGAACATAGATAAAAACCTGGTGGAGCAATCGGTAATTAAAGCCATACTGCTGTGTTGCTGTTCTACCAGCATGAAGCGGAAACTAAGACCAAGCCTTGATTTTATACCAGGACACCTCTGATCACCTCACTTAATTGCCGTCATAGTACTAAACAGGTGGGAGCATCCTCAGCTTGCATGAACTGTGCTGCTGCTTGAATTGCAGGAACAAAATTTTCCAAAATGCTTTGGCAAGTCTTTTGGTTGGTTGTCATCCATAATGCACTGGTAAAGCTTTAATTATGTCTCAGTTTTTATCCTAGATACTTACTATTTGCTGCACACAGAGTATTGATCAGGCTGTTAGAGCACAGAAACCAGTGATAATATATAAGACCTGTCTGTCTTGTAGGTCTTGAGGTTCTTGGGTATCCTGCTGCTTCCAGTAGTGCCTGACTAGGTAAAGTGAAGTACTAGAAGTGAATTGGGCTATCAATGTGCTATTACTATCTGTAAGTGTTAGGAAAAAGGTCTGTAGTACAGAATATTTTTAGTGCCTCATTTTAATAGAGAAGACAGTGCAGCCTTTTGATTGCACATTCACCAGATTCCATTAAAGTAGCTCCTATGCTAGTAAGAGAAAAGGTAAATTGATGGCCAGTTTGGCTCAATCAGATAGAGCAAGTAAATTATTTTCTAAATAGAAATAAACAAAGGCAATAAGCATAGGCATAGAATGTTGCAATCTAAAGCATGATAAGATTTGGAATGTTGTTTTCTGTCATTCTTGGAGTTGTTGGCTTATTTTAGGGATGTGCAAAATATAAACAGAAAGGATATTTGAATATTTTTGTGTTCATGATTACAGAAATGTTGATGTATGTTGAATTGATTAAATGATGCATATTTCAGACGTGAGCTCCCTAGTGCAAATAACCTGGTTACTCTCAAATCTCATGCAGTTCTTGCAGAAGGCATGGAAGAACAAGGGGTTAGGCTTGTGAGAACATACATCCAATTTACCAATTTTGTAATTCAGAGTACAGGAAATAGAAGAAAACCAACATGATAATAGCAGGAAATAATAGTTTTCAGTGTATTGAATGAGTCAATAGAGTCCCCAAAGTATTTGATTAGACTTGTGCATTTCAGAGATGAGAAGTGGTTGCTTTATTCAGTATTGTCAGAAGAAGTTGTTCATACTATACAGGGTTTGACCCAGTGGTGGAGTTTGTGCAGTTCTCTCCAGTGACACAGTATGGAGTGTGTGTGCTGTGCTAGGGCTACTGGTAGCAGACGGTTTGCAACCAGTAAACTGCTGCTTATTTTCTGATATTATTTGCAATGATGGATGATATGCTTGGTTTCTACGCAGCAAATGGGATCATGGTGGTCACCAAAATAAGCAATGAGTAGTGTATTAGTTTTGTCTCGCTGCTTCTGGTAGTAAGAGAGAAATGAGGGGGGCAGTTGATGCTGAAATTGCTGTTAAATAGAAGGTATCTGCTGGCACATCTGCCTCACTGAAACATTTGAACTAAAATTGAGTTAAATTAAATATGAATTAAAATTTAGCAGTAGCAATTCAGGGAAAAAAATTTTGAGACCTGAGAGGCCTTGAAGGGAATCCTTAAACCATTATGACTAAGAGCAGTGTCAGAGGCACTGCATTTCAGCTTTCCCTTGATCTTAGCTGATGAGCAAGAAAACGGGAATTTCTAATGGGCTCAAGATTTCATTCCTCTATTATATCTGCAGTGACTCATCCTGTAAATAAGGGCTTTACGTATGCTGAAGAGTGAGTTGGAAACTACCTGTGTCTCATACACTTCCTTTTGTTCTAAATGCTTCCAGTACTGAAATGTTCCTTTGAGTATTTCTAGGGAGAGCAGTAGACTGAGAAAAATGCTGCCCTGCAGCAGTTAGCATGCATCAAGTCACCATGATCATCGTCATCACAGGATATGCAACAAATATCTGCCTCTAGATTTCTGACTCACGTTTAGTCTAGGCAAGGGTAATAAGAAGAATGCTTGATAGCCCATGATGCATCTGTCCATTTTGGGTACATAACAGAAAATAACACTGTAGGTCTTGAGCTGCAGGGTGGAGATTCACCAAATCAGAAACGAGTAAGGCTTTGGAAAACACTGCTTAGGATTTGTTTTATGCTTATTAGGGTGTAAGTAATAGGAATGGCTTATTTGCAGGAACCTGATTTTATCACTTCTATCCTCCTGAACCAGTACATAAATATTTCAGTTGCTAGGGCTTCTGCAGAGAAGCCCCAAAAGAGGAAGACAAGGCTACTGCCCATCACCTTCATTGACACTCCATTCCCTCAGAGCACAGGGTGACGAGTGAAGCTACCTGATGGGAGAGATCCAGCCTGCAGCAACATGTAGTTGCAGGTTTCTTGCAGTAGGTGACAGAGACTTATGACACAGGACAGACAGAACTCAACTTTAAAAGGCTCACTTTGTAACTCCTGAGTTTTAAAACATTATCAAGACTTCTGTTTCTAAGAGTGTGATGTTTGGCATCATGATGCTCTCACATGTAGAATACGCTCATGGGAATTCAGAGTCATCGACAGTCATCTAAAATGTGGTTTCCTTTGGAAAACAATACATGATCTTCAGGTCATAATGCTCATACCAGTAAAAATTTGCAATGGGATGCAGCTCTTATTGTGACAGATCGGCCATTAGTACAGTGTTAAACGTACACAGAGCCACCCTGACAGAATAGAAAGATTTGTCCTATTCAAGATAGCAAACTGACAGTCATTAAATAAAAGATGTAGAAATTGTCAGGATAAAAATCTATTTAAATACATTGAAGGAAAAATGAATTAATGGTCACTTATCAAAACTAGTGAGAAATCTCTCTGAAAATAAATGAGAGAAAACAGCCTTAGAAGGAGCATGTGAATCTGATTCTCCTGAAGTCGGTGGCCTCAGTGGCCTAAAGCTGGTAAAATTAAGTGAGCTAGAAATAAAAATGGTGGCTAGAAATAAGTTACCTGAGCATACTGCAGTTGTATATCATCCTTTTATTATAATCTATAAAGCATATCCTAAAATTAATGATTGACATGTGATGATTACTTTGGAACTTTCAATATAGACTTCACAGAATATCACAGAATATCACAGAATAGTAGGGGTTGGAAGGGACCTCTGTGGGTCATCTAGTCCAACCCCCCTGGCGAAGCAGGGTCACCTACAGCAGGCTGCACAGGACCTTGTGCAGGCGTGTCTTGAATATCTCCAGAGAAGGAGACTCCACAACCTCCCTGGGCAGCCTGTTCCAGTGCTCCGTCACCCTCAGAGGGAAGAAGTTCCTCCTCATGTTCAAAAATCAGAAGGAGACTCAGATGTTCTGTGACTGATGCTCTATCCTCATTGACCTCTCTGTTAAAGGATGTTACTGCTCCCTTTAAAAATGCTAACTTTTTTTTAATTCTTATAATTATACAACTGTTTTAGTTGAGAAGAAAGATTTGCAACCTGTAGGAAATTCAGATTTTCAACTGCAAGAGGAAGGCATTGTTAGAAGAAAAATTAGGGTCTTCTACGACCCCAATAAGATGTGAATGGAGAACAAACCG
>Ga0181612_170267_pt1 | contig 15941 bp, 10 predicted proteins | sample HoacroProtozoa21_FD_119630 | JGI IMG/M metagenome (GOLD analysis project Ga0181612, IMG submission 119630) | Hoatzin crop microbial communities from Cojedes, Venezuel. Combined Assembly of Gp0051906, Gp0051904, Gp0051908
CTCTCCTTCTCCCTCTCCCCCATCTCCAGCCTAAGTGGGACAAGAAAAATGAAGAGATGAGGAAAAACATATTGAGAGACATAGCAATGTCACTTCTGCAAAGATGACTGTAAACAGCTGAGGAAATCTTTGTTTACAAAATACCACTGGCTCTACTGATGTTATTTTTCGTTCTTTTTTTTACTACTAAATGAAATTAATGAATTATTTGGGTACACTTTGGATTTCTGTTTTGTATGTTTGTTTCCAAAGATTCTTCTGCGACAGGGAGAAATTATGTTGCATACAATTAAATCAAGTTTCTCTCTGCAGGTATCACCACAGTATTGACCATGACAACTTTGAGTACCATTGCGAGAAAATCATTACCCCGTGTCTCCTATGTCACCGCTATGGATTTGTTTGTGACTGTATGCTTTCTATTTGTCTTTGCTGCTCTGATGGAGTATGCAACCCTCAACTACTATTCAAGTTGTAGGAAACCAAACTGTACTAAGAAGAAGAAGTCGGTAAGATGGGAGCATTTAATTTTGTTTCTAGCACATGTCTGCCTGAGAAAGCATAGAATCATTCAGTGAGAGCCTGGAATCCCATGACACTCCGCTCCTCTGAGCTCTTCCCAGTTTGTGGTGGGATCTGCCCTGAAGGCTGATGGAAAATAGTTACCCACAGTAACAGTAAAAACAGTTATGGTCCTGTTCTGTTCCTAACAGAAGCAGCCCGCTGACCATGAAGCAGCAATCCTGCCTGCACATCTTTCATCCTCCAGTTACTGTGCTGGTAGTCATAAAGGACTCCCACAGAAACAGATTGCATAGCTTGTTTAACAAATACATGCACATCAATGTATGTTCAAATGCATCTGCTGTTTCATGGTTTAACAGGGCTAGAAATATTTATGAACTTTACAAACGAGATTTCAATGTCTCTGCTGGGAACTAGCACTTGTTTTTAGCTCTGTGCACAAAAGGGGTTTTTTTCCTAAGTAGAAAAACAGAGAAGGTCACTTACAAAGGTTTTATACATGGCTGCATTTTTGGCCAAAAAGACTCTTCCGGAAGTAACACCCAGACACACACAAAAGGTATTAGTCTAGAATCAATTAAAACAGTCATGCAGGAAGAATTGTCTGGTGTACTTCATAACTGACCACAAGAATGAGAGGGGGCAGTATAATGGAGAAAAAAATCTCAGTGTAAACATAGGGAAGGGGAAGGTGGTTGTCCGCTCAAGATCTGTGGAAAATCTTTTGTGTTTGAGATCGGTAGTGGCGGATGTTGGATGCCATGCTGTGCAATGGAGGGAATAAGGACATTTGAAATCAGAAATATAAAACTAAGTAGGAAAAATATGAAGGCGGAAACTGAAGAGAGAGAAGACTAAATTCAGCGAATAACAGGCCACGAGGTAAAAAGGGATTGAATTAAGAGCTACAGAAAATGACTGAATGAAGAAATAATGAAGGAAAAGCTGCAACAAGTATGGAATTAGAGAAAGCCTAGAAAGCTATAGACTTAGTCATTGAAAAATCCATTAAACCTCTAACAGCTTCTTGTAAAAATGCATTGCACACAAAAGGCAGAAGAGTGTTACCAAAAGAAATGTATGAAACACTCAAAATGAACTTGCTAATGATCAAACAAAAATTGCCATCCTATAGAAATACTGAATCAAAAAGTTATGAGTATCTTTGTGAGCAGGATGTATTTCCAGATGTGAATGAAGATGAGGGAAAGCATGCAACATTGATGAGATTTAATTTAACACAAGAACAAATGCTCACTTAGCTATTGTTTGCTAAATAAATAAATATAATGGGTTTAATAAAGATTTAAAGTGGATGGAAACTAAGTGTGCATTCTGCTGAGGTTTCATGCAGTACTAAAGTTTACAGAATATTATGCTGAATATATGGAACACTCAGCGTGAAGTGTTTATATGGACAAATGCATTTAAAGGTTTGGTTTGAAAAAGGCTGTTGAATATGAGATGTCTATGAAGCTATGTTTTCTTCTGAATATTCTTTTGTTGTCTTTATTTAAGCTACCTGATGTCAGTTTTGGTCATATGATGGTAAGTAAACTATTCTATTCTGTGAGAGCAATGAAGGCATGAATGTATGGTTGACATTTACTTGCAATAGTTCCCAAGAAAGCTGTAACACTATGTTATGCTTTACCCTGACTTCACTATAAATGTTGTTTTGCTCTTTTGTTAAAAGATCAGTTTGGTTTTGGCTGTTGCAGAGGAATATAGCTGCCTTTTTCTGTAAGGACTTATCAAATTATTTGGGAGGGAGAAGGGTCAAGTGTAGAATATTGTGTGCTATTTTTACCTCACAAATTTTGTGTCTGCTTTATAATATTGCAGTTTCTCATTACATTTTATAAAAAAGTAATAAGCACAATTTATGTCATAAACATATGAAATTTTAACTGAGTTTCATAGAAAATATTTCATTCATGCATATCTGTAAAATTTTTAGCAAGCTTTAAGGTGGATTTTCAAATAACTTAGGCACACAAGTTTAACAGAGTGAGTTGTACTATATCTACAAATGAAACAAAATCTGTTCCCCAAACGCTTAGAGAACTATTTATGTATGTACAGCGGTAACAAAGTTGAGACTGAGCACCAAATTGTGTCTCTAAGTTGTATGAAATCTGAAACTGGAATACAATCTATAATATATGTAAATGTAAAGAATGCAGAGGGCCAGTTATTCAGCTGGTTAGATGGCCTGCTTCCCAGCTATCAGATCCAAATAAGAACAGGGACAGAACTAAGCCACTGCTTTTTCATTTCTTGGTTTTGAAATGCTGAAGTTAATCATTTACAACTGTTAGTTCCATGTTACTTGCTTACATTTTACAAATAACGTTATACGCTTCTATTTTTTTTAACATGCGTTTTCTGAAGTGTTTAAAGAGCTCATGTAGCATCAAAAGTCTGCTTATTGACAATGAGTGGTTTACAGCAAGCATTGCATTTATACGCTTGCTACTGCTGTCACCCCTTGGACAGACTTCTCTGAAAGATAAAGTTACTAAGGCACATTGAATGGACACAGCCCTTTCCCTTTTCCAATTAAAAAAAAATAAGAGAAAAAGATACACAATTAAAATGACAATAGAGTTTAACACTTCCTTTCCTTTCCCTTTCCACTATAAGATAGATATTGATCAGGACCTTGTTCTATATATAAGCAACATCCATGTTCAAATTGTAGTATAAACCAAATAAAATAAGCAGTGTCTCTGACTTACAAGATATCAGCTTGTCTTTTCCAGCCTTGTAGTGATGCCACCTAAAAGATGAAATTTATTAATATTAGTAAATCCATGTTCAGGCAATCCCACCCCTTGTTTTTCCTTCTAGAGAACACACACCTTGTCTGAAATAATTCTATTAAGCTTCTTTAACACTGCATCTGTACTGCCTTTTCCGAGGCACCTGGAAAGTACCTTGCCTCGCCAGCCCTCTCAGGCAGCACTGGGCTGCGCACGCACACCTCTCCTCCCAACCCCAGCTCAGCAGGACACACAGGACAGAGTGGGTACCATCCACCTGCACCTGGTATGTAGTTACATCAGGAGCCCTCCCAGCTGACAGAGATTAAAGCAACCACATAATCTCTCTGTATTATCAGGGCATTTATTTTATCTTTTGTCCTGAGCAAATAGTTGATACAACAAAAGAACAAAAAAAAAACCCACCCAGGCTATTGATAGATGAGAAAGTTTCCTTGGCAGAACCGGAGCTCTTATTTTTCTTCACTTACCAAAATCATCTGGAGAGATCTGAATTAGTCTTTCTTCTTTTTAACATAAATATTGTAGCCAGGCATAGAAAATTTCAGTCTCTGAGTAGGAATTTTTCATAAAGACCTGCAAGAAATGAACAATACATGACACAGTGGTGTAGCTGAACTCTGTGTATATTTTAGTTACAGCTTTTTTCTCTCCAGAGTGCTACAGTCAAAAAAATGATTCCTTGTACAATAATCTTAGACCTTCTCCATGTGGCTGCATATTGTAAAACTCTGATACCAGCCACCTGAAACTTTACAAATGAGAGAGAAGACCTTGACTGTGTAATTTCTGTCATCTAATCTCAGAGTTAAAGTCATTCACAACAAACAGATTTGCAACAATCTCCTTCTAAACCGGAATTTGTTTACAGTCCACAGCACAGTGCACCAGAGAGATTTTAGTCATCTACTTATGATGAGATGAATTGTGTCCTGGAAGTAATTGGCTGGATACCATAGGGCAGTGGTTCAGATGTAGTTATCTATGTTGGAGATGCCAACATCTAAGCAGAGGGATGCCACATCAAGTTCTTAGCTCAGAGACCGGCATTTTTAATGAGATAAGTAGTGCTATTATGTGTCAAACCAAAGGATGTGTAGAAAGAAAACAAAGTCAACAGATAAAGAAAATTTCTCCCTGAGTTATATCACGTAAGGAGTGAAAGTCTTCAGATACACCCCAACACCTTCAACAGGAAATGTTGTGTATTTTGTATAGCAAGTGTGGAAGCAGGGGCCCAGAGCACTCTCTAGAATGCAAGCAGGCATGATGCAGAGGCACAGCTAGCTTGTTAGTGCATACCCAGCACGGTTCTGCGGCAAAGGCAATGCTCAGCACAACCTCAGGGAGAAGAAGCGCCCCTGAGGTGGAGGAAACCATGCTGACAGGGCTGGGGTCTGCTCTATCAGAGCGGTGCAGACAGGCAGTGAAGCTGATGGGACCTTTCCTAGTGATGTCAGAGGAGGAGGTGACATTTGTGAGGACGGAACGGGTGACTTGATGAGAGAGGAGAGTACCGTGAGAAAGCACCTTTCATGAAAAGGAGATGGTGTGACAGAAAACCTGACAGAGTGTGAACAGGGAGTACATTGAAGAAGGAGACGTCTGTAGGTGCGAGTGTTACTGTGAGGATGCCCTACTTCTGAGCACAGTTAGTGTGATAAGCACTAAGGGGACATGGCTAGGGACGGCATTTCGAAATCCTGTACTGAAATGTTCACTGTTGCTGATCATATCTGAGTTTATAAATCATGGTAAAGTGAAGAGTCAGTGAATGCAGCCATACTAAGTGGAACTTGTGCTGTAATTAAATAGGGAGGGGGACATCTTCCTTTTTTTTCAGAATCCATTCTTAAAAGTACTAGCTGCAAGTGTTTAAAGCAACTTGAAGATAGTATTCTGACAGGCAAGTGAACTCCTAAGTGTGAAAAAATGATTACTAGGAAATATATGCTTGAGTTACCCAAGTAGAAAATACACCCAGAGTTATTTAACTTGCCACTTCACAATCTCTGCATATCCATCAGAAAAGGCATCTTTTGAGGGAAAGAAAGATGATCCTGAAATCTAGAATTCCTTAGTATTGACCTCTTATTCCCAGCTCCTGTGATTTTTTCCCATGATTATTGTTTCGTGTTCTGCTTCGTCCATGGAAGCTTATCAGACTTTTGGTTTCTTTTTCTCTCCTCAGAATTATTCCGTACTTGATATGAGACCACCAACTACAGTCATCACACTGAACAATGCCATGTATTGGCAAGAATTTGAAGATGCGTGCGTCTATGAATGTCTGGATGGAAAAGACTGCCAGAGCTTTTTCTGTTGTTACGAAGAATGTAAATCAGGCTCATGGAGGAGAGGACGGATTCACATAGACATCTTAGAACTGGACTCTTACTCTAGGGTCTTTTTTCCTACATCTTTCCTGCTGTTTAACCTGGTCTACTGGGTTGGATACCTCTATCTCTAAATGTCGCCTGTAGTGGTGAAGACTGCTGTGTTTTCACACTGCGGAGGGATGGTGAAAGTGCAGAAAAAGTGAAGGACATGGTCTGTTTCATCTCAAATTATAAAGGCCACATTAACCTTCACCATCACAAAGCCTGATGAAGAATTTTAATATGTAATTGCCTGAAAAAGAAAAATGTGGAAAAATTCTCTCCTTACTGCTATTCATTTTAAGGAAAAGATTCTTACAAAATTCAGCTGAATTTGTAGTGTAAGCGATGTTTATGAATAATTATTGTATATTAGAATCTTTACTATTCTCCCTTGGCATAGAAGCTATACACAATTCAGGCAGAGGTTAAATACGTGATTTTCATTCTTCATTCCCATACTTCCTTCAAAATGTTGCCATTTCTGTGAGGCTCAGAGCAAAATACACTGGCACTGGCAAATAAGCCAAAGCCTACAAAACCACTCATTTCTATTTAAACTTGTTTCAGCTATGTCCATTGGTTTTGGGAAATATTTCACTGGTGATCTGCTTGCTATAGAGAAAAGACTAAAAGACAGTAAGAAATGTCTCTGATGTGATCAAAACATGGAAGTTACTTTCTGCAAAGATCTGGGATTCGTGGAATTAGACACTTGCCTGCACATATTGGTTTCAACTGAAGGTGAAAAGACAGAGTTGTAGGACAGCTAATATTTTGATATAATTTATGTCTATCTCTGAGGCAGCTGTAGACACAACTTCTACAGTTTTTCAAGCTTTTAACTGTCTTTTTTATGACTGGTTAAACACAGAATGTTTGCCAATTTCTAAAGTACTCTACTTGAAGCAGGACAAGATTCCTGCTTGTTTGTGTCATTGTAGCACATCATAGTTGATAGGCTGTGATTGAAAATCACTATATAATAGCACCAGGAATATATGACTTTCTTCAGATTGCAATTTACTAAAAAGTGCTCTCATGCATTCTTATTTTTTTCTCTCAAAGTTATTTACAAAATTGATAAACATATGTGCCAAAGGACACTTTTTGTTCCTTCCATAAAGTTAAATATTGCAGTCCTTACTCACGGCAGTTGCTCTCTGGGTCTGAGATGAAGACTGAACACAATGCACTCGAATAGTGCATTACAGGAACTCAATTGTCGCACTTGGATTAAACATGGAGTAGTTGTCACTTGTAGCAAAATGTTGTTTTGATTTTTTTCCAAAACTGCCAACTGCATTTTACCCTAAAAAGCTATTTCATATTTTTTAAGCTTTTGACCATAAAATTTTCAAACTATCCATTTTTTCAAAAACTAGCTTTACAGTGTTACAGTAGATTGTCTTCTACAGACTCTCTCAATAATTATTACTCAGCAAACAAAACAGACTAAAAACTAGAGATGGCTTTTTACTATCCTTTCCGATGAAAAATGGTTATAAATTATTAAATTTTAAACAAAGCAAACAAAACAGACTAAACACTAAATAACAATCGCTTTTCACTATCATTTGAATGAAAAATGATTACAAATTATCAAAGTTAAAACATACCTAAAACAAAAATTCTACTTTTTTTCTTTTCTAGAGGAACCTGATAATTTTTTTCCTGTCCCAAAAAGATGTGTGTCTCCTCCACACAGTATCTGATAAAAAATGAAGAGTAGATGTGATTGAAGAGCAGTTTCTTTTCTCCTCAGAAGGAAAATCCTGCAAACAAGCAAAAACTAATGCAATGATAATTCTCAAGGAACAGAAATGCTGTCACGTTCTTTGAAACATCACCACATGTCATTGCTGTTTCTCTGTGCTTCCAGTGAGTTTTTAGCTGAAAAAAATTACCAACACAAAAGTTAACTGTAGTTATTCAAAATACCTTCTTCTGTTTTTCACTTGTCTAAAATATCAGAGGCAGAGAGCTGGGTTTAGGTGGGGGAGGGGAATGACTTCTCCAAGGACTGACAGCACTCAAGTTAGAATCAGAGCAAAAAAATGTTTTTAGACAGGATCAAACCCTTCTTTTTAGCAAAACCTGCCCAATTTTATGTCTTCTAAACCAATAATGACTGTCTCATTTCAAAATACGTGTTGAAGTTTTTGATTACTCTTAGGAGCAAATTACTGTAAAACCTATCACTCTGTAAACTTCTGTGTCCTGCACTTGGAAGTATGGATTTTATTTAAGGAAAAGAGTTATATCTTCAGCAATGCAAAAAGGTGATTGAATTGAAGTTGAATATCCTGGTCTGCAATTATGAATTAATCTAACAGCCACCTTCAGCCATATTTTGCAAGAATACTAGAAGTATATCAAGCCTAAATAAAAGAATGGAAACAGTTATACTTTAGGGGCCTGATCCTGCAAACCCTCTGCAAAATCAATTCATTTTGGTGGGAGTATTGAGATGGATGAGGCACAAGAAGGTGCCTTCCACCATTAGATCCTGAACAGATAAAGTGAGGTTTATTTAGCAATTGCATACCTGAGTGAAAGTCTTGAGAGTAAGTGTGGAAGTGGAATGTCCCCATTTTAGACGATGACCACATACTTTTCTTACATTTCAGCTCATGGTTACCCATTTCTGTAAAAGTACATGATCCCATAAGATCCTTCCTTGGAAGACTGATTCTGCTAAGCCCATTCATATTGCCTCTGTTTTCTGAGTGCTTTCGTAAACAGAAGTTGGAAGCATATGATTCCGCTTTCTTCCACAGTCCTAGTGAAGAAAGAATCTGCAGCCACTGCTGACATCTGCTCTTACACTGACAGCAGAGGACATATTCTACTTGGTAATATATTCTACTCTGGGCTTATGTGCAAAAAATCGATTTGTATGCAAGGTGAGTGGCTGCAGTCTGGCAGGTTCCAGAATGCATTCCTCCACTTCTAGTCTCTCTGTTTCAGTGCTCTGTGCTTTGGCAGTCACTGAAAAACTGTAGACATCAGGGAAGATAAGCTTCCTAGCCTCATTCAAAATGCAATTCTTCTAGACACCTATATAATGTGCTCTGCGTGTATCTATGCGCCATATCCTTCTGTAGTAGTAAGAATATCCTCATTAACCTCCAGATATTCTTTTGCGTCTTTGGCAAATTGAAAAAAAAACCACTTCTGTGCACTGTGCCATGAGAAATAAGAAGCATCTTTTAGCATTTTAGAACATTTTCTTATCAGATAATTTCATATACAAACTTTGCATTTATACTTCTTTTCACCTTTCCAAGGAAGGCAAGGGAATGGAGGAAAGCAAAAAAAAATGACTAGTGAAATGAATGCATTTGGGTATGTATGTAAAACCACAAAATCGAATATCTTCAAATTACATTCCTTCCTTTTTGAAGTTACAGAAAAAATTGTGAGGGTTTGCTTAGATAACCAACTTTTCCCAGGAGGATCTAAAGTCAAACCTCTTATTCTCCCCTTTCAATTAAAAGTTGATGGACAGTGTTTTCCTGCATTGACGGCAGCACTTTGAAGGCAATTATGAATGTATAAAAATACTGTTCTGCTTAATTCAGTCTTCTGAGTTCTTCTGGCCCTGATGCCTAACACAATGATGGCTCCTTCTTCTACAGCCATTCTTCCAACAATAAGAGTATAAAAACTTGCAGCCAGCTTATGCTGTCTCCATGTCCAGCAGTCATGTGGAACTGAAGTATGCCAGACAATTTTAACATAACTTTCTAATCAAGAAGTACAGCTGTAGAGTAAAACACCTCAGGCACTTTGATAACCTTTCTTCTCTTTTAGATGCTCTTTTTCTCCTTCATCAACTCTCAACTGTGTATTGGTATATTGTAAATATCAATAAAAATGATAAAAATTGCAGCAGGAAGAATCAAAAAAGCCAGAGAGACAGTGATGACTAGTGAAGATAAAAGAGATGGAAGAAATGATTTTTTATTGCTGTGCAGTTCTTATCTGTCCCACTGCTCTTACTCAGTTTTTCCCACCACCTACCCACAGCTAATTCCAAATAATCCACCCGGCAGTCTGCACATTCATCACCGGGAACCGCAGTGACACATGAGCCTTTAGCTGATAGGAAGTGATATTTCTGGAACTGGAGATAACTCAGATAGCCATCTATCTCAAACAGTTTTGCAGCCCTAATGTATGTCAGAGTCTAGCACCTCGTATTGCTGCATGAATTTATCCCAACTCATCTTACTTGGTCATCTCATGAAGGGAAGGATGTCTACCTCCTTTTTACACCAAATTTCACCATACATCTAGAAAAATGACTCTGCCTTGCCAATGCTCCAAGCAATCAGGTGCAAGACAACTCTGGAAAGACCGTAGTTGCTATACTGCTGACTTTGTGGGAAGAGAGACTGCCAATATTTTGACAGATTACATTAGCCTCACAATCTGGAGGGCTGGTGTTGCCTTCTAAGCTGTAAAACAAAGTACCCACTGCAACTTGTAAACACTGTCCGTAACAGACTGTACTTTTCCCATTGGCTGCTCTTTCTCAGCTTCCATAAAACACTAAGAAAAGGCAAGCCATATCCCGTAATCTTAGCTACCTACACAATTAGATGACTTTTTCCAAGGTATATTCTTCTTCTTTTTTACAGTGAAATCTCTGTGCCTCTTACATTAGTGCCTTTAGAATTTCTTGATATAGAAGGACATATCATTCCTGGCCTGAGAGTTAGAAAGAGAGACAACGACCTTCCTGAGCACCACAGTGTGTGACCAATATTCTAGATGTCTTCAACCTACACGCAGAGCATCTGTCTGATTTTTCATTATTTTCTAAGCAGTCTGTAGGTTTCTTAATTCCCAAGTAGCAAGAAAACTGCAGTGGGATTTCAGCAGTTTAGCAGAATCCTTCCTTCTTCACTCAGCAACCTCATTCCACCAAGAGATGCAGACCATAAACTCAAGGCTGATGTTTACCTCAATCAGGTCACTTCCCAGAAGACAGTTTAAAATAGGCAAAAAGTGAACTATGCATTGGGAATGCATTTCCACATCTGAAAGGTGAGGTTCTTTCTCCTTCAGAGCTTTTTTTTTTCTGAGTTCATTTTAGATTCTCCCTCCCTCCATCTCTCCCTTCACCTATACAATTGGCAGGCACAAAATCAGCTCAGCTTACACTTACATACTGAAAATTTCCATTGAAACTTACATACTGGAAAAAATCATAGTGTCATTAGTCTTATACTATATGTATATGCCTGCAAGCTTCTTATGGTTCACCACATTCTCTTGAAGGGTTCTAGTACATAAGCGGAAAATGAAGGCCTTCCTTCAAGACTCTGTGGCCTTAACAGTTTTGCCTTTTTCCCCTGGGATCCCTGGCTTGTCTGGACAACAAAGAATCTACTTTCTTCGTCATCTAGGCCACTGTTTTAGACACTAAAAACAAAACTATGTTTTATATCTAAGGTGAAATGATGTTTTAACAGAAAAAAATCATCTCCACTTGAACTGCATTGTTTTGACAAGTTAAACATTAAATCTTTGTACCCTATAAGCTTGTCTAGGATTAAGTCTTGAATTAATGATTAATACTGTTCTAATCATCCAATTTACCTAGCAGCTGTTTCTTTAAATGTCTTTGGATTGTGACCAACTTTGAGCACTTGGTTAGTGTCTGACAATATTCCTCAAGGGAGATATCCAGGATGTGTGATGATGTATTCCTTTCTACAAACTTCGCTTTCTTGTATTTATTCTCTTTTGCTGTAGGTCCTGAAGGCAGTATCTGTACGCATCTAGAATCCTCAAGGGTTTTCCTAGAATATATGTGAAATTAGACAATAAAATTCATCATGAAGTTCAGTGCCTCAGAGTTGGACACCTGAGTATTCCTTATTTTCTATCAAAACATGCATTTCAATATTCTAATCATTTGCTATTTACGAAGGACAAAGTAAGACAGCAGAAGACATGAGGTTATATTTATTCAGATGTCTGGCTTTCTCAAGAACTGAACCAGGCAAACCAGGCACTGATACAGCCGATTGTTTCCCAGGTATTCTTTTGTCTAGGTAACGAACGACATTAGCTAGAGAAGCCAGAAGATCATTGACCAGATGAGGGGTCTAAGTTAAAATATTCTTACAAGCAAACAGGAAGAGATTTGGATCATGTTCTGGCAGGGTTGCCTATCTATTGACTGGCTTCAAAGCTTGTGGAGAGCAGATTTGTAACTGAAGTACTTAAAGTGATGTTTACAATTTACATACTTAAACTCAGGCCTAAAACAAAGGAAATGCCAAAATTTCAAAATTGCACATTAATAGAAAATGGATGAAGATACTGATATTGATGACATATTTAAAAAAAAATGCTGACAAATGAATGTGGAACACAGCACGCTACAGAGTCTGTTCAAGGTCCTGTGAAGCCTGCTCTAGGTGACCCTGCTTCAGCAGGGGGGTTGGACTAGGTGACCCACAGAGGTCCCTTCCAACCCCTACCATTCTATGATTCTGTGATTCTGTGATTCCATTCCACACTTACAGACCACATGGGATCTTTAAAATGTGAGCTGCTGTTGAACTCATGGAAAGCTGGTAAAATAATTGCATCTGACAGTATTACACAGGCAGACCAGGGAAGTATGTCACTGCCAGACAGAGTGCTCCAAAGCAAACAAAATTTCAGAGTAACCTTCCACAAAACAATGCTCTGCTGAACAACAGTGGGAAAGCTTGTGCAGAGAGATTACAGTATCAGCCCCCCATATTCTCTTTTGTAGTCATTAAGGAGTCCTGTGACATTATTGTCATCCACACTCACATGCAATACCAACCACAAATCATGTGCCAACCTGTGGCTGTCACAAGTAAGAACACTAAGCTGGAAGGAATCTGAACCCAGTCGGTGGCTATCAAAACACTTTTTCCCAACATGACAACATATGAATATTTTTTTTATTTTAAATGAGTGCAATTTTAGGAATCACATAAAAACTGCCAACTATGTGCCAAATTGAACTTTCTTATAGAACACAAATAAAATTATAGATTTCTAATTATCCTTCCTTCTTAACTTTTTCTTAGGGGTGTATGATTTCTTTGCTAGCAGTGCAGCTTGTGATGTCATAGTGAAATGAAAGTACAATTATGTGCCCAATGTGCCTTGAATAATACAGGTAGCACTAGTACCAGTATGTCATTCTAAGTTAGATAGCCATCCTAGTGATCCCCCAGACTGACCTAACCAAATAAGTCAAACACCCATGTGCTTCGTCTCCTGAAGTTCTCAGACAACAACTTTCCCGTATTGACCACATCCATTCCAGTTTAGTTTGTGTTAAGGAGTAGGGCTGTGCGTCTAGAATACTATTTATATTCGTATTTTGATCCCGACATTTGTATTTCTGGATAAAAATAAATACACATTATCAGAAAATACAAGTATTGCGTGCATATATTGGTGGTTGTATTTTCTTATGGAAGTTGAGAACTGAACAAGACAGAAACAGACATCTCACTATTTGCCTAAGAAAAGCAGAATGGTGTGTTACCTTTCTGATAGGGTGTTCTTGAAAGGAATTTCAGAAGAGTCTTAAAAAATATTTTCAATAGTCAGAATGAGCAGCCAGTAAACTAAAAGATCTGGACTGAGGGCTCATTCATGGGGCTAAGATAAAGTGGGAAGATTATTATCCTACAAAATTCAAAGAGAAATCCTGAAATAAGCTGTGTCTTTTGCAGAAACTGCTTGAATATAAAGACTTCATAATTTTAAAGTTGCAATCAAACTTGGTTTCAAAACTTTCTCAATCCCAGTTTTTTCAGTACACTGAAAACTAGTTCTTTGGATCTGCTTACACAATGAAGTTTACTGATAAAACTATACTATGCATTTTTACCTGTATAATTTCTTTGTCAGCCACTTATTGTTGAGTAAGAATGTCTTCTTTGTTTATTCTCTTTGAATGCAATTCACTTCCTGTCTTTGTAAATTCATGGCCACAGAATTGCCATTCTCAGCCCACTCCAACTGTGAAATCCCTACTCCTTTTCAGGACTCGAGACCATAGCAACACTAGAGTTGGTGGCTGGGCCACAGATAATGCAGAAACTTCCCAGATTTCTCATGATCCCATGGTGCAAAAGGGATTTCCCCATCTGAGCTTGTTATATTTATACATTGTGTATGTTCCTACCACTGAGGCATTTTTTTCCAAAAGACTTTTTATTTCACAAAAAACAATTATACCTAACTCTTCCATAGTCTTTCATTAAGTTTTCACTAAGAAATCTCTTTGCCCTTCAGGAACTCTACTGTTTTCACTTGTTAGTTTGACACATAATTCATGGCTTACCCCCATTAGTGTTCTGATAAAACTAGTTATTAGATCTGACCTGTCTACTCAAAAAGAAACATAGATCCTGGACATCCCTTCCCCTAACAGCAGATGACTTTGTTGTACCAGTGTTTGACATGCAGTGACCAAGTAGATGTGGTTATGCCCCACTCTCCAGAATAACAGGTAAGCATAATTGTTGACATAGTTATTTGCCTTCTATGCATTAGCCCTTAATGCTTACTATTGTCACAATGTGAACACAATGCCAGCTGTTCTCACTTGCAGAGCTTAACCTGGAACTTCACCTATATTCTTGCAACCATTCAGGGTGAGTGAACGCGAGTTGAACACATCAGCCCTTCCAGAGATTTAAGGTGCTCATCCTGCCAAATTCAGAAGGCTCTGATACATCTTCCAATTTAATAACATTTCCTGCCCAGTAGGCTCGAGTGTGCAATAAAGTATGATGATGAATCATGCCAATAAGTTCTGCCTTTTTATGCTACCCTCTGTCTCACTACCACAAATCTAGTTAGGAACTGAATTACTGCTTGGCAGTTTCAGTTAAAGTAAACTCAGTCTGTGAAATAGAAAATGAGCAAAGATGAGTGCCAAGGAGTTATCCAGAAAGCAAGGAATGAATGGAAAGACATTTTTCTACTGACTGATATTAGACCACTGTCAATGAATAGCCATAGTAAAAAAATCTCACATTTTTAAAGTTGATTCAGAAACAGAAGACATCTTCACTAGCAGTACAAAATAATTGATATATGCTAAAGTTTAACATACAGCAACATGTTCTAGTAGGATTTTTTATTTATTAATTTGCATATTTGCTCTTTTTTTGTTATCATTCTTTATATGTTCCTCCAGATTGCCACAGAACTGCCTTAAAAGAAAGAATCTTTCATATAAGTAATATCTGGGTTAACGGGACTTTCATTAGCCTGTGCTCTAGCTTTTTACAATCAATGCACATCATAGACACATGTTTTTACATACTATAGTGGTTTCAGCTTCTAGGTTGTCAGAAGTCAGATTATTTTGTATAGACCAAGTCTTAATCTAACAGCATCATGGATCATAATACAGCTGAAAAAGTTCCCTTTGCTAAGGTGCAGCAAAATTTTCTGGGGTTTTGTAGTTGTCAGACAGGAGCCAAAGGTCCACCGGACCACAAAAATACGGCAAATCAAGAAAAAAGCAAACTCTCACCCTTCCTAGGTGAAGGAGGGAGTCTGCATTTTTTAACAGAACTCTGCTCTCAAAACAATGACAACTACATAATTTAAATGCAAAATTCCCATCTACTCTCCTACTTTCTAGTGTCCATGCTAGATGAAATGTGAATGAAAGCTGTAATGCTTCTTAACTGATTATACAGAGGATCTAACTCAGAATCCCCCCAAGACTCGTGGTATTCATACTATATGTATGCCGTCATTAGTACACATTGGCAATGCAATTGACAACATATCTCTGAATATCTTTGAAATCTAGTGAACTATAAACCATTCAGTGCTCTGCTCCTGCCCCTTAAACTGAGGATTAAACAGCCAGAAACCTCATGGATTTTGATAAGAAAAAGCATAACACTGTAGCAGAGCAGACAAACCCCATGCATCAGTACAGGCTGGTAAGCAGCTAGCAGAGCAGCATGAGAAGCCAGTGAAGATTGCTGCAATTGCCAGGCTGGATGAAAGGTAACAACAAGCTCTCACCACTGCTCATGCAACTTTACAATGTGCTGTGCTACAGCTGTGTCCCACAGACCAAAGGAATCAGTTACTGCCCTGTACTCAGCACTGGTGAGTACAGCACAGGAACAAATGTTCTGGTTTTGGCATGTCCTCCCCACTCACATGGTCGAGGTGCTGTCCCAAAAGTGGGATTGTTTATCAGGTGTGC
>Ga0181612_144615_pt1 | contig 15940 bp, 8 predicted proteins | sample HoacroProtozoa21_FD_119630 | JGI IMG/M metagenome (GOLD analysis project Ga0181612, IMG submission 119630) | Hoatzin crop microbial communities from Cojedes, Venezuel. Combined Assembly of Gp0051906, Gp0051904, Gp0051908
GCTCTGGAGCCCCCAGCACAAGAAGGATACGGAGCTGTTGGAGAAGGTCCAGAGGAGGGCTACAAAGATGCGTCTATGAGGTAAGGCTGAGAGATCTGGGGCTGTTCGGCCTGGAGAAGAGAAGGCTGCAGGGAGACCTTATAGCATCCTTTCAGTACCTGACAGGGTCTATAGGAAACATGGGTAAAATATTTTCAGCAGGGCTTGTTGAGATAGGACAACAGTAATGGCTTTAAACTAAGGGAGGGTAGATGTGGATGGGATGTAAGGAAGAAATTTTTTACAATAAGGGTGGTAAAACACTGGAACAGACTATCCAGAGAGGTAGTGGAGGCCCCATCCCTGGAATCATTCAAGGCCAGGCTCTACGGTGCTCTGAGCAACCTGGTCTAGTTGAAGATATCCCTGTTTACTTCAGGGTGTTTGGGCTAGATGGCCTCTAAAGCTCCCTTCAAACCCAAAGCATTCTATGATGCTATGAAATACAAGTGATTTCACAGGTGAATTTTAAGCCGAAAAAGTGAAAAGCAGAACTAACATCCTTGTAGCCTGCTACAGAGACACCGAGAACCTTGTCACTTATTAAAGTTATATTTTGTTCCCCCATGAACAAGGCAATTAATTATTTAGAATACCAATCAATTAGGGGTTAGATGTACTAATCAAACACATTCCAGCTTCTAAGTATTGCTCACTTAAGACATTGATCAGCTGTAGGATGCTCTGTAGACCATTTAGATGAGTATTTTCTGACAATGTGCTTTAAACCCCCTTGAGGTCAAATCTTTGACACCGTCTGCTGGACCATGTGGAAGGTTGAATGCCAGACTGTCTGACAGACTGTAATTATTTTCTGTCCTGATGCCCTTTCTGCAGTCATTAGGGGATCAGATTTCTGAGAAAGCAAGAAAAGTTCCTTGTACTGCAAGCAGCTAATGGCCTGAAAATGAGTCTCTTTTGTTACATTGATGATTTGCCACTGGATGTTGTTTGAAGCCCAGGATTGATTATTCAGGGCTAGCTCCACTGGTATCATCTATTCTTGGTCCTGTGCGGCTCTATGCTTTCTTGCCGTTTCCCTCTTGCCGAAGATGTATGAGTACTGAAATGCATTTAGTCTGCTGGAGGTATCTTCAGTTGCTCTGGTAAGGATAGATGTCAATGCAGAGCTCCACAGGAGTGCTGATCCAGGACTCTGCAGCTAGATGCTGAATGAGCATGAGGAATTCTAGATTTTCCGTCTTTTACAACAATGCCCTGACTGTTCACAGAAACAGCTAAGAGAAATTAAGATGACATTTTCCAATAAATAATTGAAGAATGAGACACATTGTTTGCAGTCCTAACATGACTACAAATTTAGGCTATTGCCTAGCAAGTTACTATACGAATTCCCCTTACGATGACCCCTGTGGTAATTGGAATTTCAATTATTCATTTTCAATTACAAGCATGGCATGATGATCACAAATGTCATTAAGTATTAAATTACATCTAATGATAGATGGATGGAGGGACAGATAGATGCCTCTCCAGATCTTTTCTGTATTTAATGTCAGTAAAACAAGTCCATGTTTTTTGTGGAAGAACTTTTTTAAAATACTAGAAAGATGGTAAAATGCCATTTATTTGCAGCAGATAAAACCTTGTTAATGCACTTTACCTGAGTGCAGCATAAGTTTTCATCCTTTGTGTCATTAAGACGAGTGGTGCCCAGTGTGTGTGTACACAAAGGCAGTACTCTGGCATGCAGCGAGTGGCAAGGTGAAGGGAGGCCATTTACTTCCTGCCTTGTTAGAGATGATGTCCTGGTGCTCATAATTGGGATCTTTGTTTAACAGCCTGCTCAGTGGCTTTCCATCATGCATTTGCATGTAGAGCGAGCTCAATCACACACTGTATTTTAGCAACCTGGAAGTCTGGGTGGGCAAATTATCGGGAAGAGGTGATGCCATAAATAAAGATGACTTGTGTTAGTGACCTGCGTTCACCTGTCTTAGTCCTTGTGGGCAATTTTTACACCCACGAGCAAGAAAGAGGTTGAGGACAGTGTTTTTAGGCCAGTTATGGCCCTGCACCAGTTCTAGAGTTGTGGGTGGGCTGGTGGGAGGCAGAAAACCACAGTAGTGCTCTTGCTTTGAAGCACATGAAAAGAGGTAGTTACTTCCTGCTTTAGGTACATTTTGCTATTCTACCTGTGGTATTCAGTCCATCCCAGCAGGAAAAATCTGCAGAAAGGTTCTGGGCAGAAGAGAGAGCCCAGAACTGCTCACAGGAGGGCCAGGATGGTGACTGCAGCAAGGCTGAGGTCATGCTGGCTGTCTGGGAAATGTGGGTGTGAAGTGTTGGTTTTTGGGGTCACACAGGACAGCAAGCTCTGGGAGTACTGGAGAGAGGCTTGCAGCTGAAATCCAAGCAGGTTTATCTTCTACAAGAGGCAATGGATATTGATGGCAATAAGAAAGATGCAGTATCAGACTATGATCACTTGCATTAGAACTACTGAAATTCCTATTTTGTGTTCTCAGTATTTTTTAAAGTAGGGCAGGAATCCCACTACAGGGAAATACTGTTGCAATGAACTGCTGAACAATCAGGCACCCAGTGTAAATGGGGAGCCTTGAACTATTGATTTTGACATGTGCATGGATGCCATATTTCTGATCTTACTTTTCTTGTGCCTCAGTTTCCCCATTTCTAAAAACAACAATGGCAGAAATAATTCACAGTGCTCTTGTGAAGCTTAATTGTCCCATAACAGTAAAGTACTTCCAAAATGATACTGTATGGACATAAGTAATGTCTATAAACTGCTTGGTGTGCCTGACAAAGTTATCTTTTATGCAAAACAGAAATGACACTCACAGTATTAAAATAGCTTACCCATAGCTGCATAATGCCAGAGGAATTGACAAAGTAAAGGGGCAACCTAGATTTTTGCCTTTAATACCCCTTTTCCACCAGCCCTTAATTTCTCATTTGTCCGATGAGAATAAGACTATTCTTACTATATCTAGATATCCAGAATTTACTTTTACCACTTTTACTCTTTACCCTTGAGCTTTCTGCAGTGGTATCTTTTTTTCACAAACACTACTCTTTCTGTTGTCCAGGTACTTATTTCTTAATTTTCTTCCTCTTTCCACTGCAGTCTTAATCTTTTCCCTCTGCCTTCTTACCCCCTTTCCTCTTTTATACATAGATGTCTATTCATGTTGCGACTTGAAAGCATTCTTTTGCCAGTTACAACCTGTAGCCCCACTTGTTTATCAGTCCTTCAACCTGTCTTCCTCAGGTTTTATTTATGTATTTATCCACTGTCTCCTTTTTCATCCTTCCCCTCCCCAGAACCTATTTCCTGCCTTTCCAAAACCCTGCTTGCGGTGCCTGTAGCAACAGTTGTGGAATCATCCATCACTGCTAGCGCAGCTTTGCTCCTGCAAGGCACGGCTTTCGCAGCATTGCCCACAGCATTGTGAAGCTGATTAGAGTTGCAAGACCCCAGTCAGGTTTGTGTTGCTGCCAGCACTTCCTGGGAATTGCTACTGTGCAGATTTTGAAGACGCAATCTCTCCTGAGCTGATGAATAATTCTTCGGGATTTTTCTTTTTCTTTTTTTGTTCCCTCTTGCTCAAGTGAATGGCATAAATACTAGAATGGACACCCTCTCCTTAAGCAAAAATCTGCCTTCTTCCCACCTTACAGAATCACAGAACCATGGAATAGATTGGGTTGGAAGGGGTCTTTAAAGGCCATCTAGTCCACCTCCGCTGCCATGAGCAGGGACATCTTCAACTAGATCAGGGCCCTCCGAGTCCCGTCCAACCTGACCGGGAATGTTTCCATGGATGGGGCATTGATCACCTCTCCAGGCAACCTGTGCCAGTGTTTCACCAGCCTCGCTGTGAAAAGTTTCTTCCTTATATCCAGCCTAAGGGGTCCCTTCCGACCCAAAACTTTCTGTGATTCTGTGATTCTATGATTCTATGATTCTAAATCTACCCTCCCCTAGTTTAAAGCCATTACTACTTGTCCTACCGCAAAAAGCCCAGAGGGCTCCAGAGCTGGACACAGGACTCCCGGGGGTGTCCCACCAGAGCTGGGTAGAAGGGCAGAACATGCCAATATTCGTGGTGGGATGTATCATTCCTACAGCCCTGGTTTCGTAATTTTCAGTGCAACCAAGGCTAAACTTCAAAGCCCTTAAACAACCTGAATCTGAGAAGGCTGACTGCAGTTTTTTTCCGAATTTGCCTGATATATTACCTGAGTGCTGAATGCCTGCAGACCTGCACCCCCAGTAAAATAAGTTGATTCTGGCTGCAGAGTGAAAACTTCTATACATAACAGATCAATGGCAGTCAAAAAGGCAGGCAAAATATTGCATTGCATGTTTACCTGGTATAAAAAAAAATAGTTAAAATATTGTGAAATAATGGCATAATTTTGCACATGTTCAGTATTAACCTCATTCAGACGCAACAGAAGTAGCAAAGAAATGATGAAATTGGCTAAAGTTAAGGAGAGACTTTCTACATAAGAAGACTGAAACAGTAATTCAGAGGCTAAAGACTAGTTAGACTTGCGCAGAAAAAGTTTTCTACCAAGAAAATGAATAAGGTTTTCCCCTTTCACCTAGCAGGAACCGTATTAACAAAACAAGAGAAAGAGGTTATCCAATGAAAGCATGTGGCAGTGAATTTAAGCCTATAAATAGAATTTTTTTTTTTTTTTTAAACCATACAATACAACAATTAGCCTTTGGTTCTTGGTGCTGGGGAGGAAGTGGAGGAGGAAGTACAGTTAAATTTTAAAGAGAAAGGCAATGAAAAATCATTTATATGGAAAGTATATCGTCTACCCTAAAATCAGCAGAATTGCGTACTTCTACTAGAGAAGTGCAGGCCCTGATGAGGCTTGGATGAAGATAAAGGAGAATTGTTGCTACAGCAAGTGAAACCCAACAGCCAAGCTTATTTCCCATTCTGTGTATAGAAGGCCAAATGTTACCAGACCCTCATGATCCCCCTCATGTGTCCCAAGCCCAGGGTGCCCTGTGGTCATCCTGTCCTGTCTCTTCTCTATTGACCCGGAGAGCGACAAGGGAGACCTTCAGAGAATTGAGAGGAAGCCCAAAAATAAGATCCAGGGAGACAGACTATGCGATGGGGAGGTTAAGGAGTTCACCGGCTGCTGTTATCAAAGTGCAGATTGGCAGGCACTTGGCTTCAGTATGCAGACGCCAATGCCTAGATAAAGTTTTAGACAGGGAGGTCCTGAGGTCTTGAAAACTAAGGCACGAAAAGATTCATTGGTTGGAAGACAAAGTTAAACAAATTCAACCTTGAAGGATTGTGCAGTTTTGTAGCAGTGAGGGTAATTCAGCATTGCAACACCTTGCCAGGAGAGGTGGCAGACTCATCATCATTCTGGTTCTTTAAAACAAGATTAGTTATCTTTCAAAAAGGCTTAATCCACCCCCTGGGAATAGCCGTTTCATCTGTGTGCTGAGAAGGGCTGGTGAGACATCTCTCTGGCCTTAGAGCCTGTGCAAGTCTGAATAGTTTTGCAGATGATGAACTGAGGCACGGAGGGTGAAACTCACCCTGCTGCAGAGTGATACGGCTACATTCATGTACTTCTTACACCCCTTTTTGTCCTGAAACTAGAAGTGATGTTGCACTCTCAGGATGTAGATGCCCTGTTTGGTACTTACCTCAGGAGAAGCTGTTCAAATCCCAAGTGTCTGCCCTGTCCCTGGAGACTGCTTGAAAGGCAGGTCCCAAATGGCTATAGGTTACACCTTAGTATGCAAAAATTGGTAGCAGGTTGATTTAATAAACTAAGCAATAAACCGAAGCAATTCAGACAGTGCTTTATGTGGGTTTTGGTTATTCCTGCTCACAAAGCTGTGACCAGTGAGGAGAAGTCATAGTCTGGGGCAGTCTGACGGTCAGACTTACCCACCTGGAGCAGATCTAGTGCATCCTTCCACCCATCTTTCTGGGTGGGTCAAATCTTACGTGGCCTTTATTCTCAAATGCTGGAATACATCTTGCTTAAACTTAGATGTCTCTATCTAAGCTGGGAACCTTGGGCTCTGTTTATGCTCAGTGCTAAGGAAAAGGCACTATTAAAACAGTGATTGGTCACAGCTATTGCAGATGTTACCTTTAAGATGAATCATGCCCTAGCAGTGCCTCTTTTTCTCCAAAAGGTTAAAGAGGGAATCTAAGGTATAAGCTTGGTGATATTAATTTGGTCTTGTGAACCTAGTATCTCAACATCTCTGGAAATTTAAATTTTACTTTATGTATGGTTAGCTGGTTATTATAGATTAATAATAATAATTAACTGTGACCCCCATTATTTATTCCTTCTCCTGCTACACTGACTGAAACGAATTCCTGCTTCAAAAATGAAGCATTTAGATTCTTAAGATTCTCTGCATATACTTTGGTTTGACTTTTGAGAAGGGTCTTAGTGAGGTACGGCTGTGCCAAAACTAGGTCTTAATCTTGGCACTCTCTGTTTTGCATCATTGTGTGGCACATCCAGTTATTTCCTGAACTTTAAAGGGAATCTGTCATTCATTGTTACCAATTAGATGCCTTTACAGTATGACCTGGAAACTGTTTTCCCGACAACTCGGTGTTACTAATAACATGCACTACAGCTGGGGCGTGCCAGTAGTTCAGGAGTCACAGAGCAGCATGACAGTTTAATTTGGTACCTTGATGAGATTTCTGCCTGCAAAGTTGCACAGAATATAAAAGACTCTTCCAGTACAACATCGGTGGCAGCACTTTAAGGTGTTTCCAGAATGTCTTTTCTTATCTGAAAGCATTCACACTCAGTGGTATAAAAAACAGGTATTGTAGATAAGAAAACTGGAGGGGACAATTCTGATCACCCCACTAATTAATAATATTATTTAAGTTTTTTGATTACTACACAGACTTTTATTGACTAGTCAAAACAGTTCTGACAAGGCAAGCAAGAACCATTATTTCTTGTGGTTAAACACCATGCATCCCAGCAATGATGGAGTCCTCTTCACGAAGTTGTAGACTTGTAGGCATGTCTTCCACTTATCAAGTCTAGTATGCAGGGCTGTAGGTATACCAAAGCACTGGCTAAAGTGCATCACTGGAGCAAAAGGTGTTTCAAATACTGCTATGAGTCACTGTATACAATATACCCAAAATATGGCAGATAAATCACAGGTTTGCTCTTGCCACTCCAGAGTGTCTGTTGCTCTGGTGCCAATCCACATTAATTTCACAGTGTTCGGTGGCTTTGCTGTGGGGAGCCCTGTGGCTGGGATCTTTACTGTGGTTGTACTCTGGGACTGCAGATCCACTGTGATGAACACTGAGCAAAGCAGAAAGCCAATCTTTGCTTCATCTAGGTCCTTTGGCATCTTTCTAAAAGCTACACAGAAGAAACTTCTACAGAACTCCCAACACTGCAGTTTGCGTAATTAAATGTAATTTCAATCCAGTTAATGACAAAATGAAAGAATGTCTGACTCGAAAAATTTATGAAGAAGCTGAGAAAGCTGGACCATTGCCAGATTTTTGTTTAACCATTTACTACAGAATATGTTTTAACATGAGTCTGCAAGAAACTGAAAGATGATGAGTTGCTCTCATTTTATGGCAATGTATGAAAAATTTGAAAACTATTTGAGCACGGGATTTTTTCAAAAGCTTGAGGAGACAGAGGTGCCCTGGTCCATACATTGATGTTGTTAACTGTATCACTACTAGGTTAGGAAGGATACCAGAAGTACAATCATGCAAGGACTATCATCTCTGAATATTATCTAGACATTTCCTGCAGCATCACAAGATAATAGAGCACCCTAAGAGCTTACAGAAGTGTCAAGGAAAGTACTGATGGTAGAGGAAAGTGACATCATGTATTAGCCTAGAAAGTGTCAAAGTAAATACAGGAAACAAGTGAACAAATGAATCAATGGGCAGATGAGTTCTCCTTTTTCCTCTCTTTTCTGAATGAAAGCAACTACTGTACTGCTTTTCCAGCTGAGAAGTGAAATTAAATTGTCTGGGTACTTGATGGCCCACTGTTTTTAGAAAGCTATTAAGATGCTGCTATCAAGTAGGGGACAGACTTCTTAACCCTCTTTAGCTGGCTTATCTAGTGGCCCCCTGATGACTTCATCACTGTGCAGAAGGCGGATCACCAGAGGTGACCATGTTTAACAGTGTCTTCCTCTCAGTGGCAATTTAGTGAGCGAGGGAACACACCGGACTGGCTCTCAATCCAGTGGGGGGGACCTGAGGGAGGAAGGGAACACTTTGTCCTGATTATCTTGTCTCTAAGGAGCACAGTGATACAACAGCTCATATTTTAGCTGGGACTGTGAATTTGAGATGCTAATACTAAGAAGTCTATCTGGGATCAGAATATACAGCAGAAAGGTCCAACTCTTTCTTATAGAAGTTCTGTAGTGAAAACATAATTTTACGTAACATTGGCTCTTCGTGAAGTGTATAGCTCCTGGATCATCATCCTTAGCTGATGCCTGCAATGCTGATAGTGGACAAAGCTTGATTTTGTTAGTGAGGTCAGTCAATTGAACACAGTAAGGCCAAGTCCTGCTCACTTTTCTTGCTTCTTTATTAGCCTTCAGTCAAGGCAAACCTAATATTTTGTTTTTTGATGGACACAGTACCCTATGTATGAATAGCAAAGCAGATTTAATGTTCAGAGCTTTTTTTTTTTCAGTCACATCTTTGTCAACAACTGGCCTGACCTCACTTCAAGATCCCTGCGGTCTGAGCCCTCCACATCCATGCTACCCTTCTGCCAGGTGTAGTGATTCCCATCAAGGTACTTGAGTAAGGGAGAGTGCCAGGTGGGCACAGTCACAGATAGCATCTTACTTTTTGGGTCAGCAGCCAGGATACTCAGATGTGGTGTAAGATCTCTGCTCACACAAAGACCTTGTATCTGCAGATAACCTCTTCTTGGGTCACAAATATATCCCTGCCAAAGCAATGACTACCCTGGCACCTACTTCCTTGTTCTGGTCAGGCAGATGTTAAATGTAATGCTTCAGGGGTGTTTAAGGACACTGTCTTGTATTTTCAATAATTGGTCAATGCAAGGTACTGAGGTTTTCCATCCTGGACATCCAACACTTCCTGCCAGAGGTGTTATCCCTCTTCTTTCTTTGATTTTACTTTCTGGTCATTAGTCAATGCTATTTTAAGGGCATAAAGGTTCACCTCAAGGGGAACGGTGGCAGATAGCAATCATTCATCAAAAAGAATCCCTTTCAGAGGTAGAGAGAAGCAGAAAAGACAAATGGCAACAAGACCCTCTAGGCAAATTTCTGCTTAAATTCTTCTGGGGGCCCATGTTTGGGCACTTTTTCTGGGAGTAAGCAGCCCTTCTCACATCCTGGCTTTCAGCGCACTTGTTTGCTCACAAGCCACACAGGAGCCCGAATTTTGTGATCACGGAATGGATGAGTGATTGTCTTCTCTGTCCAGCTCTGAACCTTTCACTCAGGATTTCTGAACCGTTATTTGCAAAGAGTAAAGCTGCCCATCAGACAATGTCAGCAAATGAACCAAAAGGAGAACTGGTTTCACTCTGAAGTGAACCTATTGTGTGGGCACTTTAGAGCATGGTGACAGCGGCTTAAGATGCTCCTTTATTTTTCCTGCTGTAGATTGCTCTTTTTAGAAAGCTAACTCTGCATCTGATTATTTTTTATGATCTGATAAAAGGCTGTGGGAACTGTTTATCGTTTTGTGTTTATATAAGTTCTATAATCTAAACCTAACCACTCATCCATTCAAAAGCAAAAGAGACTTTTATGGTACTCTGAGAAAGATCCTCCGCTTGTAAATCAGCACATCGCCTTTGAATTTCAATTAATTTCACCCTTGGCTAAGTAGACTGCAAGGGATCTAACTAGCTGAGTGATCTGGCCTTTTGGTTTAGTGGATTGTAATATACAAACTTGTAGGAAATAAAGGAATGGATAAAATTATAGGGCATTACTCTGAGATAACATAGCTGTATATTTCATTTGAGGTCTCCAAGTATATTGCTCCACAGTACAAATTCTTCTTTCTTCGTTTCTCTCTTTTTTTTGGCAAAAGTCGTTACAGATTCAATTTAAGGAAGGTAATAAAAACGAAGAAGGAGAAAATTCTTTCCCTATAATTTTATAGGAATGCAGCCTTTGGAGCAGCAGTATTCTTCAAACTCCGATGACTAGCTTGCATTGACACGAGTTGCTTTCACAGCGGCAATATTCTTCAAATGCCTGGCTGCAAAAGAAAACAATCATCAGCTTGTTGAAACCATGCCTCCTTGTTGCTACACAAAATCTAACCATGAGTAGCTTTAATTACCCAGAAATGAAGGGAGGAGCCTTCTTAACATGAGCACTAAAACAGAATTTCCCATTCTGTTTGGTTTCCGTTCCTGAAATGGTTGCAGGATCAGGCTTGCAAAGAAGTCTGTGAGCTGTGCAGCTGAGTACAAGCAGAAACAATAATAAGAGGGTGAAAAAGACTAAGAAAGATGATAAAAAAAGAGTCTTGGTCCTATTTGCCACTGGCATACACAGCTCTCATGGGTGTGTGCAAGGGAACAGTGTATGCAGGACGTGTTGACTTTAGATGACTGACATCAAATTTGGATGTGTTTTTTTTCTGGAGGCCAATGCCCTTCGGCCTCTGTCATGGTCGTTATACCCACTGCCCTAGTTACCCAACCCAAGCGTCTGTGTGAGGGATCATGGTCATTCACTGAGGTTTCCACTGAAAGGAAGGGCCCTGTGGACTCTCTGGTGTGACGTGGCATTTAACCCTACCCAAATCCCATCCCAGAATCCTCTCCTGGCTGGAAAAAACAATTTTTCTCTCCTTTCTTCTTTTCGGACACTAACTTGAGGAGAAAAAGGTCACATTATGACTGAAGCCAAGAGGAAAATTGGTCTTTCCATTCTGTATAACATCCACACACATATGTGCATTAGTCAGAGTCCACTTCTAAAAATTAATAGTAGTAATAACAGCAACAACAATAATAATATGCAAGTGAGTTGATCAGATTCAGCTGAAAACCAGGTAGTTTCCATGGCAGTTAATGTGTTTAGTGTGGCTTGTCATCCAAACTGTCTCAAGTTCAACACAGCAAGAGTAAGAACCAGAAAAATGGAAGGTTTGACGACAGCGTGCATACTGAAAGGATCTCAGAAGTGGTCCTTCTGCATCAACCCTGACCATGAAAGCAGAAGTCCCACTGTATCTGTCAATACTAATATCATTTTCCAGTAAATTCAGAAATGTGCCAGTAGTTGGAAGTATCTCCCGCCACACACACTCCTCTCACTGGGGATAATCTACAGCACAATCCCAACCACACTGAATTCAAGCAGAGTCCTCTCCGTGACTTAAGGGAAACTAAGATTCTTCTCTGCTCTGCTGACTTCAGCCCTGGACCTTGGCCTGGAGGTTGGGCTCTACAGGTCACCAACATGCCACATTCAGGATGAACTTGCTGATGTGCAGGATGACTGTGAGCAGTTCCCAGGTATATTTTCCCCACCCAAAAGTAATTTTCCAGCAGTTGGGTGTCTGCTGTTACTGCATTAGGGAAGCTCTGTTTCCCGTGTACGTCCACCTTGACTTCTTCTTGAAAAAGAGATAGAGAATGGCAAACCATATAATCAGCTTTAAAGCTTTCTTTTTAACTCTTTATCCACTCTCCTTTTCCCAGTAAGTCTCTTAAACTTTTCCTTGCTAACTCTTCTCTATAATTTTACTTACAGCCAAACCCACAGTTTCCAACTTTCCCTATTTCACTCTTATTTTTGATCAGATGTCCAAGGACCTTCTCACTGGTTTTGCTGCCTGGCAAGTGCTACCAGAGTCAAGAGGAAGAAGGGCACAAGCATGAAGATTAGGACAGAAACTTGGGGTCTGGGAACTTTCCTTCAATTGCCCTCTTCATACTTTCCCACTGCAACTTTAAGCACATTTTTTTCTTTCTCAACAGCTTTTATTACTGATTCTAACCAAGGAATATCAGTGATTCCTCTATACATTGGCCTTGAGAAGCAGCTAGCTTGTCTAGGCACAAGGAAGGAAGAAAATGAGAGCTGTTTACATGCTATCACATTTGATAAGGAAAATCATACTTTGCTGCTGCTACTGGAGGATGAAAAGAAATGCATTCCTGTTTTCTAAAGAAAAATCAAAGCCAGTCCACTGTTTTTTTTTTTTTCCAGCTAACTCTTGAAGCAACAGCACAGTGGATTTTTAATGACCCAGAGACGAGGACAACAACCACAAATGCGGGTTGGGATCACAGTGTTATTGTCTTTTTTTTTGTTTGTTTCAGCCTCCTTAAACTCCCTGGGGTTTTTTTAAGCTTTGTTCTCTGCCTTTCAACAGATAGTTCTGTTGTACGGTTATAAATAACTTTACAGGCTTTTTTTACTTACACACACACTACATTCTGCAAAGTGAATGGCAACACTGAAATCAAGAACCATGCTTCTCCAGCTCCAAACAAAGGCGCTCCTACTTCTCGGCAGCACCAGGTTTGACCTGGGGGTCCTCTGGAGCAGAGACTACAAAAGATTAACATTTCAGTCTGCTGGGCCCACCAGTGCGGTCTTGCCTTATCTCATAAGCTCTGCCGGTGGAATGAATTACCCTAGTTCATTAAGACTGGTTTTGAATTGTGGTGAGAGGTCACCACATAAGTCACCTCCAGTCTATTTTGCGAATAATATGGATTATGATAAAAGCCGGCTGGGAGGTTGAAGCCTAAGGATTTTGTTTTCTTTATTCCTCAAGGTGGGTAGAATACAGGGTGGGGAAACCCTGATCTGGACATTTCCTAACACTGCATAGTAGACTATAGAAAAGTCCTTTTTGTTCTTTTTTTTTTTAACCCATGAATGGGTGACCTCTTGATCTCTCTGACCCCTTTATTTTTGCCATGAAAGAACTAAAACTAGCTGTGCCCATACAAAATCTTCTTTCACTTCAGTTTTCTCATGATTAAATTCCCTGCTGTGTTTTTGTTTAAGTGCTCTGACGCTGCCCTTTAAAATTGGGCAGATGTTTGACTCTTTGAAATGTCTTTTTTTTTTTTTTTATTTTAGCAGTGGTCTACAGTTAAGGCATGTTCATCCACATCAGGAATAAATGAGAAATGTTTCTGTGGTGGCATTCATGTCTTACCATCTAAAAGTATTTTGCAAGTGATACACTGTGATATAGTAATTGGCAGTTTGCATCAAAACATGCTTTGATGGACGGAATGCTGTACATGGTAAAATAAAGGCTGTCTACATGTTGAGTAGATTACTGGGAATACATTAATTACAGCTATAGACCTCTTCAAAGCTAACCATGTCAAACACAGGTAATGGAGGGTAAGGGTGAAGGCAGATGGCATATGGTCTGCTTTAATAACTTACGTAAAAATGAGTGGAAACCAGGGAAAACTATATGAAAATAGTGTTGAAGAAAATGGATGTTCTTCAAGTATCAGTTAGTTCTGCACATGCATAATCCCACTGGCTTTGTGGGAGCTGTGTGAAACCATGACTGTTGAAAGCATGATCTTTAAGACAGGAAATATAAACTTGGATAATGTTTAGACCTGGTACTGGAAACGCAGTTTTTTCAGGATTGAACTAAATCCAAATTCTCTTTTACCTGACCAAACTTTGTCAGGCCTCTGTAGACTATGACTATTAAACATGAGCATTCATTCATATGACATTAGCAGCTAATTGAGATCAAGGCATTATATTGTTATTTGCTTTACAAATAGACTGAATTTTGTCCCAGAGGAAAGATAGAATTGAGATTTACCAGAAGTCTTTCATATACTGGCTAAGTAAATGATTCCGTGCTCAGGTTTTGCAAAGCTGGAGTTAGATTTGCTCTGAAAAGATGTATGAATCCCACCAGATTGGCTAAACTTCCCACATTCCTCACAGAAGCGAACCAAGCCCTACGGCATCTCTCTCTTGGCTATATTTCAGAGGTGCTGTGCATGACGCTACTGAACCTCATGTCCATGTGCAGCATTTGGCTGGATTTGGGGATCCAGGACTGTGTACTCCACTGCCCCATCATTCTCATCCATGTGAGCAATCGAAGTCCATATAACTTTAGGTAATGCCTATTACCCAATTTACTTTCAATTCCATGCACTCAAATACAAGCTAAATAAACCCGAAAAAAACAACATACAATCTATTAAATAGACATGTACTGGCAACAAACTTGCACTAAAGGCCACCGCCCTTGGGGACAGTCTGGTTTAATTATGCACTTGAAAACATGTCTAAAGTTTCCAGCACAATTTTTTCAACCTTTACTTGAAAAACACATTCCACCGAAGAAGCGATCTTGTTCTGATCCCTCAGGAGGGTTCTTAGGATAGGTTTCAAAATGTAAATACAGTCCAAATATTTTAACCAAGAAAAAGGAGATTTTATACCAAAAAAATCCACCCCTGTCAAGCTTCAGTCTTGGAATGACTTGCATTCAGGTTTGTCTTCCCATGGGATGCTATTACTGGCAATATTAAGTGTAAGAAAAGAGAAGCACAAGGAGGGTTCAGATCTCAGTGGACAAGTCAAGGACAGCTCTTGTTCACCTTATGCCTAGGAAATGTCAGTAAGATGTGACCATGAGTTGAACAGGTCTGTAATCTCTTTCTTCATCCCTGTACTTTTCAAGAAGAACGATCATTGTCCTTTCCCCAACTCTGGCTTACAGACGGATGGATGTGAAGGAGGGACAGAGAGAGAGGGAGAGACTTAAAATGTGTCAGCTTTATCCTGGGAATGACTGCACTGAAGTAAATTATTGCCTAACCGTGAATTATCATTTTTGTGAGATCTTAAAAACCAACAGCTGTGAAATTGACTTCTAACTGATTTTAATTGAGATAGGCCAAAACTTAAAATATCAGAAATAAAAACTCTGGATACTTACTCCCCTAGTCGATGTGTGAATTTCCTTTTTGCATTTACTGTATGTCTGTTTCTTCCAGATACACAGAGGACATGCAGTTTGTTATGAAGTAGTACTTCGGACATCCTTGGACTGTACTGAAGTTCAGAAACATTCTGATTATATAATGTATAGCACTATATCAAGATAGCTTTTCTTCTAGTCTTCTAGTCAGAGTTCTGCATTGTTTACTTATTTATTTTTATCTGCTTCTTTGGAAGTGTCACATCCCAAAAAGGAGTTCTTGAAACATCTGACAAACCAATAATTTTAAAAATGGTCACATAACATACATAGTTTACATTGTCTTTTCCTCCCTCATCTGACAGATATTCAAGCTAGAAATTTAATCAGTCCAGAAATACAGAGTCATGGAAACATAGAATGGTGTGGGCTGTCAGGGACCTTCCGAGATCATCTAGCCCAATGCCCCTGCCATGGGCAGGCACATCTTTCCTTAGATCAGGTCGCTTGAAGCCTTGTCCAAGGTGACTTTGAACACTTTCAGGGTTGAGGCATCCACAACTTCTCTGGGCAGCCTGGGCCAGTGCCTCACAACTCTCACAGTAAAGAATCTCTTGCTTATAGCTAATCTAAATCTACCCTCTTTCAGTTTAAAGCCATTATCCCTTGTTCTATCCCTACATGCCCTTGTCGAAAGTCCCTCTCCAGCTTTCTTGTAGGGTCCTTCAGGTACTGGCAGGCTGCTATAAGGTCTTCCCATAGCCTTCTCTTCTCCAGGCTGAACAACCTGAACTCTCTCAACCTTTCCTCACAGCAGAGGAGTTCCAGCCCTTGGATCATTGCTGAGGCCTCCTCTGGCCCCACTCCAACAGGTCCATGTCCTTCTTACATTGGGGGCCCCACAGCTGCATACAGGACTCCTGGGGGTGTCTCACCAGAGC
>Ga0181612_122485_pt1 | contig 15937 bp, 9 predicted proteins | sample HoacroProtozoa21_FD_119630 | JGI IMG/M metagenome (GOLD analysis project Ga0181612, IMG submission 119630) | Hoatzin crop microbial communities from Cojedes, Venezuel. Combined Assembly of Gp0051906, Gp0051904, Gp0051908
AATTCTATGACTCACTGAACTGAAGGCTGCATTAAAGCTAAAAGCTCAGTCTTACTAAGAGTTGGTTGATATTGTATATCCAAATGATACATTTTAATGGGTGTCTCTTCCCCTAAATAGCTAGTAAAATGCTGCATTTGAAAGCTGGTATGTTTGCTGGGAATTTTATGTGATACAAAACTCTGTGTGCTACTTTCCACTGAGTGAGTTTTGCAGATTGTCACTGCTATTGCAAGGAATATTCAAATGTTTATTATTATGCAAAGGTTTGTATCATTCTCAAGACAGTGTATTCTCAGAACTAATGATGTCATTGTTATTGGTTTTCTTAGTCTGAAGACAACAGCCCCATTTGTAATTGTGATGTAGAATATACATATGAATAGGCAGTGGCAGTTAGAGATGACCTTTCCAATACGTGAGTTTCTGAATATGGATTAAGAAGGTCAGTTATTAACACCATTCAGCTAACAAGTGAGTCATTTTATGGAATTCATTTTAGTCCCAGAGCACCAACTCCTGCATATGTTAATTTCAATATGTAAAATCTATTGTTCATCATTTCCAGTCAACTGCTGGGTAAAGAATTCTACATACTGCTCGTGCTCCTGTTGGTTACACTGAAAGTTTTGGTCAGTAGCTAAATGTGAATAAGTTACCAGAAAGATATTAGCCCAGGTTTCTTCTATGGTGATTCTGCTTTTGGGTGGCAACTTGTCTTAGATTACCATAGTGAATGTCTTCAACAATGTCTTATTTTCCTTCAGAAATTGTCTGCAAACAACTTTCATTCCAATAAGATCATTTCTATAACAGAATTATCTTTCTTTTTACGAGTTGTGAAATATTTTTTGCATGCACCTCTATGCAGACTTTTCCTGTGACTGATTTTTTTAAACACAGGATTCCTTAGGTATTCTCTCAAAAGTTAAAGATATCTTTCCTACCATTCAGTCAGTCACTTCATGAAGAGAATATACCTTTGTAGACTCTGGTATTTGTTAGACTGGTGGTCTGTGAAACTGTACACACAGGTTTACCAGCCTCTTGTTTTTCACAGCTGCAAACACACTTATAAAGTTTGCATACGGAAAGGAAATCAAGGCTTTGAGGCTCAGAGCTAACACCAAAATGGAATGTAAATCTCAATATTGCGATATTTTATTTATATGCACTAATTTTAGTGGGATGCATAGGCCTGAATTAAGGACAAAGAGTAGGAAGAAACTGTTTACGTAGTTTATCTAATGAATTTAATTTGCTGATCTCCTTACATTCCTTCTGTAAACAATGGAGAGAGAAATAGAGGCTTCTTCATAGGGTAGATCAGAATAGAAGTTAATACAAATAGATACCTTGGAGTAGGTCACTCCTTTTCCTGTTAAATGGGGGCCTAGACAGACCAAAAGGTCAGCTTCATCACCTAAATTGGAGGAACTGATGAAGATGACAAGATCAAGTGCTGAGGTCAAAGTTATAAGGCCTCAGCTCTTCCAAGTAGAATTTAGAGCTGTAAAACCCCATAGGGAGGTGGCTGTGATGATTAAGACCTTGCTTAAATACCAGTCAATGCAACAGCTAGATGCAATAGCATGAAAGAAGCTTGGGTTAAATCTTTTCCACAATCTTCTTGAGAGCAAAGTTGTAGTCCCACCTTAAGGATTTTAACCTAAAGGAAATATGATGGTTTCAACACCATCTTCTTTTGGACCAGGTTCAATTTCAAGCTAGTTTTCTGAGAATGCCTGGTGAGGTTGTGAATGTGATCAAGGCCTCTCTCTAGTTCCTTTTCTGCAGCAGCGTATGGAATTCAACCTGCTATGTCAGCCCTGCAGTCAAAGATATACCTACAGACCTTACTCTAGAGAAGAAAAGGTAACAGATTTTTCATCTGTGAACTATGCCCTCGAAGTTTTTGGAGAAATCTAGCATAGCTTTTAAGTTGTAGGGTTTTTTATAAGGAAAAAAAAAACCAAAACCAACACTGCCTTTACTTATTTGTCATGTCCTTTATCTATAGGATGCAGTTCTTTCACAGCAGATTCCCTGCATGGAGGGATCAGGTGAGTTCTTCTGCTCCCCTGAAGAGCAAAGACAGTTGCATTAGTCCCCTGCTGATAAGGCTTAAGGAACCAAATTTTGCTGAATAAACTTCATTCAGCTCTCAGTTTCTCTATTTTTCAACCTAATATATTAATGAATACAGCTTAGATTGATGCATAACGGTCAATGGTTTGACTCCCTACACAACACTGAAATACGGGAAATTCTGTTTAAACATAAGGCAAACTTTTTTACTGGAAAGGAGATTTAACACTAGAGAGGTTGTGGAGTCTCTGTCCTTGGAGGTACGCAAAACCCATCTGAATAAAATGCTGAGCAGCCTGGTCTAGGTGACCTTTCTTGAGCAGTAAATTTGTATCAGAGGTCCCCTCCAACCTCAGCAATTCTGTGATTCAGTGACATGTTCTCAGCTTCCAAAAGAGGGATAGCATCGTGATTCATTCAGCTAAATATGCATCAAATGTGAATCAGATCCCTCATGTAAGGCAGCCTTTGAACTAAAACAGGTTAAACGTATTCTCATTATCTTTGTGTAATTTTAGCTATGGGGAAAACGCATTCTTTCAGTTTTAAGTCATACCTGGGATAGAGGGAATGGCAGGTGTTTCCAAGGCAAATGTGCAATTGTTCTTTTAGTCACTACTGAAAAACTTAATTTAATACATATAAAAAAAGCTATAAATACACAAAATCCTTCATTTTCTTTATGACATAACATTTGTAAATATCACTGAAAAGGTTGCATGTGTCCAGTGACATTTGTAACTGAATTAAAAACTCAAGAAAATGAGATCATTAAGGGAAAGATGGGTGAGAAAGTTACATCTCTGGTTTAACAGAGTGTTACCAGTTACAGAAGAGTAAGGAATGTCTTATGAATACAGCAGGGATAACAAAAGAAGCAGCAAGCTGTTGCTAGAAAAAAACACACATAGAAAAGTGTATGACCAAAGATCAAACAACAAATGAGAGTGAAACTGAAAGATCAATGTGATCTGGGGCTGCTGAACTCCCTGTTTTCGAACACAAAGCAAATCCAAACATAAGCTCTGTTTGCTGTAAAGAACCCGTGCCCACTTTCTACATGAGGTTCTCTAATACGTAGCAAGAAGTGACCTCTAAACTACCTTGACAGATAGCAGCTGACTAGAAAATTACAGTCATTAACAGGATATCTAGAGAGCAGACTATTGTAAAAATGATACTAAAAGGCAGCTGTTAACAATTTGCAACCCTAAAAGACAGCTACAATAAAACCTTACATTTCTAGTGTTCTGAAAAATTGTTATTGAGCTTCAGCATACACAAAAATAAAATGCTTAGATTTTTCCCATCACTAGAGCCAAACGTTGTGAAGTGTAGAATATATTCTGATAGTTCAAACAAAAATTTGTTATAAAAATGCAGTTACTTGCATTCACTAAAAATCAAGGTTCTAAATGAAATCACTTCAGTCTTGTCTATTCCAGCTATTTCTCTTAGTGGAAAAACCTATTAGGATTAGATATTTAATATTCCCATTTTAAAACTAATGACAAAAAAAATCTAGAAACAATACCTTCAGAATTTTTCCCTTCCTAAAATGTAGTTGGTCCAAAGAACAAAACCAATTAATTTAAATCTTTCTTGCTGAATTCCCATTGCAATACAAACATCATTTTCTTTATTAGCTAACATAGCCAAGGCTAAACTGTGGAGGCTTTTGCACTGTGCATAAACTCAGGGCAATCATACCATAATATATGTATATGAGTTAGTTTATTGTTCAGAAAAGAAATCAAGCAGAATCATTCAGTGTTTTTTTTTTAATATTAATTGCTGTCACTTGATGGAGCACCTGGAAATACAAAGCTAAAAAATACTGAAACATGTAATGCCATAATCTTGTTGGTCATTGCAAGCTCATGTCAAAATTATTAACAGTGATGAAGAAGTACATTTCAAATGGAACAGAAAGTTTCAGATGGCCAGTGAATTTCTCAGGGATCCATGGGCAGCAACAATCATAGCATGGCACAGCACCATGTAGTTTGCTTTGCACGCCACCATACCTGGACTGATTCACAATTTTTTTGGCACTTTCCTGCCAAAAATATAAAAATAATTTGGATGGAATTCAGAGAAGCACCAAGAAAGAGGAAATAAGAGTAACACATGGGAAGGAAACCAAACAGAAACTAATAATGGAAAATTACATGTAGGCTATAAAAAAATCCCCAAACACAGTTGTAGAATGTAAAGTACGGAATAATATTTCCACCAAAAAGTAATAGAAATCCTAAATTCTAAATTTAGCTTAGTCAAGTGTATTTCAGTGAAAAAGAAAATTTGCATGTGCAGAGAATGAAATTTAACTAATTGTTTTTATCTGTTCTTACATACGACTATATTCAGTAATTATGTTTCACGAGTTACTGAGAGTACATATCAAAAGTTATAACTTCTCTTCAGGTGTAGAACTGTGTAAACACACTTTGTGTTATGGTTCTTGATATGAAGGACTTTGTTCAAGTCGTAAAATTTATTGTGTTAGAAAGTTTATTTTCATATAAATCAAAGCCATGTATTTTCTCTCTTTCTCGTTTGAGGCATCCCACTGTCTGCAAATATCCTTCAGTATGGACCTCTCCTCTTCCCCAGATGTTTCAGGAATGTAGTCATTCTCTCTCTCTTTTTTTTTTTTTTAACAGTAGTTGCTCTGTCTTTTAAGGTGGATGGTTAGAAGTTAAGTGCTTAGGAGAATGTGACTGTGAGGCCATGTTAAATTAAGGCCAGCAAGGGCACAAGCGGGGACCATAACTCAAGTATATTTCTGATCACTGACCCTGAACTTGCCTTACAATCTTTCACATAAATTATGACAGACTGAAAGGAATTGCAATGAAACATTGTTTCAGGGAGTGGCAGGCTTCCCCTCCTGTCTTAAGAGAGACCCTTGGAAGCAGAGTGTGCTGCCTTTGGTTCCTCTCATTCTTTAAATACTGTGTTTGAAACATTTCAGTTTGGGGATTCTCTCACATTCGCCTTCTCTTTAAGACTTGCCTGAAGCTTCCTCTCCTCTCATTACTCGATCATGAAAACGGCAATTTACTGTTTAGCTTATTACTTTATTCCTGTCTTTTATAAAGCATGTGTTGACTAGCTACTTGTCAAGATTTCATTTGCTTGGTTGGTGCACTTGAGGTTTCTTTAACCGCAGCATCTTAAAGAGTTGTTCTCCGAAAGATCAGGTGATATGTTTGGTGGAGAGCAATGGAAGGCTCTTCCTGACTCTGCTACCACAGAAACTTTGTTTATATTGATGTGTCTACATTAAGTTAAACTGTATGTTGTACTCCTAATAATGCTTCCAAACTACTGGGTCATTATCTCAATACTGACTAAGATGAAAATAATAGACAGAAAACCTAAATGCAGTAATTTCTTCATAGAGACTGAAGACAAAAATTAGTGAAGGGATATAAAGAATAAAAGAGACAATCTGTTGGTTTCACAATAATTTACACTTTACTGATCAATGTTTGGACTGAGTGTTGGTATGAGCTTTTTGGGCTGAAATAATTCACTGTCAATTCCTAGTCAGCCTTTTTTTAACGAAGATGAAATTTTGCTAACCTCATTTCAGGCAACTTCCTGCTTTTCAGTCAAAAATGATTTTACAGTCCTACATCAGCAAAAGTGGGAAAATACTGTACCTCCTTGGTGTCCACTGAGACTTATTTGGAGGCAAAACCTGACACAGCCACCTCCTGCCTTTGTTTAAAGTTGGAGAAAAAAATCTTGATGTTTTGTCAATCAGGCAAGAGAGTGAGAACGGATTGAAGAAGCCAGATCTTTTTTTGAGGAGTGAAGTGTAGTTTTAAAGTTTTCAGTTGTCTCTTCTATTTTAACATTATTTTTAACACTGTTTTATCATGGGTCATAAACATTTCTGAACAGCAATTCATTCTGAGCCCTGCATATACCTCTGACATTAAAAAAAATCGAGGACTCTTTTCAATGTTTTCTTTTTGTTCTTTCTTTTTTTCTTTCTTTTTTGTTTCTTTCTCAAAATATTTTTAACTGGAGACTCATTGAATCTGGCCAGGTAACAAGATCTGTTTAAGAAACAATTATTTTTTGAAAAATAATGCTTTCCACCCTGCAAGCAAAGTTTTTTCAATTTTGTGTGATTTTGATTACTGTTGAATTGCTGTAATATTCTAAAATAAACAGTAGACTTAACAGAATATGACATTGTATTCATAATGAATAAACATATTTCAAAAACATAGAATTTGTCTAACCTAAGACATTCCTCGAAAATTACAAGGTCTTTATTCTCATCCCATCCAAAGCATAAAAATAAAAGTCTTTAGGGAGTATGAGATCTGTTGGAAACCAGTGGCTCTCCAGATATTGGCTCATATGTATGTCAGCAATTCTCAGCCTGCAAGTCTGTCAATTTACTTTTCATGTTTGAAAGCGTGAATGATAATGTGTAACTAAACAGGAAAGTAGGTAGTAGGTTCCAACTAATTTTGGTTACTTGTGCAATTTTGTTGGGTGGGGGTTTTTTTTGCTTTTCATCTTTTCTTGGGCCTGATCTAAGTGTGACTGAAGGTCGGTACCAAAAATGTCTAGGTGACTTAGAGCATGACTTACATTTGAAAACCAAAGGGACCTGTGCTCCTAAATCACTTACATGTGTCTGGGAATCCCACTGAAATCTATAAACAGTACTCTAACTTCACTATGAATTAAATGTGACCTTAGTTCCAAAGATAAATTTCATGGTTTGAATTGTATAGTCTTGTTTTGTCTGTAGCTGAGCTAGACAGACTTATGGAATGACATTGCGATGTGTGAGTGTACTTTTTTTATAGACTTCTGCTATTTCTATTCCCACAGCAACAGTGTACCCTTCATTCATACTAATTAGCTCTTAAATTTAGAAGCTTTATGGATATGAGAATGATAACACATAAAACATAATTAATTTGTTATTGTTTTTATCCATTATTTGTGAATTTCTCTGAAGGGATATTTAGATTTTAATTTGATGTATCATGGAGGTAAAGAAGCTTTATCTGAACATAAATTTACAATACTCTTATTTAGGATTTTTTTTGTCTCAGGAGTACTTTTGGGGGAAATTATCAGAGAAAAGCTGGTAAATGAAAGTAGGAAAAAAAAAGAAAAAAGAGAGTATCTTTTACCCTTCTATTTATTTTTTCTGATAACCTGTTTTCAATTGCTACACTAGCTTTACTAGACTCAGTAACTGTCTGAATTAAGTATGCGGACAGAATCTAAGAACATAACATACAAAGTAAGACAAGGCTGAGGATATTCAGTGCTGTGGTGAAACTCTGTTGACAATGAGTAATAGAGCATCTACCAAATCCTTCCATTTGATTCCTACATATAGAAAAGTCAAAAGGCAAATTTTCTACTGGAATGTGTTGAATCAATTAACATGTATGATGGAAACCAGGCAGGCCACTTAGTTACCTTCCAGACATTTACAGTGGGCAAACTGCGGAGGCCAGCCAGCCAGGCACTGGGCACTTTGATCCTGGATAAGAACCCACAGGTTTCCCATACTGAATGCCTCAACTTCCAGGCTTGTGCCTGTGGTTTATTCCAGTCTGATATTCTTACTGGTCACTTGGAATGCGCTGAGTAATGGATAGAGTCTATTATTGTAAAACTCTACCTAAGTATATAAAGTTTTATATTATGAAATCCCTGTACAAGTAAATGTAATGGAAGCAGGAAGCTTTTTGTTATGGAGAGTGTGTATATATATGTATACGCACTGTGTGTATATATAGATATTATGCTAAATACATATGTTTATGTATAGAAATGTTATGTTTATATACATAAAACATCTATATTTAATACATAAATTGCCAAAACTAGAAATTCCAATTACCAGGTAGGTCACCTAATTTACTTTTTTCATGATACATACAAAACCAAATTGAATGGCAATTGTCACACTAACACTAAGCAATAAGAATACAACTTACTGAATTTCAGAAACATTTAGAAATAATGACTAAAACAAAATAAAAGTATGAAAAGACTGAAAATACAGATTATAATTATAAAATTTAAAAACAAATCATATGATGTAATTAAAACATTAAATTCCAACTTGATGAAGCTAAAAGGAAACAATTTAACCGTGCTAGAATGGCACAGTTAAACTGATTGTGACTGAAAAACTGTATTTTCAGATTCTGAAAAGTCCAGTAATAGATCAACACATATGGCATACAGGTCTATGAATCCACAGCTTCCCTATGAAAATATTTAGCAAAATGGCTTAATTTAGATGCATTTGTATGTGTTTTGGTATCTATTCTACCTTCTGTGCATACCCTATGAAGAAATGAAATCTAACTCTACCTTTACAAAACATACAGTGTTTTTCAATATAGTGAGAATTTTCAGTGTTATTATCCATAGCATTGTTTGGATTTAAAGAAATATACAGTTCCACACAAATTACTCAGACATGAAAGGGTATTATTTTAAATGAAATAAATCATAACTGGTTGCAAGGACTTCAAGCTGAATTCCACATCCTTACCAGAGTGGGAAGATATGAAAACACTGAAGTTTTATGACATGGCTCTCAGTGCTGTGCAGTTGTAAATGTATTGCAGCCCTACATGTTTGAATGTTTGCTGGTACACAAATAACTTCCATTTGGATTTTGGTCATAAATGGAGGGTTTTCAAAACTGGGTGTCTGTAAGAAAGACAGAAAAAGATACCACCGGAGCCTTAAACAATGTCTAGGAAATCTTGGAAAGTCAGACCAGTCTAATTCCATGGGCTATGCTAAAACCTTAGAAAATACACAAATTTCAAAATTAGCAGCATCTGTTGCAAGAGTGAAAGTGCATTCTTGTCTTCAATTCATAGTTAGCCTGGCAAGTTGGCCGGTGTGCTGACCTCTTCAGTGCATAGGCTTTTAGACTTTTTTTATTCTTTTCTTTCCTTTTGAAGTGTGGGGAAATGTAGAAACCTTTAAAATGAATACACCATGTTTTTCATGCTAATTGCAGCAATGAAATTACTGTCTTGGGGTGAGCAAGGACTAATCTATACTGCCTACCTAGAATTCTTTATACTTAACATTCGAAAGAGGGGGAGACCCATAATGCCTGCATACAAGTGTGGGAAAAGCAAAAACTCCTACCAGAATCATGAATCTACCCCTGCCTATACCTCAGAAGAAACTTTTTTTTTTTCTGAAGATAGGCAATGATGAAATTTCATTGAGTTTTGATTTGAGTTGTCTCAAAGCAACATTTTTCTAGGTTACTTGCTGCTGTTCACCATCCAGGCGTGGCATTGTGCCACTTTAAATAAATCGTCTGACTGATCTGTACTTCAATTCATGAAAACTAATAAAATACTTTATTTCTCACTGCATCTTTGTGCCAAAGATCAGGGGTCTTAATTCGGGTTTGTAGGCTGCCTGCAAAAGAAGTATGATATAGCTAGCAATAATGGTGCATTTGGTTATTGTTAGGAACAATCTTACTTAAAAAGGACAGACAGAGGTTGTTTTGAATTAATGGAACAAATCTGTTCTTAAACTCACAATCTGCTAAAAGTTGCCAAGTTTCCATGTATACTTAAGTAAGTTGTCTCTCTCTCTCAGCTCATTGTTTCCGCCTCCTGACATGAAGCCAGTGGATTATCAGTTCCCTGTCATGGCACAATAGAGCTGGGGGAGTCTTTTTTCAACCGTCTGCTAGACAAGTTTTTTTTTTTCCTATGTGGTGCTGTTTACCTTGTGTTTTTACAACTTGATAGTGTTCAACTTTTATGGAAATAAATAAATGAGGCATGAAAATAAATATTTAAAAGACAATAAATATTGTCTACTTGATAGAATTCTGGTTAAATGCAACTACCTCAGAGAATCTGTCTGTACAATGATCCACAATTTTAGAAACAACTTTTAAAATTTTTGACATGATAAAATCTCTGAGGGCAATTCTGTTTAATCGAGTCTTAAACCTTTTTTAATCTATATGAACCCAATTTACAAAAAGCAGTGAAACCTAAACTGCCATACTGGGCTAGGACTCAGGAGATTTAAGGTAAATTATTGCTATCGAGAGCTTTTCTAAGAATTTCTGAGCATTTTCTAGCTGTTTCTCAATCTAGAACCTTTCCAGGTATTTGTGATTTCCAATAATTTATCTCTGTTTTCTAGGAATTCCATCTATTATTTTTCTAGGTATTTCCCAATCCTTTTCAGGAATTTTTCATTCCAGAACATTTCTAGGAAATGTACATTGTTTTCTTGGAATTTCCAAGTACTTTTGAGTAATTTTTCTGTCCACAACATTTCTAGAAATTTCCCACTGTTTTCCTGCAATTCAAAATTCCAGAACATTTCAAAAAATATTTGACTGGTTTTAAGGAATTTTACTGTGCTTTATGAAATTTCACTAAACTTGAAATTTTACAAGACATTCAATGAGCATTCTAGGAATTTCAGTGCACTTTTGAGGAATTTCTGATTGCATTTGAGGATTTAAAAACTGATTCCTAGGACTTTTTCTGTTCAGAACCATTCTAAGATTTCCCTAGTGTTTTCTAAGATTTTTTTTGGTTTTTTGGTGTGTTCTCTGAGAATGACTTGATCTAGAACCTTTCTAGGAAAATTCCAGTGCTTTCTAGGTATTTGGTCGTTATGTTCCCTTGCAGGAATTCTGATTAGAATCTTTCTAGGAATTTTGCAGTCTAGAACCATGGTAGGATTTCTCAGTGTAAAGGCATAAGGAACTGAAAAATGGTCTGCACAGTTAAATTTCCAAAATCATTTGTGGCTGGGTAGAAAGAACCAAGCTTAAAAAAAAAAAAAAAGGCCGTGAATTACAGTAGCTTACAGTAGCAGTTTAGGTTGTGGAACTTTCACCCGCACTAGCTATAAAACATACCTGCCAAATGCATACTGCTTGGAGCCAAGTTTTGGTATCAGACTGATTAAATTAATACCTCAGTACAACAGGGCCATATGATGCTAGACTTTGTAACAGTGCAAGATGATTTACAGTTGGCTTAATTTTAATGATCAGACTCAGGATCACTGTTCTTGAATAAGTTTCATGTATGCCATGGCAGAGAGACATACAGCCATTTAATTCTCCTGCTGGCTGTAAATTGACTAAATAGGCTGTATATAAATAAAATAACATTAATTTATTTCCCATCTACTTTTTATGTTGTTCATAGCTTATAATTACCATGTCATGGCCCTGTCACATACATTTTAGGGTATTTTTAGGAAGAAGTGATTTCATCATCTTTCATCATCCTTTATATCGTGCCATAGAGAGTTTCTGTATTTATAGACAGAGGCATAAACCTTGTCAAGTAACAGTCTACCTGCTTAAGCCAAATACCATTCCTTTCAAAACTTCACAGAAATTGTTCCGTGCTGTGAAGACTACTTCACATTTCTAGGGCTTTCTTTACCTGCAGAATCTGTAGGCGCTCTATAAGTGATGGCTTTGAGAATCCAAAGTACTGAACATCTCTGGGATATCATCCCACACCTCCTCCTTCATTGAGCAGTGTTTTATGTAGCTCTGTAAACACAAGAAACCATGCATGTGAATGTGCTCATGTAGCATCCAGTGCCAAGTCTTATCAATGCTTTTGTGGCAGAAATGTAGCACCTCTGAGGACTGAGCGTGCTCAGTATCATAGCTCTTGTAAAGGCGGTAAACATTCTCTTGTACCTCTAGGCACAAATACCTAGACATTGAGGAAGTCATAGCGTATCTGAAAATGTCACATAAAAAGCAGAGTAGAACTGAAGGAGAAATGTCCTAGATCATAGTTTCATTGCTCTGTGAATAAATAGGCATTTAGAAAGGCCGAAGGCTGATTTCCTCAATTATTTAATTAAAACTTTATGTAGGGGCTACAGAAGAAGGTGATAAGTAATCTTGACAAAGAACTTTCAGTAAGAGTTTGCTGTGAAGTGAGCCTTGAATCTGTTGACTTAGTTGTGTACATAGAGATTAGTGAAACAGATGAGAGGTGATTCTACCTATCTGTACGGCCTATTAGATTGGTTCATTCCCAGTGTAATTGCTGAGTGTTTGGCAGAAAATATTTCCTAACAGCACAGATAACCACTATTTTTGTGTGTAGCATATTAATTTGTTTCCATTTGAACAGGTGAGAGTAACAGGCAAGGGCAGTTTTGTCCCAGTCAACTAGAAATAATCACCATTGTATAGTCCTCTAACATATCTTTTTAGATATCAAACAAAATAATGATATTACTTGAAACTAAAAAGCTTTAAAGTAGCAGTCCTTTAAAATACAATAGTTCAGACTCGTCTGAGATTTCATGGGCTCTGTAATAATGCAGCTGTTTTCCTCAGGGTGTTCTCACAAATTCATTAAAAAAATCTATTTCTTATGAGCATTCTGAAACCCCAAGGAAAGCAGCTGGGTTTTTTTGACAAACTGGGCCACATTTTCAACACCTCTAGCAAAAGAGACATTTATAGAGGAATTTTGTGCCTTATACTCTGCTAGCAATATATTTTTTTAACACTAACATCATACTACTACTAAGTGCTCTTAGCAGAAGTTTACACAGCAAAGCAGCCAAAGTGAACATTGGATTGAGCCACAGTACGAAATTAAAAACCTGACTTCGAGCAGAAGACTTTCCCTAAACTTAAAATATGCCACCCAGAGTGAACTTAAAGACCACTAGGGATAACACTGAATGATACAGACATGTTAGATGTGAACTTTTCAGAGGTTTTCTAAAACCTTTTCCTTTTTTCTTTGTTTTTAATGTCTTTCTGAAACTATAAAAATTTAAAGAATGAGCGATGTTAGTAGGGCGTCTTGGTGAACATGCTTACTACAGTATTAAAGAAATATAAAGTCTGGACAAGATAAGAACTTTCTTGCTTCCTGTGTAACACATTCCTGCAGGGGATTATTTTTTTATTTTCTTTTGTCAGTTCAAAAGTGATGATAGACCCAAATAGTATCCTTTTCACTGCTTTCAGTTTTGCACAATTTTCGTAGAGGATTTCTTCTATACGTATTTTTACATGATATCATTTTTTCTGCATCCACTCAACTGTATTCAGTCCTTCCTGGTTTTTGAAACTTTTCATTTCTTTCCTTTAGTCTGACATGCTTTTCAGACCCATTCTTTATGTACTAAAACCATCTTTATTCAGTATTTTTCAACAGTATATGTTTTATCACGTTTCCCTATAATTTTTTAAAGTTTCATTTTTCGGTTTTGAAATTAAGTTTCCCACTCCAACAACCCAGCTGAAGTGTCTTTAATTCACTGACTTTTCTCAGACTACTGTTTCATTCCATACTTTCATACTAGCAGGGAAGTTACCCGGATAAACGTATTGTCATTTCCTCTTGAAATGTCTTTACCTCTAGATGTCGCTGAATTTTCCAGCTGAGCTGTGGCTAATCCATTTCCTTTTAATGTCATCCTATTAATGCCTCATTCTTTGATCCTAGTCCCTCAAGATATACTTTCTTCTTGTCCCTTTCTTTGATCTTTATCTCTTTATCTCTTTCTTTTTTATTGTACTCAGTTTTCTGGGTTACATCTGACTTACATCTCCTTTTCGCTCTTCTTCAGCTTGCACTTGTCACTGCATTGCAGGGATTCATCCATCAACTATACACATCAGCTACCTCTTTTTTTGGGCCTTTCGGGACAGCACTTATCTGCTGGTTCTTTTGATCCCAGTCTACAGACTGTTTAATTTCATTTCATAGTTCGTTCTTCTTTTCTCAGAGAAGTCTTAGTTTTGCATGCAACTTAATTGTATTCTTCTCTATTTCTCTCTATTTTCACTTTTTTGGTTGTTCTTAGCCTCAGTCATCCTGGGACCTGCACAAGCCTAGGTTTCATCCTCACACTCCTGACTGAAATGAATTAAGTGAACCATACTCTGATTTTTCTCATCAGAAGATAAATAAGACTATTTCCTTTACATTTGTTTGAAAGGCATAATCTTTATCACTAAAGTATCCTCTAAGTGGGAATTTGGTTGATTTTATCCATTTTCATTTTCATTATAAGAACAGTTTCCACATTTTGGAACAACATTTATTTATTTTTTTATAGACAGGTGCATGGAAGTCAATGGCCAGACTGATGAGAGAGACCTTAGCTAATCTGAACTGGTGCATCTCTGTTTAAATCAATAAATTTACAATAACATGAAATATGCTAAACTCTAGTTTAGTAAATTTAGTCCTGGCTTTTGAATCAATTCTGTTAAAGAACAACTAAAATAATGTTTTCTCTTAATCAGCCTCCATTGATTCAGCAGGAATTGAATTTAAAGAATGAGAAGAGAATGTATGTTTTAAATTTACATTTGTAAATACAGTCAAATTCTCTTAAATAGCAGACCATTGTGTAAATAAAAATATGGAAATTGAGTGAACATCCTCATTACAGATTTAGAGCATCAGTTTCACCAATTTATATTTACTTTTATTTCATCAAGTTCTTTAAAAAGAGAAGAGTAGGAATATTAAAATTTTAGGGTCAAATACAGTAAATTAGTGAGCTGTATGAATGGCTTAATGCACAGCATGATATCAGTCAGTGGAGGGACTCCCATTAACTTCGGTAACATTTGAATCAGCCTTGAAGTGTGTTAAAGACTACACAGCAGAAAATGTTTGCAAGTAAAATCAATGTAGTCTCACTAAGTATTGTGAATGTACTTGCAGTTTATTCCTGTTAGTCTTACCAGTAGCTAGTCTTCAAAATTAGTTTCTCTAATTCACTTAATGTTGTACAATACGGATTTACAGCTTCTCAGCTACAACTAGACATTTTGGTACTTTAATACTTGTCTGGGCCAGGAATCTCTTCCTGAGGTAGACACAGTAGTAAATGGTAAGACTGTAAATGAAAAGTAAAACTGGAAAAAAATAAGTAAGTGTTTCAGAAAGCTATGCCCTTTTTTTATTTTTTGGGGGGTGTCTGTTTCCTGCCCTTCCACCCCCATTGTAAGATGTGGGCAGGAGACATAACCTGGAGAGAGAAATAAAAACAACTTCCTGACAGAACCCACTCACACTTTCATTCTTATTTGTAGATTAAGATTATTCATATTAAGAAGGAAGTGTAGCTCTTTTGGTGGAGTTTGTACGCTAGTAGGGGACTACGAAGAAGAGAAAATCCAAGCATTTCCAAGATATGGTTTGGCAGTGTTCAGTACTTTCCTCACTTGTCCAAAGAAATTACTACAGAGAAGAAACTTTCTCAGGATTTCTTCTAACAGATTTAAAAAAAAAAAAGAAAAAAAGAAAGAAAGAAAGAAAGAAAGAGACAGAGAGGTAGAGCGGAACCATTATTAATGATGCATAGTCTTTGCTTCCTGAAAGTGAACTGTGTTCCTGAAGAAGGACTTTTTCTTCCTTTTTGTTAAATTTTGTGATTGCAAAGCCAACGATGGTATTCAGCTAGTTTTAGAATGCATGCAGTTCTCTTCCATCCACCTCCAGCTGTGTCAGTGCCAAACAGGAAACAGACTATTCTTCAGGAAGCAGAGTAGACTCAGAATATTTCACTCCGAAGAGCCACCAATAAAACTCCTCTAAACTATGTCAATTGTCACATTTACACTGTCCGAGAAGCTCTTCCACACACCATCTCAATAGTTTAAAATATCCCTTCATTAAAAACTACTTTGTTTTTAATGGAAAACACTTAAACAATGCTTTAATGGGTAGTGAAAAGTGAGTGCAATCTTTATTTGCTTGTCAGAGAATTACATTCCACTTAAAATACATGTAATATCATGCTCTGATGCTTACAGTTATAT
>Ga0181612_100563_pt1 | contig 15936 bp, 14 predicted proteins | sample HoacroProtozoa21_FD_119630 | JGI IMG/M metagenome (GOLD analysis project Ga0181612, IMG submission 119630) | Hoatzin crop microbial communities from Cojedes, Venezuel. Combined Assembly of Gp0051906, Gp0051904, Gp0051908
AGCCTGTCACTGATCATCACGTTCCTGCACAGACAGTTCAATGATACTGCTTTCCTTAATTGCATAGAACTTTTAAGTCAGGAGGTCAACAGTGCCATGAAAAATTAATGGAGAAAAGAGACAGTATCCATCCACCTAGGAAGGTTGCTACAGACCCTGCAATCAGAGCTCAGATCGCTGGTAAACAAAATGACAGAGAGACAAAATTCTGTGAAGCTGCTGTTTCCATTTTAATGTGGTTTTAACAGCAGGTAAGATTTGATAACCCTGCACACGCAATGACAGAGATTGTGCCACAAGAGGAATCGGCTGTGGTTACCCACTGATTTCCTTCTGGCCGTTCACAGAGTGCCAGATCTGCCTCCATGGTACCCAGCGAGGACCCATCTTGTGATGGGGACACCTTCGCTGACAGCCCTGCTGGCTGCTTCTCCCCTACTGCATGAAAAATGCCCACGATAAATTGGTTTTGATGACCTCACAAAAAGGAGCTTTTTGAAAGTACTGAACAAAAAAGGAGATATGACCATATCCAAAGCACTGGCACCAGAGAACAATATCTAATAAGACCAGCAGACTCAGCCTTTCCCCAGACACTCTCCCAGCCAAACCTGCCTTCCAGCACATGAAGGCAGTGGCCTCTCTGGTTCAGCAAATTCAGGACTTTCCCCTGGCAGCCAAAGACGACATAAATTATGGCCCACTCTGCGTGGGACCACGGTGCGAACTATCTCCTCTCCAGAAGCTTCAGAGATGCTTGGATGAAAGGCACCAGCACAGCTCGAGCCTGGGTGAGTTCCTCATCCCAGCCTACAACGTGCTTTTTGAGTGGGCAGTTTAAAAGGATCAAAAGGATGAGTCAAGGAAAGGATTTCACACCAGACCTGCACAGTCAAATGGTGGCTAAAGAGAAGCATGCTGGTGTAGGAGATGGGGCCAGACATAGGCTTGGGGAGCTGCTATCAAATTAGAAGTCTCCAAATGGGTCTAAGCATTATAGCACGGAAAAACTAGGGCAATCCTCCAAAATCAGTATATAAGGGAGGCACCAGAGATTTCTCAGGAAGGACTTGGAGAAACCCGTGATAAAAGCTAGAGATATGGGAAAAAATGCACCATGTCTCATGGAAAAATGCAGTGTAGGTTACCATGGTCTCCATGAGAAAGGATGAAATGTACTTCAAACCAGGCACAGACGCTGCCCTAACAGAGCTCCAGAAACGCTCTGGGGGTGTATGAGAGCCTGAATGCTTACAAACCAAAAAAAAAAAAAAAAAAAGACCCAGGAAAACGTAAAAGGTAAAACTTGTCTAAGGGAGCAGACAGTATCTCAGAAGGTCTGTTTTGTGAATCACCGTATGCTGCTTCAATTGCCTCCCCCCCAAAAATCACAGTCCTCACTGTACTTATTTGGACTGAGACAGCCTGCAAGAAGCCAGAATTTGAAATCAGAATGAAAACCCCCATTTGCTTCCAAACAGCAGCGAAACTAGAAAAAGCAGAGTGCACTCAAATGCAAAACCATTTGCTCTTTCAACACCTATGAACACATTTATCTTTTTATGATCCATTTGAAAAACAGTGTCTTCTGCAAAGAACAAAAATAATCCTCACGTCAGGCACCCCGAGGCATGGCAGCAGTCCCAGAAGCAAATCACCAGCTTCAGATCTGCGTGACGTTACAAAGCTTAATGAGGGTGACATGTACTGCCACGCATCGAACATACCTTTGGATAACGTGGTGAGGCAACAGCCCTGCTCAAAATTGTGAGCTGAAGCTTAATTCTGGCTGATCCCACTTGCTTCAACCGTCACAATGATGACAGCCCACCACCCCACGCCTACCGTGCTGGTGAGCGCTTGAGAAACCCTCCTAAAACGCAGTGCTTTCTTTTTTTGGCATTGCCGGATGAACCTACAGTACATCCCGATCTCTGCCTTGTGGCTGTTGTTCTGAACAGCCTCCAATCTTTCCTCCAGTGCCTGGTAACTGGTAGATACTTTTTGGGGTGCCCTTGAAGGATTTAAAAGTCTAGAGATCATGTAAACACAAAATAAATGTGGTTTTATATTCAAAATATGACTGTAGGGTGCTTCATTTCAAAGGGGAGCATTACTACCAATGCAGCCAGGCAGAACAGTGGCTTCTCATACGAATCGGGATCCCATTTGCATTCAGATTAAAGCAAGAGAAAACTGCCAGGAAAATGGGATAAAGAATATTTATGGATCCTATTGGCATGATGTATGTGTCTCCCACGTGATGGAAACTGAGTACAAAATTGAGAAACTTCAGCAATCAGTGGGGAAAAGGAGACAGACTGTGATGACTTTTTAATGCTTTATACATTTTTTGTGTGAATTTGGTGCTCACAGATGGCAGTTACAATAAAAGCTTTGAAAAAGAAGGTGAACATAGCAATGATTTGTCTTTCTGGAAAGACCTGACCATCTCAAGATCTCAAAGTACTTTGCAAACTCAAGGAGGTCTTAACTGCATTAGGGCAAGAGCAGTAAGTAAACCTAGGTCACGTACCAAATCGACCGCAGATGCAAGGATGCCAGCATCTTATATCTGCCCTTCAGGTGCTCTGAACATTGGAGCACTCTTTTTCTTCTCTTGATGCAAAAACCTGTATGCAGAGAGCTTGAATTTCTAACCTTCACTACTTCCCAAGGAGTCTCAAGCAGAGAGAGCACTGTGGTACAGATCTGTGATAAGAGAGAAGAAATGCACTTGTTTCCCCCTTTGCATGGAGGAGGAGTTGAACACAAGCTTTAGGAGGTAAAAGGTGAAATGCTATTTCCAGTAGATGCCCACAGAAAAAAACCCACTATCTAAAATGACATCACAGGCACAGAGAAAATAATACATAAAAAGTCTGAAAAGCAAAAGGAAACTTCATAGAAAACTGGATGGGCAGAGACGCAACCCAGGTGGTTCTAGATCCAGCTTATTACTCACTTCATTAATTTGTATTGCTTCCTTTATTTGACAGTGGTTTATTGCGGTTCAGCACCAACATTTTCTTAATCAACTTTACATAATTCAAAATCAGCCTTATTTAAAATTTAATGGATGTCTATACAACATTCTTCACCAATATAACTGGTGTAACCTCACCTCCATTTCTACTGGTGGAGCTATGTGTGTTGGCAACCCTTTTAAAATTGAGTTAATATTCCAGCACGAAGCACTTCCAAAGAAGACCTGCATACCTTCCTGTTTCCAAGAGTGCTCAAAACTGTTTCAGATTTGGCTTTAAAAGCTGCAGTGCTGCTGGTCAGATTCATGCACACCAAGACACATGCATACTGCTAGTTTACTTTGGTAAGATTCCTCCACAAACCTCAATGTGCCTTACGAAATTATACGTCCTTTTCATTTATGGCCTGTTTCCCAGCACTCTGGGCTTCCAGTGTAGCTTTCTCTGTCCTCAGATGGGCTTCCAGAGTCCAGCATTCTTCCATCACACACCTCAAGGATCAGAAGCATTTGCCTTTCCCTGCAATTCTGTGACTCAGATGTAGCTCCACCAAACTCTTGTTCCTCCATCGTTTTGTCTCTCAGCAGAAAAGGGGGACAGGGTAGAGAACAAGGAGCCAGGAGGCACCCAAGATGCCAACCCAATACCCAACCGTGTCCAGAAGCAGCTGCCACCAATCTATGCCAGTGCTCCGCCATGCTGGACCTGCTGGTGAGCAGCAAAGTCCCACTGCTGTTGCCTTTTCCTGCCACCGCCACGCCACACCTTTACCAAGGGGCACCACCAGACTGGAATTTGAAGCCACCGTGTTTCCACATGACCATAAAACCAACAGAAGAACTACAGCCCAACCAAGGGCCCTGTTCAACCCCTACTGAACCATTGGCCATTGTAACTGTTGGTGGGCTTTGAGTCAGGAAAAAGGAAGGAGGTGACTGCATTCGACTGGAGTCCTGGGAATGCAAAGTGGCTGTTTCCTTCATCATACACTGCATGGGGTGGCCAAGACGTTTTACTTAAACCAGTTGCCTTTCCCCACCATACTCCTCTGTAAGCTAAAGATGGCTCCCAAAGGCCAGGTCATCCTTATAACCTCTACCCATAATGTCTTTTTATGCATATTCTGCCCAAATCCACATTTTTAGGTATGACATCTGTCCTTGCCTGTTTTGGCTTTCTTTCCAGGTAACACAGACACTTCGCTGGGCTGCTCCAGCCTTGAATGCTGTGGCAGCTCCTCGTAAACATCTCCAGCACAAGCAGGGGCTGCAGCTGGAGCCGTATCTGCTTGGCCTGAGATCAGATTACGGGAAACAGTGTCCTGCCCCGAAGCCATCATTTCCACCTTTGTTCGTTTTTGGCTCCAGCATCTATTCTGATAGATGCCAAGATCTGAAAGCTGTTAGCAAGGAAATGGAAGAGGGGAACGGCCGTGCTTTAACCCTTGCTTGGCAGCAATGTTAGCCCACAGCACAGTTTCCATGCACTGGTATTGATACATTTAACTAAAAAAAAAGGAGAAAGAAAAAAAAAAAAACAGGAACTACTTACATAGAAAAAGCAATCCCTACGCCACGTTCCGGCGCTGATCCATGAAAAGCCGGGCCCTCACTGAGGCTGGTTGCCCACAGCACGACTCACTTTTGTGCTCCCCCGTTTCTGGACTGAGACAGCCCCCTGCCAGCACCCCCCTTCCAAGGAACTCTGGCTGATGCATAAATGCCAAATTTCCAGCCTGCAGCTCTGACTCAGGAAACACCTTGGTAAGGGCAGCGTGAGCTCCTCTGCTTTGCCACCACTCTCACCAAAGGACAACATGGCCCAAAGCACCAGCACTGCAGCTCTGCAAAGGCAGAGCAGGGAGAGAACGGCCACAACCCCACATGCTGCACCCCATCGACCCAGCGTGCTGCCCCTTCACACTGACCCTGGCCCTGCAAAAATGAATGGCCAGAGAGCTCTGTGCCCACTGTCAGGCAAACACACACACGCTTTGGAGTTCCCTTCGTATTTGCCAGAGAAGCCTAAGGAAGTTTTATCATCCACAGAACATGATCCTAAGGTACAAATCCATGACAAGAGGAGCCCAAGGGTTAAAACTGGGCTTTACTTTTCTGCTGGCATTGCACCAAAAAACATTCCAGCCCCAGCATTTCAAATTACCACAGATAAAGCAGTAACAAAGATGCAAAACTGGTTTAGAAAGTACCTGATAATTTCCTTTTAAACTTCCACTTCAGAGGAAGAACCGTCTTGCTTTGAAATAAATGGCTCTGCACAGGATGAGGCAGGGGACATACAATGTGTCATTCTCCTAAATTGAAGTTTTACTGGGAAAAAGGAAACAAACTTCTGAGGATTTACAACCCAACCAGTATTTAATGTTCCTATTCATCTCAGTAGCTGGGCATATTCCTCCCTGCACTCAAAGATCATTTTATCTACTCTTCCTCCATCACAGCTCTACTCCATAAAAACCTAAAAAAAAAGATACACAAACAAACTTCCTGATGAAAATAATCATACAGGTGTTTTTTTTCCCTAGTTGATATAGTCACAGTTTAGTCTGCTACAAAGTTAATCCAGAAAACACTGAAACACGGGAATGAAACCCAGGACCACAATATTACAGAGTAAAACCAGGAAAGCAAGTGAAAAATACACTAAAAGGTAACTGGCTAGTATGAGACATGAAGAAAATTCTATCTCAGTCAACTACTGGTGGAAAGCAGAGGCAGATTGGTTAAATCACACTAAATTTTTTTGTTGGGACCGTTCTCCAGAATGAATACCTGGGCTGGAGGGCTTGATGTAGAGGATGGATCTCTGGACTTTCAGCATCAGGATCAAGCCACTGAAGCACACTTAGTTCCTCTGCAGTCCGTGGGAACTGGGAATCCCAGGCACTCTGGCCTCCACAACGTAAAGGAAAAGTACAGAAAATGTGCAGAAAAGTGCAAAGAGGTTGCTCGTCTTTGTACCTCACTGGCTGCTGAGCACAGCACTGAAAACATAATGGGAAACTATGGACTGGCAATAACAAAGGAAGAAAACCACTTATTCAGCATCCAGCTTCTGCCCAGTCTAACATACATGAGAGAGCGACCACCTCCTGGAGTAGGTGACCCTGCAAAATTGACAGCCCTGCCAGAAGAGTTTTGGCATGCTCTTGTCCCCTGGCTAGCACTTGCTCCACACATGGCGAACGCAAAGAGGACCCCTTGCTGCTTGTGGTCTGTGTGAAGATCCAACAGAGGGGATGACCACTGGTGCAGAAAATGGAGCAGAGCATCTGTTCCTCCCAGGAACCTCTGCATCACCGTCGCCTCCCCAGCATTGCCCATCCTATCTGCCTCCCAAGTCAGAGCAACAAGTTCATGAGACGAGTGGCTGGCCAAGCCAAGGATGGTTGTTTCTGAGGTATCAGAGACCATCAGTGGCTCTGGGAAAAAGCCTCTCATGGGCTTCTCGGTGAGCAGAACTTCACAGAGAAGTCATCTGCTCGAAAAAGCATGTGTGCATGTCACCTGTCAGCCGGCATGGAGGATTACCAGCTCCGCTCAAAGAAGAGTAATGAAACAATGCAAACAAGAACAGCGCTTAGTCACTTGTTCGAGTCTCATCCCCTTTTGTTTTTACAGATGTGCAGTTCGCGGAAATGAGATGATTAGCTCATCAAAGCATCTGTCAAGGGGAGAGACAAACCAGCTTTTTACAAATGCATCCAAGTGACAAGACCTGTCGGATATGGGCTGCAGGGAATCTCTCCGAGTCTTATTTTTGGATCTATTATAATCAGCCTTACCAGATTATTAGTTATCTCTGACACATCAATGGGAAAGGGAAAGATAAATATATAAAAGCTTGTCAAACATGGCAATCTGAAAATGGTGGGGGTTTTTGTGAAGAATGTATATCTTTGCACTTCTACAGCACATTCTTTTAACAAGAGCTGTACAGCTTGGCCTTTGCCCCTGGAAGATTTAAATCACTTGCCAAATGATTTAAATGGACTAAGTTCTCTTATGTTTGTATTCTTAAATTGGGACACCTTAAAAGGAGTGATTTTCAGTATCCGGTGGTCAACAGGCTTTGCAAATCAGCGACAAAACTACTCATGTGCTTAAATCAGACACATGTTTCGCTGCTTTTCCAGATCAGGTGAGAAAGGGTGGTCAGAAGTTTAGAAGTCCTCAACTAGGGCTCTAGGGATTCCAATCAAGCACCAATCTCTACCTCAGGCTTCCCATCCATCTCTGGACAAGCCGCATCCACCCTCTGGAAGATGGGGAAAGGTCCCCCATTTGCTGTGATAAGTGACACCTCCAGATATCCCCACTGTCTTAGGCACAACGTTCGTGAGCATGGGGAGGCTCTAGGTTCAGCTGGAGGCGCACTGATGATAGGGATATATGGTGGCAATCAAGCACAAAGGGCCATTTAGTGGCCTTCAGGAGCTCAGTGATGGAGTGCAAAGGAATTTTTTCTTTTTTTTTTAATAACGAAAGGTGAAAGAGCTGGGACTGAAGGGGAGATTAGGTTCTTAGACCTTTGTGGTTAATCACACCACACCTACTATGAGAGTAGCGGCAAGCTGTCGGCTTCACCACCCAGTTGGCTTGGTGCCACTCAATGCTCGTTCAGCCCATGCTGTTTCTTCATCTGGGAGAAACCCGGCTGGCACAGAGAGGAGCAAGCACTCAGAAACACAGTGCTACAAGTCTGCACAGCTCTGGGCACAACCGAAATTTCACGTGTGCTCAGCAGGCAGTGAGGAAGCGAGTCCAGCCAAAGACAGATGTAATAAGTGGAAACAAACGGAAATGACACAGCCTGGGCATGAAGAGATACGTACAGTCGGTGTGGGGGAAAAAAATGGGTTATAATGTAAAATCAAGCATTAGCTGCCAGTTCTAACTAGCTCATGACAGCTCCTTGCACATGCAGAGACAGGATTCGGCCTCGAACAGCCACAAGTATAAGGCATGAGTGTGGGAAGAGGGCTAGAAACTTCAAAGGCCTAGTCATTAGTCTTGCTGCCTAGTCTCCTAAAGACAAAACAAAATAACCATGTTTGGAGGTGCAAGCTGGCTAACAGCTTCCTTTTCCCCTTTGTCCACTCACATCACGAGGGAGACAAAGCAGGTGCCACGCACTCCAGGCCACCAGTTTCATCTTGGCTCATCCTTTGACCAGATGCAACAGTAGAGGCCTACTGGTGATGATCATGACCCTCTAAAATACCCACAATGTCTACCATGTTCAGATACTTCCTTACTCCAACAAACCCAGCCACTCTCCTCCCCAGGATGCTCCACCATGACACAAGCTGAGGTGTAGCACTGCCCTCCTAAGAGTGCGCATTATCTTCTAAAGCAGAAAAGACAACATTTGTGTTAGGCATTGCCCATGAGCGCTTTTACCAAAGCTTTCCAACCTCTGCTTGCTGCTCTGTGCACCTTTCACCAGTTTTCTGGTGAGCACTGGAATCTTTTTTGTGTGATAGGGACGATGGGAGGGGAGTTTTGCATGGGTGGCTGTATGGCTCGTCCAGTCAAAATGGCTTTCCTATCTCCATCCATATTCTCATCCTTTTCTCCCCATTTCTATTCATTCCTTTCCCCTTCCTAAGCCTAAGTGCATGTCTGAGGTGTCCTGTTTGCTCTAGAACATACCTGCTTGTGAGCACACCAGGATCAGCAGCATGGCGAAAAGAAGAAAGCCTCCCTCGTCTGGCAGCTCTCCCCAGCCAGCAAGACCAGATGCCTTGTTCCTGGGATCTCTTGAATCACAGTGACTTTTTGTCAGGACCTGCAGCAGGAGATGATTCAGTCCAAACTCATGGGCACAGAGCAGACTAAGAGTTATGTGGAGGCTTTGGCAGGTCCCTCCTAATGACTTCACTAGGCAGGACATGGAGCACTTGCACTGCGGGTGAGTGGAGGGGAAACACTGCACAGTCACTTGGAGTAACAGATCCTCTTCCAGCTACATGGTGCCATTCAACCAGTGCCAGCCCTGGGCCCAAACAGACAACTAAGACTTCCCTGAAGGTGTTGGTGCTCATAGCTTGTCAAAAGCAGCATGGCCTGCTCCTTCAAAACAAGAGGAAAGACAAAACAGACATTCATCAACTCGTAACCAGTTCAATTCTCCTATGGGTTGAGCTATTTGTAAGAACTGATTACCTGCCTCTTTCCCTTGAAGCACAGCTCAAGGTCCAGCTCGGTTGCTCCCTCGTGCTTCAGTATCTCCTCCCAAATGTACCCTCAGCTTGTGCCAGACTTGAGACAATATGTCAGCAAATATCCTCTCCAGTGGACTCCTCTCCTTGCCCCAAGTTAACAGCTCAATAGACATGCCAGTCAGCCATGGTGGTAAGCAGGGGAAGGAGGAGAGGCCCACGGGTGTTGGTGATGCCCACTAGATGCCCTGAAGACCGTGTGCTGATCATGATCAATTAGTTGTCAGACAGGAAAAATCCCATTTCCTTCTCTTTAAACATCCATGAGTAATACTAGGAGTTACATAATACGAGCAACTGAAAGCACTGAAAAAGCTACAGTGTCGAGCAACTTACTGGACTCCAGGAAGAAGCAGGTCAATAATGTACTTTACATTTTCACTATTTTCTTGCTCATATCCCTTTCTGTCCTACCCACAAAAAAGAATGGAAATACTACAGCAACTGCTGAGCATCACGATCCTTTTGTAGAAAACACCAGACTGGGTCTGCAGCGACACAAAACCAGAGAATCAGATTATATCATTTTTCATAAAGTTGGGAGAGCTGGTCCCCAAGGGCACATACCAAGTCACTTAGCAGCTATCCTACCATAATAGCTTTCAGCTTTCCAATATAACTTTTCCTGGGCTTCCTCCAAAAACTAATAAGACTAAAGCTGCCTGGAACAAGCTCACTCTGTAGAATTTTCCCCACTCACCAGTGGACAACAGATGTGTGACTGCAGGGCTAATGCATTTGAGGATTTATTCGTTAGCTAGGTGGTCTGCCCAGCAATTCCTCCTGGCGCTTCCCTTCCTGGATCTGTCCGCCACTGGGCAATTTGCAAAGGCAGGACCAGTACCCCCAAGCATGTCTGACCATACCATTCACTCTGTGCACCTTGGCCATCCCTCCACATCACACAACTTGCAGTCAACTCTCCCATAAGGCTGAGAAGAGCAATGCAATGAGCAGTACAAGTGGTAACAGCTTGGATACATCAAAGGAGCCTAAGTGAATATGGTACCTGGCTGCTACCAAAATTGGTGGGAATTGGCCACCTCATTGACTGAAGGCTGGATAGAAATTGCAACCCAGGCACTCCCATCCTAACCAAGCCAATCCCATAGATAACTGCTCAACTCACCACTGTGATTTGGGGATTAAAAATCAATCATCTACACACAGAATTTGTACCCATTGTCTAGAAGCCAAGCAGTACATGAAGTGGTCAAATCCCAAAGGCAAATGCCTTTGCTTTTCATATTTCACTCTTGGTGACGTCTCAAAGAGTTATTACATAATTAATATCTGCATGAAGCTTATTCTGTGTGGTTTACTGGAAAATTACAACTTGCTAGCAATTAACATAAAATGAATAGGATTTGCAGGCAGGACAGTCCATCAGACCGGCCTTCTTAGACACAGCTCTGATGCTGGTACTTAACAGAATATTTTAAGAATGATTCCTAAACAGCTACAGTTCAAGTAGATATTTTATATAATGGATACGTCAGAAGGACTGACAGTCTGATTTACAACTGGAATCCAAAGAGTTTCTTGCTTTTGAAAAAGACAGTCTTTCTCCTTGTCTTATAATTTCCATTTGGAAAAACAAATCCCCTGCAATGCACACCTGTCTTTTCATTTGAGCTCTCCAGAAGGTCCTAGGGAGAGACCGTCAAAGACAGCTGAGTGCCTAAATACTCCAGGCCCCTTCTGTGCACCTCCTTCTTTAGAAGCCAACTGAAATAAAAGGAATAATTTTACTTTAGGTAGTCTGCATAAGACTTCAGAAAAGGTGTTCTTTCTTGAAGGCATACATGTGGATGATCACTCATATTCTTTCTGTTCTGATTTGGGCAGCTGGTGAGTTTGTTCGTCATCTGTCACATTGGACAAATAGGGAGAAGATGTCGGAGCTCCCTGGGAGTCCCCCTTTGAGCCACCAAGTGATTCTCCTCCATGGCTGACCCTGGAGTTGGGGCTCTATCCCCTCCCATAGTAGGGCTTTACAAGCACTTTGATGCAGGGAAGGAGAAGGCTTAGCAGCATGAGACATTGCTCTCTTCCCTCTAAAAACACTAGATAGTTAATCTTGCTACCATTACACAGGTAAGGATAAGAAAACAGACACAACAGCCCAGACACAGCCAGGAGACCCCAGGTTTGCCATTGCTGAAGTCAACTAACGCACGCTCCCCCTGTTCCACTTCAAGCCCCAAATTTTGCCAAATCTCCAGTGCCAGAAGTTGCTGCCTACGTCTTCTGGGATTATGATGCATTCCTTCCTCAGCCTTACAAACCCATTTCCTTCTCAGTGGCAGAGGATTAAATTGCTTTCAGAATCAGCGGAAACACTCTGTGCTTTTACAAATAACGCATCAGTATTAGGGCAAATTAATCTCTGATCTCATTCATCATTTGCTTCAGTCCTCTTGGTGGACAATATATCAGTCTTTTGACAGTTAGCACAGACTTCTTACCATCTTGGAGGAAAAATCTTTGGCATCTGGTTTAGCCACTGCAGATCCAGGAGCATGGGAGTACAGGATGTCGGGAACAATCCCGACACTGTTCTTGGATGCCAGCAATCCAATTGTAATGATCTGCGATGGCTCTCTCTGAATGGACAACAGCACAGGCCCTGCAAAATTACTCATTTTCACATGGCTTCCTATCAGTAGCTTTCATCAGAAACATGAGGATTCCTCACGACAGGTTCATCTGTATCAGCCTGCTTACGCGAGGTCTCCACGTGCTCCCCTGAATGACTTTCCTTCCCACATTTCTTATTGTCTGTGAAGTGGTGCAGAAGTGGATTAAATAAGCTATCATCTCAGTTAGTGATAATGAGAAAATTGAAACAAGCTGTTCCATAAATGTGATCATTATCTAGCAAATTAAATGAGATATTCAAAGTGTGCACCCAGCAATGGCCAAGGAACTTCTCTTACTCTGCATTTCTTTTATCTGGGAGAAAGAGGAAATGATCACAAACTCCCACAAACCAGAGACTTCAATGGACACACTGTCATTAAAATCATCTGGCTTTGCACACTTGCAATGGACACAGCACGGTGACTACCAGCCGTTCAAAGACTGAGAAATTCAAGTTTGGATATTGCTGGTGCTAATGGCCAGTTAACAGGGACCAGATTTTTGAGGTTTGCCTTCTGGAGAGCAGGGCTGGGGATGCCATGTGTCACCAGAGTGACAATTGCTGTCATGCACATACTGCCTAGAGGTCTGCTGCAGATAGCTGGGGGCTGCAGGGATAGCTGGGGGTTGGAAACCTACTGAAGGTGCCGGGACAAAAGACCCCAACAAATTCAAAGGGCAAAGTAGAATAACACTTTTATGACAGGTGGGTGAAGGAGAGAAGCCATCAGAGCTTCACATCTGGTTGTTCCTGGAGTGTCACTGAAGATGGAGGCTGGCGTGGAAATCAGCCTGTCTACCTCTTTCTGTCTTCCACCTAAATGCCTGAAACTCTAAGCCTCGGGAAATAAATGTACTTTAAGAAAAGGACTGTGGAAATGAGGAGTTTGTATTTAATCTCTTGTTTTACCATGCAGAACACTGACAAAAAGCAAAATAATTTCCTATTTTGATTGCATTTTTCTTCATGGTTGTGTTGATCCCATTTCCTCTTCCAGAGAGGAAGATGAAAACATGCTCCCTCCAAACCAGTTTCTCCTCATCCCTGCCAAAAGCTGACTACTAGGGAGTGCCTGCTCTATGGCTTGTCCCTTGGCCCTGGCTCTCTGCTTTGTTCTGGGCTGTGGAGTGGTTTGCAAGAGACAACACGAGTGGCCTGTGGGCTTCCCCAGGGCAGGCGCGGCTCCCACACCAGCAGCCCAGCAGGGCCCAGGGATGGCTGACACGTCCTCAGTCCATGCCAGGTCAATCTGCTCTCTTCACCCCAGTTACTGATACACCCTGACGTGGGGTTGCTCAAAAGTATGGGATCCGTGAGGTGTCCAGCCCCTGAGCGGAGGAGTGATCTCACAATGGAAGCCATGCAGAAGACACGTCCAACGAGCTTATATCTAATGGTGCTTCAGCCTGCAGACGTTTGTCAGATACTCTCACCAAAGCATAGCAGCTTCGAGTATTTTGTAGCTAATGTACAAAAGTCCCAACAAACCACAAACAAGTGACCAAACTCTGAAATGGAGAGCAGGCTCACAGTATTCCCAAGAAGCCAAAACTGCCTTCAAGGACACATGCTGCTGGAGAAGGAGAAGGTGCTGGGCACTCTCCATGAGAGCGCTTTGCTCCACCAAGCCACCTGCTCCCTCTTCCCCACAGATTATCCTTGGGACAGAGTAAAGACGCAGGCAAGGAGCACAACTCACTAATCCAGAGTCTGGAGTCGTCAGAGCCGAAGGCAAACCTCTGTAGCAGTGGTGGAGAGCAAGAGCTGCAAGCTCCGACTGGCCATCGGAGGGCAAACTGCTCCAAGCATTGCTGCAGCGTTCAACAGTGGCATTGCTAACTTTGCTTGCAGTCAGCCTCCTTTCTTGAAAGATAATCCAGGCCTGCCTTCCAAGGAGTTTTAATTATTCGGAAATTTTGGAAGGGCTCTTATTTCAACCAGACAGAAGCGTTGGAAAAGGCAGCGGGTGAAGCAGGACACGCTGGGAATGTCCTGCAGCTCCCGGGCCAACACAGGAATTCCTCTTTTCCCCAATGGCAGAAACATTACAGAAGGCCTTCAGCAAAACCCAGTCAAAGCAGACTGCTAGGAAGCGTCGGAGATAGTTATAAAAAGGGATCATGCTGATCTGGCGTTAACTCTTAATGGAGAAGGCAGCAACTTCTTGCTGGGAGGAGGGAGGCACACTGAAAGGGATTGCTAGGTGCAGGCATCGCCACCAGCCTGCTTTTATTTAGCAGTCTCTCCTGTGGGCTGCCTTCAATTGCCCCAGCTCCCTCTCATATTTCCCTTCATAGCTCATTTGTTTTTCTCCTAACATTGCAGAAACGAACCCAGAATAGCCATTTTCATGGCTGGCCTGTTTTCAGCATGCTTTCTGGTTGGCCTGCAGTCCTGAGAGCAATAAGCAGCATCAATTAACAAAGAGTGGATACGGCAGCCCATCACCACAGAGAGAGGCAGGCTGTCAGAGCATGACCTGATGATCTCTCTGTCTCCCTGGTTTTGCCCAGCAGCATTCTCATCTGTCTGCATGTACATCTCCACTCCTTAATTTCATAGCTTTTTAGCATGGAAAAGCAGCAAAGTGGCTTCCTTGCAAATATCTTTGCCTCCTTTTGTTTGCTGGTGAATTTTGAGATGAAGATCAATTGAGCTTCATGTGCCTGGGCTAATTCCCAAGTGTTTTATTTCTTTTTAGCACTCCATATGGCCCACGCTGTACAGCAATGTTCTAGCTGGAAAGTGGTGAGGATTATTAACATCAAGGGAAGACAAACTTAAGAGCAGAGTGCCAGGACAGCCAGCAGGCTACTCACTACTCATCTGCAGACAGTGCCTCTGACAAGCACTCCTTACTGCTGTATAATGCTAGGATGGAGAAAAGCCTCTCATCCTGAAAAATGAGGGATGTTCCCAATACACCTCCTTCCACTAGGGAGAAGACAGGCCATGCTCAATGAACAGTGAAATATTTGGAATTTAGTTACAAAACTGGGAAGCAGGTGGACTCGTATCTGCTCTCTCCAACCACTTGTCACTGCCACCCAGAAGCCTTCGGAGGAAATGAAAGGAGTTGCTTAATTTCTCCATTCCTTGAACCATCATGGAGCAACTGATGGGCAAAGCTTATTCAAACACTATTGCTCAAATGGATTTTCATGGAATTACAGTAGTTTGAATTCAAAAAGCACAGATTGCAACCAGGTTTTGACGGGAAGGTTTCCAAGACCAGATAGAAACAAAGCCGATCTGTGACTGACCTGTTCTCACACTCAGAACAAAAACCGACCTACAAAACCTTTGAAAACTGCCACAAAATTAACTTGACGTCTACTACCACCTCTACTTGGCTGGTAACAACCCACCCTGTCCATGTGCTAGGAAGGACCAAAGAGTCCAGGCTGTAATTATCTCAGTGGCCACGTGGAGTTGGAGGTGCAAACCTGGTGACACTTCTTGCAGACCTAGCAACCTTCCTAGTGCCAGTAACAGTTATGCTTGAGCACGTGCCCGTGAGGGTCCAGCAAGCTCCAGCGAGCACCAGCTCTGCTTGGCAAGTGGAGACCTTGCCAGAGCGGGGAAGAGAGTTACTCATGCAGAGAGGCAGCCTGGTGAGGAGTGAAACTAGTTGGCATTCAGCGCAGGAGGGCAAGGAGAAACCGAACACCAGCCTGAAGGGCAGCTGCCCTGTGCTTGAGCTGCTCCTGGCTGATGTGATGCTCAAAATCCATCTTTAAATCCTGACAGCGAGGAGCTCAGGACCATGCAAATCCCATGCTCTCACATCTGCACAGCTCCATTACGCAGCGGGAAGCAGCTGCTGGGACTGCTGTGTATTTAGTAGCAACACTTTCAAGGTGGTTTTGGTCCTTCTGGTCTGCCCAGACCTTTGTTGTGCCTGAAGGTTAAAGTAACGCAACAGCAACACCCATATTTTGTGATGGAGCCTCAGAGTGCACATAAAGCATGACTGACAGCCCAGAGGGTGAGGGACAGGCATTCTGGGATGGAGCCCCAACCTACACACCAAACCACTAAATCATTGACCCGGCTTGAGC
>Ga0181612_134603_pt1 | contig 15936 bp, 14 predicted proteins | sample HoacroProtozoa21_FD_119630 | JGI IMG/M metagenome (GOLD analysis project Ga0181612, IMG submission 119630) | Hoatzin crop microbial communities from Cojedes, Venezuel. Combined Assembly of Gp0051906, Gp0051904, Gp0051908
ACCTGAGCAGCTGGGGACAATGGCCACTGCGGCCACGCTGCGAGCGAGCAGCCCGGCTGAGTGGCTGGCGGAGCTGGCAAGGGGCTCAGAGGGCTGGCTGGGGTGCTGACGCCTGGGGTAGCTCTTGACGGATGGGTGGGAAGTAACTATTTGTATGTCTTTGCCTTATAAAAATACTTGGGAGTTGGTGAGGGTGACATCTGTTATGTAAGCAGGACCTACATAGAAAACACAATATTTACGTGATTTTAACCTGTTTGAGCTTGCAGGCTATTTCAGCTGTTTTTTGTATTTTTGACTTCCTGGCAGACTTCCCCTGTCTCCCCATTCTGATGTTCCAAATTGTTACAGCTGTCCTCTTCTTGTCTCCAGGTAAGGGTTTTCCTGCTGAAAACAGCAGCCTCAGGAGTGCTGTGGCTGAAGGTGGTCAGTCCTGGGTGGGCAGGTTTGTGAAGCGGAGGCTAGCTGGCATCAGAGTCAAAATGTGGCATTCTGTGCCAGCAGAAAGCTGGGAATTACCCTTTTTTGTCTCTCTTCACTCCGTAGTTCAAACTTGAAATTGCTCGATTATTATGTTTGAAAATGCTGGTATAGAAGTTTCTAAAAGATTGCAGTTTTTCTTTTGTAGGCGTACGCAGTCAGTCTCCATTAGGCAGAAGGATGTGAAAAACAGGACAAACATTTCTAAAATAGCTGTGCTGCATGATCGGTGGCCTGAGCAAAAATTATACGATAGCTTAGCATGCAGTGGTGGTTTTGTTGACATCTGTTTTGGGACGTTTTGAACAACTCGCTTGTAGTTTCAGCGTTTGTGAGTAATGTGGTCATCCCAACGCGGAGCCAGGCAGAACATTTTAGTCTCCACCGCAGCAGGGAGAGGGGACCTTGCCGGTCAGGCCTTGGCCTGAGAATCGGCGTCTGGCTTTGTTGCAGGTTTCTCCTGGGACCTTGGGCATCCTTTTTGATTCTTCTGTGCTTTGCCTTGTGGGACGCGGGGAGAGAAGCTCTATTTCGCTTCTCCCTTTGGTCTCTGATGTTAAATGGGCAGGGGATGTGCCTTGTACCTGTACAGCACCCAGCACAGCGTCATCTTCATCCTACTTCTGACCTCTAGGTGCTGCTGCAATACAAACAGTTGTTGTCTTCAGGGTGTTAATTTGACTTGTATGTGCACGTGTAAATCAAGTTGAGACGATACGCTGCCTTTTCCCTGTGCTGACCTGCACTTCACTGACTCAGGTTATGCCAGATGTCCTGCCTGTTGTGCCTCGTGCTCCTGGGGTGAGAGCTGTCCTTCGGGATCCTTCATCCTGAAATACTTCACATTGTACGAGGCATTTGTGCCAGGCAGACTAGAAAGAGAACTTTGTGCATTGGCCACTTGTTGGTGGGTTATATGTGTTTGCTACTGCATCAGCTGAAGTCAAATCAGCTTTTGTGACTCGTGTGTGTGGCCTGAGGGCACCTCTTGAAGCAACTTCCCTGTGAGATGAACCTTAATGCTCTATTTGGTCACCCCAGGGCCTGCTGGATGGAGAGCTGGGTCTGGAAGGGAGGCAGACTTTGACCCTTACCAGCTGGGATGTCGTCTGGGAAGCACGAGTGAGCCGTGCTACCCGGTGCTCCACCATGAGCTACTGAGGTGTCTTTTGCTAGCTGTTGCATTCCTCATCAGGTGCATCCCTTCTGGGAACGTATCTGAAAGAGCTCATGGCTAACGAGGGAGAGAGGACACTGTGTGAAAAGGGCTCCTGCAACCCAGAGATTGGTGGGGGCCTGGCTGGGGCATTCTTAAGGGTAGAGAAAGTCCTTGGGTTTGTGGTGGTAAGAAGGACCTCTTAACACTGGATCGTGGTTGGATCATGGTGACCAGGTGTTGCCATTTAGTTGCAGGCATGGGTGGGGGGTCCCATTCTGGCTCCTGCTGGGTCCAGGTCTTGTCAGACCTTTGGCTGGTGTCTGCAGCACGACTTGCTTATGCCACATGAAAATCTTGTGTGTAATTGATTTCTCTTTTCCTGGTGGATGTAACTAATTAGGGATCTGCTGCCTTTTATTTTCAAAGTAAGTTAGGGAGCAGTGTCTATTACACCAAAGGATGAAAACTGTTTATGAAGGCTGAGAAACTGATTTGTTGTAGAAAAGTGATTTTAATATTCCCTTGTAGCCATTCCTATCTTCAGCTGAATGCAGCTGAACCAAGACTGCTCTGGTGACAACAGCAAAGACTTGGGAGGTGATGGGAGATTAGAAATACCTGGGTGAAGGAGACAGGAGTGGGCTGCATAGCTCAGCTGGCATTCCCCTCATCCAGTTCAGTAGAAGAGTGTCCCAGGCATTGGATTTATTCCTGATAAATTACATATGCCACAAGGGAAAGCCATGCCTTGAAGATGAGCAAAATCATGGCCAGCAGCAGGAAGGCTTAAAATTGGATATGTGGGCAAAAGGCTGGAGAATCCATTTCTTTCCCCACTGATCAAGGCCTGCAGGCTTGGAGGGAAACATCTGCAGTGTGCTGTGCAGACAGGAAGGGATTTTGTTACAGACTGGGGCTAATGGAATGACTTTGTTTTTTAAATGAAGCTCATCAGGATGAAAGATCCTGCCTGATTTAAACCAGTAGTGTGTGTGTATGTTCCCATCAGAGCAAGAGGTCCCCAGCCCTGAAGGCTGGACTGCACTGAGCGGCAACATGCCGGCTCCTGGTCCCCTACACCGAGCTGGCCACTTGCTGGTGCTTTTGGCTGGAGGTGTGCTTGAAGCCGGAGTGAGGGCCGAGGAGAGACGGTGGGGAGATGGCAGACCCTGCCATGCAGCTCTGCAGGATCACCCTGCTGCCACCTGCCCAGCCCTCCTCATCCTGCTCCGAGGTGGCTCTGCGGTGACCCTGGCTTGTGTCCTGGGTCCCTTGCACAATCAGCAGCTTCCTAGCTTGTCCTATGGCTGCCTGCATCCGTGCCGTTTTAACGTGTCCCCAGGGCACAACTGTTACTGCACCAACCATGTGCAGTTTGTGCTCTCCCTAGAGCAAATACCAGTCTGTCTGAAGCCTCATCTCCCCATACTCTCGTATTGCAGCCCTCCTTTCTATTCTGTGCTGTCTTGCCTCCTCTCCAAAAGATCAGACCTTCTGCCACCAGAGAACATAAACCGTATTTGTTGTGCTGGTGTGGTTGCTTTTTTGCTATCTTGTATTTTTCCACTTTAGGGAATGTCTGAACTTGCACTCAGCCTCGCTTGAAGAACAGGTTTGAACTGTCAGGCGTTATGCTGCAAGGAGCCACCAGCAGCAAATTTCTTGAAGTGGAGGGATGTATCTTACTGAACTCTTGATGCTGTTCTGCTTTAAGATCAGTGTTATCTCCAAATAGCCGCTCAAGTGTACCTAGTTTCCCCCCGCTTCCAGTCCTGCTCTGTGTATCACTTTGATCAGCCAGCCCAGCTTCCAGAATTCAAAGCCACTTCTCTGTTATAAAAAACCATGCCAACCAAAGCCATGAAACAAATTCCTCCTGTGTCTGGGCATGCAGGCTGCGTAGCCCGACCACAAAGTGGGGCTGTTGAATTCTGGGCCTGGGCTATTTATATTGTCAGTGGGAAAGCTTTCCATTGACTGAGCTGCTCCCTCCCTAAAGATACTTTTAATTAAATGTTATTTGACAGATCTGACTTTCTAATTGGCTTTGATTTAAGTAGTATAAATGGGTTACATTTTCCCTACTGAAAGCTGGAGAAAGTAGGAATAATCTTGCTGGAAGGGTACTTGCATTCAGAGTCGTGTCTACCTGTTGTTTTATGTAGTAAGCTGATAGAGCGTAAAAAAACCCCACAACCATAAAGGTAACAGTTCTGCCGCTGCTCGGTGAGGGGAAGGGGAAAGGGACCCCAGCTGCCGCTGGCTTGGCGCGCAGCACAGCTCTGAACAATGCCCAGCAACGTTATGCAACTGCCTAGGGAAGGAAGTGAAAATTTATCATTACGGTGCAGTTTCAAGGGCAATGTTAAATGAGCAATTTGCAGCACAACCCTGTACTTAACTGACTTCTCCTGGGACAAATGACATGGCTGGTAAGGCAAATAGCCGTGACCTCTGCTCCCACCAACAAATACGGGCTCCTTTCAGAACTGAATCCGAGGCATTGGATTGAGAGCCTTAACAGTGTGCAGCCAAACCAGTGTAATGGCCTGATTCTGTGGGTGCCTGACTGATCCCCGTCCCACTGAAGCCTCGTAAAAAGGGTGCAAGCATGTGCTGAAGCATCACATTGATACCTGGTTGCTTTTCCTTATTTCAGTGGAAGCAATAAAAAGACCCCTTTCCAAGGCTGTAGACAGTGGAGCAGCGACACAAACCCTGAATGAACTACTTGGAAGGCAGTGCTGCTATCTGATCACTACCTTCGGGGTAGACATACATAGATTAAAAATCTTCTGCTATTCCCAGTTTTCTTTCAGCGAGCGGATTTTGCCCAAGGATGACAGGTACTGGAGCCCACAGGCCTTTCCTTTCCGACTCTGAGATTAGAAATGATGAGTCTGAAGAAGCTTCATCTTCTGCTGTGAGTCAGTAACTCTGTGCAGCTGCTAAACCTGAAGGAATTTTGGATGAAGAATATCGGATTGTCTTGTCTCCCTTCATGCATTTGTGTTACCCTTTGCATTTACGCCCTCTGGAGCAGCCAGAGGGACTCTTCTCTGGGAGTTTGGGACTAATACATCTTTCCTCCAGATGCTGCAGGAGAGGAGAAAGATGAGGAAAATGGATTTAAAATGGGGAAAACACCTCTGTTATTAGTGTAACATAACTTGGGGTAGAAGCCATTTCATGTTGAGCCCTGGCTCCACCTGAGAGCAGGTGTTTTGTCTTGGGAGCTGCTTTTAAAAATGTATGGATAAAACTTAGTGCTGTCAGTTGATATACGCAGTCTGCTCGCTGAGCTGCAGAAAGTGACGGCCGTGTGATGCTCCTGGGAAGCAGCTCTGAACACGCGCCATGCCACAGGGCTTCTTTCCTGCCCTGGGGATTCAGCTCCGTTCCCCTCCCACGCTCAGGCTGCCAGGGAGCAGACTGAGATGGCTTGTGCAAAAGCAAAGCATCGCCCCTCTGAGCCCCTGTCCTGGACACTGTGCAGAGCTTGCTGCAGACACAAGTCCGGCTGCTGATCTGTGGTGAGACCTGGGGCGAGTTATTTGATTTGCAGCCTCACTTCTGCTTCCGGGCCCTGCCTAGCCTGTGGAGGAATGACTTCTGCTGTAGGATTGCAGCAGACAGCACAGTGAGACCAGCTTTGCCATGGGGCTTGCAAGAGTTGTGTTGAGTTCCTGAGGGGAAGCTCCAGCATGCTGCTGGGACAGCCAAGTGGGCTGTGTGTGTAGTGGAGTTTCTCCATGCCTTGAATAAAAAAGCTGTGCATAATTACAGGAAGAACAGAGGGGTTTGCTGTACTAAATGGCTTTGCCAAGTTGTATGTTTCCACGATTTTCTTGATGCTCCAGTGATATTGCAGAGCACTGGGCTATATTTGCTCTTTGGTGGATATCCCAGCAGGTGCCCCTTCTGAACGTTTGCCCCATGCAGCACGCTGGGGCTTGGCTGGTGGTACCTCCCTGGGCACTTTGGGGTAAACTGCTCCAATTTCCTGCGCTCTGGTTTGGAGCAGCTGGAGTGCAAATTAGCTGTGGGGCAAGTTCCTCCCGGGATCCACACTGCAGGGTTGCGGTTGTTCGTTGTGCACTCCATCTGTGGAGTATCCATTCATGCCCGAGGAGAGCTGGAAAGCTGATTAATACTCATCTCTCTGGGGCTATTTGTTAATTACTGTTATTCGTGGTTTGTATTACGGTACTGCCTAGTGTCCCATGCTGCTGTGCCAGACTGAGGGGATCCTGGAAGGGTTATATCCGTTCCAGGGTTTCAGAGTGCATGGTAAACATCAGTATTTTATTGCAGCCTTTCTGGGAAATATTGTTGCTGTTTTCAAGGGCGAGAAATTGTATAGTCTTCAGGGTGAAAGAGAATATAGATGGCAAAGCTGGGAGCTGAATGTCCCGACTCCCACTCCTTCCCTTCAGCACTTCCTTACCCACGTCACAGTGAGGTTAACTGTGAAATGAAGAGGAGACCTTGGCTTCATCTTTTACTGAACCGTACAGGGCAGCGCAGCACTTGCCTTGCATGGTATTACAATGGTTCTGCTGTTCTGCTTAGTATGGGGGGGAGCAAAAGGTTGTTCAGAAGGAAGTTGCCGGCTGGCGAATTAAATGCCAGGCCCTGCCGGTTTGCAAGGTGTGCCTCTTAAATGTGGTGGGAACACTGCAAACCACAGGCCCTGGGGGAGGAAAAGGAGCAGCCTGGGTGGCCGTGGGGTCTGCTGACCATGAAGAGCCCAGCTCTAGCTTAAAGAAAGCAGGAGAACAGCCCTGAGTTGTTAGAGTGCTCGGGCACTTGTGACTCTGCATAGTTATCTGTGTCTCAGGCTTTGGGAATGGAGCAGGTCATTTAAAAAGGGAGAGAGGGATGCAGGGGAAGGTGTTCCCTGTCAGAAAATTGCCTGCAAGTTAAATCACGTAAGAACTGAGAGGAGTTCCAGGTTGCCCTGCCTTGAGGGGTGGTTGTCTTTGGGGGATGGTGAAATATGGAGGGAGAAAAACACACCCCTCAATTCTTACAGTCGGGCTGGAAGCTTTTGGGGTGGGCAGAGGATGCCAGTACTTTGGGGAGGGTCCTGTTGTTACTGTGCTCCAGCTATGCTCTTTTAAAGTTATCGTATCACAGCTGATGCTGCATCATAAACCAGCCCCTCTTTCAGCAACTGTCTTCAGAGATTTGTATTGAGAAATTAGGGGACTGTGTCTTGCTGCAAAACACAGAGGCTGTCAGGTCTGACTTGTTTACTGGCCAAGCTTTCTACAGCATGAGGCAGGAATATAAACCACCAGTGACTAAATGAATTAAAATATCTAGCATCATAAGCAATGCGTATTTCTCTTTCCTTTCTGACAAATAAGCCCTTCTCATTTCAGTGAGTAGCAGCTTGCTTGGGAAACCCACGGGCCAGCATCTCATGGCGAGTGAAGAGGGGCTTACATACATAAATGCAGATGAATGTCCTGGAATCGTGAGACTCCACGTGTGCCTCGACATTTCCTGGCCTATGACTTCAGCTGAGTGTGTGAGCTCCCGCACTGGTCTAAATAATAAACCATACGAGTTCACTGCAGCACGCCCAGAATTTGAAGGCTGCAGCCCTTGGCCAGCTCCTGTATCAATTGCTTCCATCAGGGCTGTAATCTAGGAAACTGCAAGCATGAACCAGTTGGTTGATTGAAGTCTGTGGTTTGGTGCTTTCCTGGGTAAAGCCACTGGAGAAAGAGAGGCTGTCGCATTATCTGCATTCGCCCCTTTGATGTGCACCACTGGGAGGGCAAACAGCAAAAGTGTGCCAGCAAATACCACGGGCTCTGCGAGGAGACTGTGTTCAACAGGGAGCTTTGGCAATGTGTTCGGCTGTCTGAGGAGTTAACAATGAAATGGTTGAAAATACCCACTTTTTCCACTGCCATTCTGGAAGAAAATGAAAACTGCTCTGCAAAATGTGCCCTTCCTTCAGTAAAGCCATTCTTTGGCATCAGTGTTTTTGGCAGAAAGTTGTCATCAGTCATGCCATTAAGTGAGCATTTTGCATAGACTTGTGTGAGAGATCAGCAGCAGAAAATGACAGCCTGTGAAGGCTGCATGGGTGACAGACGCTGGCCTCAAACACAGGTGTCCTGTCGTACCCCGTATCCACAGAAAGGAGCGCCAGGGCTGCGTGCCGGGACTTTGTCCTGCCGCGTGGCTGATGAGCAGGCCGGTCACCAGCGAGCAGGCGTCCTCCGCTACGTGGTCTGTGATCGCTGTGGTGGGACAGGTCCTGGCCCCAGCATCCAAGATTGTCCCTGCTTTAAAGCCAAACACGTACTGACACAAGGGTGAGGAGTGAGCGGAGAAAACTGTTGTGTGGCCTGCCCTTGACTCCCCCCATGGAACAAAATGTCATTCTGCTGTTGTGGAAATCTCTTTTCCTGAAGGACCCTCGGTCAGAGTCTGATCAGTGTAATTTCAGGGTCCTTTGAGGTTTGCTAAAGCAGGATCAGACTCCAGCTGTGCTCGGTGAAGCTCCAAGCACATGCACAGAGAGCAGAGCTCGCCTGCCCAGGGCCAGGGTGGCTGTGCTAAGAGCAGCCTGGAGAAAGGAAGGAAGGAGATGCTGTACAGACCTGACTCCAGATGAGAACTGAGTCATTTGTCAAGGCTGACGGCTCTCTCGGAGCTGGTTGCCTGAGGCTAACATGGCACACAGACAGGAGACGTAAAAATGTATAAATGTATCTATCTATATACGCGCGCAGAGGAGAGAAAAGTAGCAGCTCAAAACATGTGACTGGAATTAAAATAAGGAAAAGAATTCCCAGTCAAAGCCATGTGTGTTGGAGGATGTAACTGCTCCTGAAAGGCTTGTAGAGGCTGTTTGTACAGCACAAATGCAGCCATTCCGTAATGCCCTGGATTGAAACAGGCAGGCTTCCCCAGCACGCAAAACCTGTGTGGAAGCAGCTTTGTTCCTGCATGTCAGCACCTTCCACAGCCCCCCACCCTCGTGGGTTAAGGTAAGGAGCTGTCTTGTCACCTGTCTCGTCCTCCCTGTCGCTGCTGCCTGTGCTCCTAAAGAGTGTTTCTCGGTGCAGCCTGCTGTTGTGCCATGTCTTTCACTGCTAGATGACAATGTCTCTGTGCAGGAACACATTTTTTTTTTCTGAAGCCATGCATTATTCAGCAGTCAGGATAAATGAACTTCCTTGATTTGGGCATGTGTGTAACCCCGATGCTGCATCCTCCCTTCTTTCACCAGTGTAAGGGAGGAGGGGAGTGGTGAATTCTTTCAGTGCTACAGACCGGCCTGTGTTCTGGATAAAGTCATTGCAGTACCTCTGAGGAGCTAACCTAAACCTAAAATAGGATTGTGGAGAGATCTCCGCTCTCCATTTCTGCTCATTCTGTCTCATTAACTGCATGTGTCCATCAGGCAGGTAATATGTGACATAACATTAAACTGATGGCTTCATCCTTTCTGCGTGCACCATAGCAAATATTTGCTGTGCCAAGGGGGACTGTGCAGCAGCAGGGAAGGTGAGAGTGAGAAAGAAATATGGAGAATGGGGGAGGGAAAATAAGAAGGAATTGGAAGTTAAACCATGAAGGACATGGCTTTAGGAAGCTTGATTTGGAAAGGGTGTGTCCCCTTTGCAAAGGAGTTTGGGTTCTGCCTCTAACCCAGCCGGCGTGGCTAGAGGTGTGGTGCAGCTGCGTGGCTGGGTGCTGCTGTGCGCAGCGAGGGCAGAGCACCCTGGTAAGCTGAGGATCTGCTCCTGCTCTCAGCTGGGCTGGAAGCCTCATCTCCCCTCTCCTAGGGACGGGAGAGCATCTGCTGCGGCATGACAGTAGCTGTTGTGTCGGACTGCAGAGAGCAGTGCTGAGGTTTGGAGGGAGGGTAGGGTATTGTGCTGGAGTTGGATGTGCTGCAGGCCTTTGCCCTACTTTGTGAGGAAAACAGAGGAGGCTTGTTGGTATAGAAAAGTTTAAACATCTGATGCTTCATCCTTTTATTCCTCTTACCAAAGGCTCAATTCTAAGACACATGTAAAAGAACATAATTTTGGGGTTTTTTTATAATAAGTTTTGCAATTTGCTTAAAAAGCAAATCATTATATGGACTAACTCATGATTTTGTGATAGCAGTGAGAAAATTACTGGGGAGACTATCGGTATTCTTGCTGTATCCAGGGAGACTTTCCAAGAAACAAGACGTTTATACAAGTTCCTCCTATGGAAGAACAGGACCACAGTCCACTTCACAAATGCAAAGCTGTACCGTGCTTTGATCTATGTGGCAAACTCATGCAGCGATACATGCTTGCCTGCTGCTTACACACGTGATAGAATTATGCCAATATCACAGCGTTGGAGCAAACCCTGATGCGGGGCTGTGTCGGGGAGGAGTGGGGACTTGCCTCCACGCACTTGATTTGTACAGACATTCAGCACAGTGGTGCCAAGCATTTCCAGGGTGGATGTTATCTGCAGAGCTATACTAGGACAGAAGTACTAAAAATTTGGGAAAATGTGGTGGAGGATTAAGCCACCCGATCCTCCGGAAGAAGTGAACCCAGCTTGCAGGATGCTGGCGCTCCCGGGTTCCCCGCAGAGGCGGCAGACGCCCACCGCAGACTGTGCCCGCACAGTGCGAGACGGCCGGTCTGTTCTCCTCGGATTAGCAAAGCAGAGCGTAATTCCCACCCTGCATACGAGCTGCGTTGCTGTGAGGCAATGGCCTGGCCTTCTGGGAATCCTGCCACACTCTGATTTGTAGGCTTGCAGATTAATCTGATGGCACACATAGATTTTTCCTTAATCCCATGAAGAACCCGAAAGCGCTTTTGCTGCCGTTCTGCTTAGTCTGGGTTTCTACAGAGGAGATGCAGATAACGTGTCTAGAGGTGCTGGGGACCCCTGGCTGGTATCTGAGCTCTTGGGGAGCCTCTGTTCCCTGTTTTTTTCAGACTGATGTGGAATATCATCTTTATGAAATCCAGAGGGGTGCCCTGTGGCTGTGCAACAGCCAGGGAGAACAGCAGTGTCCTGCACCTGAGCTCTCGCACTGCTTGCCAAGGCAGCCTTTAAATGCACGAGTGTGTCTGGGCTGCTTTCCGATTTTCAGCACCCCTGAAATTTTCAGGGAGAGCACGACAATGCTTTTAACAGCCCTTGGAGCACGAGGCAGCTGCAGAAAAACAATGTAAAATTGGTGCAATCTGCTCTGCTACAGCTTTGCCAACAAAAATCTGTCCTAGTGTCTGGTGTCACTTCCAGCCTGGGCGCAAGCTCTGCCCACCTGCGCTTTGTGACCTCGGGGAACCCCTGGGTCTGTTTCCCGTTGTGGCTTCCTCTGGTTTGGGCACAGAGGGCTGTAATCCCCAAGGGAGGAACTGTCACGGGCTCTTGCTGGTGTGCTCTGGCTTGATGTTGCCCTCTTTACTGGCTTTACTGAGTGGAAATTTGAAAAAGGAGTTGCTGCTTGTTTGGACTCACTGCTCTTGATTGCTTGGATCCTGCTAATTGCTTTTCGGCAAGTCCTGCAGAAAGTAAGACGGCCAGGTTCATGCTGTTCCTGTCACTAAGGTCACATCCAAACCCCTTTCAGATGCTACAGAAGGCTGCAGAGCATCATGAGCAGTCTCCTGGCGAGCTGCGATTGCTCAGCGTCTCCCTGGCTCCAAGCCTGGATGGCCCAGGAGCATGGGATCAGGGAGTGTGTTTGCAGATAGACCCCAAAGGCCCCCCTCTCTTGGACTGAAATACTTGGCTTGGGGCTGAAGGGAAGCAGATGAGATGGGGAGGGAGCAGAACCGCATTGTCTGTAGGTTGCTGAGGAGTCAGTGGAAAAACCGTGGTGTGACCTTTGTCATCGTTGCCTTTTACCCCTCATCACGACGACAGCCTGTTTGCTGTGCCCTGAGCAGGGCTCGGCGGTTTGCGTGGGTATGTGGGCAGGGAGGAGGCAGCGCGCGGGGAGGGTGTGCAGCCTCTCTGGCTGCTGGTGCTGGGCAGATGCAGGGGGGGTCTGGGATGAGGCTGTGCACGTGGAGGGGGTGTGGGCAAGGGGCTGCATGGCTGGGACAGGCAGAGGTGGCTTTCTTTGTCTGGCCAGGGTTAAGCATGTTATTGCCTTTAGTGTTGCAGGGACTTGGCAGCATCTTTTCAATATGCAGTTGTTTTCCTCCTGCAAGCCCATGCTCCAAGGCAGGAACAAGTGACAGGCTGAGAGAGCAAGAAGAAGGGGGAGCTGCAGTTGGAGGGGTTTCCAGGCAGCTTGAACTGAGAAAAGACTTGGGTCTGTGGCCTGTGTATTTCTGGGAAGACAAGACTTGCTTTCACTTGGCCTCAGAAAATTAGTCTGGGTGTGCAGGAAAGCAAATCTCGTAAGGCCCCTCAGCCTGTGCAGCTACAGAGCACAACTGGAGCAATTGTGCTGGGTGGCACTTGTGGAGCTGAGCTGGACCCTGCCGGCAGCTGGGGGTTGGCAGGGTCCTGGGGCGGGAGCTGGGGGGAGGCCGTGGTCCTTGCAGTCCAAGCTGTCTCGTAGCTTGTGTCCTACGCTGCTCGCTCACTTCGTCTGACGCGAGCTGCACCGCTGTGTTGTAGCTCCACCGTGGTCCCTGAGGACTCGTCCCCGGCTCTGCTGAGGAGGCCAGGAGGGACCCGGCAGTCCCCTCTCACCCCAGGAGAGCGGGTGGGCTGGGTCCAGGCTGACTGCTGAGCCCCCGCTGTGTGTCTGTGTGGGGCTGTTGTAGAGAAGAGGTGTCTGAGTCTGGACTGCTCTTGTCTCATTTCCAGTGGTTCTGCATTTGGAAGGATAATCCCCCACACCAGAATCCAGCCGTTTTCAGTAACAAGTGTGGCGCGAATGAACCCTTGGCTTTTGGTGGGCAATAGAAGTTGAATAGCATAAACAAAATGGGTGATAAATAAATCCTGCTGTTTTCATTGTATAGCTGTTGATAAGCTATTTGTTTTTCTAGTGTATATCATAATTGTAACCCAGTGTATTTTGTAGCAGGAGCAGTAGCTGATTTAAATCACAGCATATATTTTAGTGAGAGGATGTGTTGACCTCATTGTCAAAGTAATGTTATAATGAAAAGCCATTCAGACTGCGTGTCCTCTCTTGCCCTCTGGTTTCTGGAAGTGACTGAAGGAAATAGCACTTCACTTCTGGTGAAATCATCCCAGGAGTGTTGTTTCATTGCAGTGTGATGGATTAATTTCACTGAAGGCACTAGCATTGTACAAGAAAGCAAAATGCTCTTGAAAACTCAGGAAGTTTTCCTCATAGTGCTGAAATCACGGAGTTCATTTCCAGTATCCTCAGTGACAAAATCCGAATGCCTGAAAATTCATCCTGATGCAGACACTGGCTTGCTTGCTGCTCTGTGTGGCAGGTTTCAGATGTTAGAGCTGTTACCTTTGACTGTGGTCTGCAGTTTGCAGGAGTGAGATGAGCTACTGACAGCATGGACTGAGCATCCTCCTTTGTGCCTCCAGCAAAGGCAAGAGCATCCTCAGACACGAGCGTCGTTAGCCCACTAGCATTTGGCAAGCTGGTGCTGCTGGCCTCTAGACTTATTTTCCTTTAGCTGAAAGGGCAGGTGGTGGTGGTTGGGTTTATACCCTGCTGATGAGCCGTGTGAAGAGGTTATGATCCAGGCTCTTCAGAAGGTTTCGTTCTCACTCTTCTTGAAAGGGAGTTCTCCTGCACAGTCCCTCTTCTGAGGCACCTTAATCAGTTCATGTGTTTGGTGGATTTTTTTTTTTTCATTGGGGAGTCAGAACATGTTTTTATGAATTAGTTTTCAAATTGGTATCTCCTTAATCATCATTTCCTTAGACCCTGGAAACTATTTGAATCTTATAACTTAAGTGCTTTGAAACTGGGCATCAAGTGAAACTGTTAACCAGGATGAGAGGAAATTCACATTTGCACCTTAATCCCATCTGAGCTTTCTCAAGTGGTGCAAGTTAATTACATCCTATCATGATCCTTTGATATTTGAGTAATTTTGGAGCACAAAGGCTTAAATTTTTCCTCATTGCCTTTTAGAGGTTTCAGTCTTCAGATGACAGAAAAATTTCATTGTGTTCTCTGTTCTTGCTGGGGGTTAAGCTGTGTTTGTGGGAAAGATTTGCTACATGGATTCAAGATAATTATTACCAGTGTATAATTTATTGAGCCCCATCCTTTCAGGTGTGGAGCAGGTTTCTAGAGGTCGTGAGTATTTTAAGCTCCTGGAGCTGGGGGCATCTCTTTGGGCAGGGTTAGATCTTCAGTGATTCTGACCTGTTGAGCTGGTGGCACGAGGTGCACGAGCATCCTTGCCTGGGTGGAAAACGCTGCACCTCATCCCCAGCAGAGCAGCTCTAGTCTGAGTGGTTCACTTGGCACATGAGAGGGGGGACCTGGCAGAGGCGCTGGGAGCCAGCGCTCCTGGGTCCAGCGCTCCTGGGTCCAGCGCTCCTGGGTCCCTTTCCATGCTCCATCGCTGTGGGCAAGCGATGTCTTGCCGTACCTTAGTTTCCTGTTTGCAGAATGAGGTAATAGCTACCCTCGCACCTTTGCCAAATATTTTGCGGTCCTTAGGTTGAAAACTTTCTACACATACCAGCTCAGCATCATAAGTTGCTTCACAAAATGCTACTAAAGCAGCAGATTAGTCCCATCTGCCTTCAGTTCTCGCCATCCCTGTGGATCAAAGCCCCAGAGGTAGTTGTTCTGCATGGCCCTTGGTCAAAGGGAGAGTTGTGTACAGCCACAGCGGAGCTGTGCGAGCAGGGGAGTGCTGGATGACTTTTGCTTTCAAGCAGGCAATGGGGAGTTTGAATTGGAATTTCTGACAATGACGCAGCTTGTTGGAGCCATTATGAATTGAAATGGGGTCTTATTCAGCTCTGCTAATAAGAGGGTAAATGCAACTAAAATACAGCTGTCTTTCTCACTGTCATTTGGTATTTATTAGCAAATATGCAGTGGAATTGAATCCCATGTAAGTACTCTGCAGCTAATGGTAGATAGCAATTAACTGAAATGACTACTGTTGAGCACTGATGCTACCATCAGCGAAAGGAAGAGGAAATCTGGAGCCAGTGCACAGACCTAGCGGCTTCCAGAATTCCCTGTAGTTTTCCCCTCTGGATTCTATTTCATGCCCTTATCAAAAGATTGCAGTGAAAACTGCTTCATCGTGGTATTCCCTGGAGCTCCAGCTTGAGCAAACACTTCTCAAACAGCAGTAAGTGTGTGCATGTGTATATATTACTTGATAATTTTCAGTTCAGGGATCACTGAAAGGACTCACTGCAACACTTATTTCCAGTGAAAGTGTGGGGAGTGGAAACTGTCTCCCCTCCAGATGTGCTGGTGGCACAGAGCTGCCTCTGCAGCACCTCACGTGCTTCGGGAGATGTGAAAGAAACTGGCCCAGACTCTTGGAACTAGTTCAGAAGCTGGGAAGGACTGGGTGCAGCATTCATTGTTTCATCTTTGGCCTTTCTGCTCCAAACAAAACAAGAGGGTTTTGATTTCTTCCCCTCACTGATACCGTGACATGTAGGGTAAAGTGCCCAGAGGTTCTGCCCTCCATTGACCGGAGGGAAATCGGCTTCCATGTGCTGGTTTCAAACTACCAAAAGGAGTTTGACCTGAGCTAATGTGAAGTGTATTTTGATTTATTTGTCACCCTTCCCTGCCAGCCTGTGTTTGATACGGTGCCTTGTGGGGAAACTGCTTGTCAGGAGGGGATTAGCACTTGGGTTGTGACGTGCGTGGGAAGTGAGGGGCCGTGCTTCAAGGAGAGCTGTCGGCAGGGTGGAGAGGCATCGCTGGCTGCATTGCACAAGAACCAGCCTTGGGAGTGAGCTGAGTACTTTAATTAGTGCCCTCCCTGCAAAACAGAGCAGGTTGCTAATGGGTGTGTTGCTGGTATGGCCATACAGGTAGTGCAGGGGAGGATGAGTATTGAATACGAGGAACTGAATGATTGATAAGTCTGGTGTCATGGCAATGTGATGACATTTCGTAGTATGAAGTTGCAAGCATGTGTACTTAGGAGCCAGTAATAAAATTTTCTTCTCAGAGATGGGAGCTAATTGTTTGGGAGTAAGGAAGAGAGAGGCAGCTGTGTGTGTCCTGGTGATAGGACTATCACAGAATCACAGAATAGTAGGGGTGGGAGGGCCCCTCTGTGGGTCATCTAGCCCCCCCCCCCCGCCGAAGCAGGGTCACCTACAGCAGGCTGCACAGGACCTTGTCCAGGCGGGTCTTGAATATCTCCAGAGAAGGA
>Ga0181612_117053_pt1 | contig 15933 bp, 6 predicted proteins | sample HoacroProtozoa21_FD_119630 | JGI IMG/M metagenome (GOLD analysis project Ga0181612, IMG submission 119630) | Hoatzin crop microbial communities from Cojedes, Venezuel. Combined Assembly of Gp0051906, Gp0051904, Gp0051908
ACGTTACCTAAGAAATAAACCCTACAAATAAATAACAACCATTCTTTTCAAACGAGAATATGTACAGACCTTCATGAAATAGTCATACTTAAGAGAGAGAAAATAGTTGTGCTTGAGTTTGCTTGGAAAATATTACTTAAATGTATTACATTAGTACCGTTCCTATCTCACGTTTACATATGATTCACTGGGTACCTGTGAATATATATATCTGGACACCCTTGAATTTTTTTGGCTATAATCTCCTCCCAGTGCTTAACAAATAGGACAAAATTTGTCTTATCATGTCCTTTCTATATGACTGTTGTAATAGAATTTCCTTTTAAGTTTTGAATATATGTGAGAAAACCTATTCTACCCACTATAGAAATTATTGCATTAATCACATTAACATGACTGGAAAATTCATGTAAAAGTGAGATACCTAATTAAGAGTGTAAAGTGCTTTATATCCACTTCATCATAACTTGAAATGGAATGCTTATATATTTTTTATTCCTTATTTGAACGAAGAATAAATATTGTCATTCCACTTGATTTTCATTTATTTAAGAAAACTAATAAATAGCAAGAAAAATGTTCAAGCAAAATAGAAAATATTTAATGTTTGTATCGAAAACACCTAGAAGTCCAAAGAAATTGGCAGATATTTCTGCATTATCATGATGAACCTATGTATGAAATATGGCAGAGGAGTTATGTCAAAGAGTTTTCAATTATTTGTATTTACAGCAAGCTGACCTTACTGAAAAAAGTAACTTTCTTTTCTGAAATCTTCTGTTCTTCTTGCTTTTATTTTCTCTTTTTTGAGACAATTGAGAAACATCATTGCATGTTAGTTTCTGAGTTGTGATTGGGCACTTATGTCTAGTCTCTTGAAAAATCTTTGTATATAAAAATGGTAGGTGATATACTTTGGAAACACGGAAAATGTTGTTAATTTCCCAGATATCTTCAGTCAGGCTACAAAGTGACAATGATACGGCTTTTTTTTTACGGCATTGCTAGTCAACACCGTATGTAGAAATATATAGATACATGTATTTCTATATATATGCGTTATTTTCTCTTGCTTTACTGAAATAATAAATACATTGTCTTCATAGTTTTCTGTCCTTCTGAGATATGGTGACCCCTTTCTTCTCACATCCAATTTTCTTGATAATTTCATGTTATTGATAGATCCTTCACAACTCTGAGACTGACTTGTGTTACATCAAAGTAAAATAGTTTAAAATAGGTAGTAAACCTTATTCAAAGACCTCAGATGACAGAGAACATAAATAGAGGTTGTCAAGTTTTATTTCATGGTATAAAAAGCAAAATTTAAGAGGTAAGAGACTTTTCGGTGAAGAAGTATGAAGGTAACTATGCAGACTGACCTCTGCAGGAAGAGATTACACTGACTGACTTCGGCAGTAAAATATAAATACATGAAAAATAGAACACAGGAAATGTGAAAAAAAAGCGGAAAAAAAAACATCTATGCGCAAAAATGTCACCTTCCTTGTTTATTAGCCACTGCCACAATGTGAAGTGTCCTAGCAATATGTTTGTGTAACTCAGCTGCTGTAACAAGACAGGTAAGTACTTGCAATTGGTGATACTGTTGTCATAAAGATGGGGAACGTATTTAGAAGTGGTTAAGGAAATCTGTCTCATCTATGTAATCCAAAGTCAGAGATACTAATGTGCTTTGCCAGCCTTCCAAAGTGAGTCCCCAAGAGGGAAAAGAACATAATGACAGTTTAACAGAAGAAAAGCTGGTAAAAATGAACCATAGATAAATTTATGGCAGAAAGTATGAGTTTTTTTCTAGTATTGGAAGATCGATTTTCTTTAACAGTTTTGTAGTAGCATGAAATATGGCTTGCCTGAAATGGAATTAGATATTTTTATGAACGACACAAGTACTTTCATTACAGCTATTCATGTATTTCAGGGATGAAGCACGGCATGCATGTCTCCAATTGAGACATGAGTAGCCTGAATAAAGGTTCTAAAATTGTTTGGGCCAGAAATTATTTTCAAAATATGCAGGGCCAGTTTCTAAGCTAGGCTTGCTTGTTGTCACTCTTCCTTGTGACTGATCATGTTACTGAGCAAAACGAATGCACTTGTGATCATTTACAACAAAAGAAAGTAAAAGTAATCAACCCAACACTGTAAGGATTTATTTCACCTAAACAACTGGCTTATCCACTGAACTCCACTATTAAATATTAATCTTCATTCACAGTTATCCAAAACTTACTTCTTAAGCGGTCACATCATTTCTGATCACCACAGTGCTGTAGAGGTATTTTGTACTGCACATCCAGGCACTGATCGGTATTTCTTACAGTCCCTTCTATATTTTGTTGTCTTGTTTTTCATTCTCTTTGTTTTTTGTTCTCTGTATTTTTTTTAATTTTGTTTCTCACTATTCTGAAAACAAAGTAATGGAGGGGAAAAAATTAGACATCTTTTGATTCAGCGTCTCTGTTTGCATAACAAAGAAATTAGTAATTAACGTGCTAGCAACACAATATTCCATTTTCCACATTAGAACACCACACTGATGTTTCGGTATTTTTCTTATATATTCATTCTACTTTTAGTTTGTCCTAGCCTCTGCCTCTGTATAACCAGATAAAGTGAAAGAAAGGTTCCTTGTAGAATCTGGAAAAATGTGCAGTTTATCTTCTGCTGTTTTTATTTTCTTGTGTTTCTGTTTTACTTTGCACTCTGAAAAAGAGTCAGATACTGGTAGTGATATTATATGCTTGGGCTGTTTGCCATCTTATCAGGACCACTGCACATTTTGTATTTCAGATCTGTCAACTTGGCTTTGTTTTGTAAAGTACTTGATGCCATTTTTTGCCATCTGCTAGCCTTCATAGAGTTACACTGAGTGCCTGATAGCATGCCATAGATGTTTTGTCACCACTTGCATTCTTGAACAGCTTTCCAAACACCCTCCGTAAAATACATTATTTATTTGGGTTGTTTCCCATGATTATTAAAACTGATTGCATTTTCTTATTTGCTAGGGCTGACCTAAGATATGGACAAAGTAGGTAGTTACCATCAGAAGTTCCAATAACATGCTGTCATAGCCCTGATTCTGTTTTACTAATACCTAAATATAATAAGATTAGGAGATAAGTGGACAGCAGTTACCTTCATTGTCTCTTCATCAGAGAATCAAGGAAGAAAATTAGTATGCTGGGAGATTATTCCTCTGTGGCAACAATTATGAGATTGGGCAGTTGTGATCCTAGAATGTTCTATTTCAGCCTATGGTACTGGATCTGCAAATTTCCAGGTTACAACTAGGTTAAAAAGACTAGAAAATTGTCAAGAGAAATAGCACACACAAAGAAATCATGAGGTTACCCAGTCAAATATAAATGTTTAAAACAGAAATGTGGGTAGTTAGAACAATCAAATTTAGCTAGGCAAAACAGGGTGATCTTCATCCTAGGTTAAAGGATGGTGCCATTTCTGCTTTGCAAGAAAACAGTAATTTTTGTTATATTTGTTTTTATTCAGTGCCCTAAAGACAGTGATGCCATGCAATGCAGTAATCCCATTATGAAAAACTATTGACCTTTATGAAAACATTCCACGGTGCTACTGAAATATCTGAAAAATGCATGTATTTCCTTGAGACAAATGTCTACTTAGGTACAGGGTGAGACGGAAGGTACATTCTGGATATTCTCTTGATTCACTGTATGGCTTGTCCTCAAATCAGTTTTGAGTGTACTTCTACAAACAGAAAATCATGACTAATCAATATTTTCATTCTCAAATAAAGAACATTAATAACAAAAGCTATAACTTGCATTATTTACCCCATCAACGTGTAGCAGAAATTTTCGGAAGTAGAATAAATAGCAAGGTATAGTGGAATAAATGGCACGATGTAACAAGTTACTCAGAACACCTTTTTCCTGAAGAGGTATGAAGACGACGTTTGAGCACTCTTTGTATGTTGAAAGGCCAAACTTCACTTACATTTACGATCCAAACTGTTGAGTGCTAGGTTGGCAGCTGCTGCTTACGTTTGCAGGAGTAGGAGCAGGTTAAACCAGCAAGTGCAAGTAGGGCAGAATCACTCGGAAAGAGATACTGCTTCTCCAGCCTGTGACAGGCTCCTTCCCTTACCCTCGCTTGTATGGTAGCAGGCTGGGAAGCACAGACCTGAGCAATAGTTGAGCAACGCCTTATACAAGAGGAAGAGGGTTTGATAATTCTATTGATTGGAATTGCAGACAAGCAACTGCCATTTACCTGTCTCCCAAACTGCCTTTCAACAGCTTTAGCGTGTGCTAAAGAGAAAATCTTATTGTTAAAAATGAGAATGCTGAATACTGTCTTAGGTTAAGGTTCAGACTCAGAGAAGCTATAGTTAATACCAATAAAAATTCTGAAAAGACACTGGCTGAGAGCTTGATTACTTAGGCTGAAAAGGGAGAGTTTGTGTTAATTACTTTGGAAGAGTAATTCCTGCTCATATTAAGAACTGCAATCAATTTTCCTAAAACAGTCCATATTATTTTATTTAAATTGGGTGGCAGTAACATAGTTCACTGTTTCTTTGTATCCTGGAACATTTCTACAAAATAAATTTGGTATTGCATATACTGAGGCTAAAAAGAATAAAAGGAATAGATGTTTTTAATCTTGAAGCAAAAAAAATAAAAGTAGGAATACTCATTTGTTTTATGATATATGCTCTTCTGGGATAATCTATATTCAGAGAACTATGATGTAATAACTGCTTGGTATGGAGTTTTAATCACTCTTATTGATAAAATTTAATTCTAAAGTATAACAGCCTCTTCACTACTAAAAATACTCAATTAATTTAGTATTTCAAAAGCTCTGCAAAGGAAAAATCACCATTAAAATGTAATGGTGAATTGTGCTATTTATGCCAGTGTTGCAAGATTTTATTTTTGTATTTTGTATTAATTCAAGCTGTAATTTAATTTTTATATTGTTCAATTACTGACTACTTTTACAAAGTCACTATTGATACTGTAGAAAGACATATTCTTCTTTTGCAATTGTCATTATCAATCACATGCATTATAGATATGGATGCATATCTAAAAACTAGATACAAGAAAGGAAGTCACGCTTCCCTGTAATAATATTTTCAGTCAGTAATTCTTCAATATCGAGATTCACTCTATTCTATTTTAACTCTCCAGCCTTACCTTCTGGCTAAAGTTATACTGTTTGGCTCTGTGTCTTCTTCTGCCTTCATCTTCCTGCTGAACTTGTGACTTTCAGAGTGTCAAGAAAATGTGGAAAAACAGCTAAGGAAACTCACTTTTCATTTTCTTAGTACCTATTGCAAAACATGCTAATTATTTATTAATTATATTTCTTTTCATAGAGTGTACAAATGGGCTGTAGTTATATGTGGAATTGCTGACTCATTTAACCAACTATTTATAAGTCGCTTTAAAGCCAGAAGTTTTTCACTTTTTTTTTAAAACTTTAAGAACTTTATAAATTTATATTTTCTCTCATCTCTATGTTTTATATTAATTATTTTGATATTATTTTCTTTGTTATTTGTAGCTTTATGTGGCGGAGATGTTAGAGGACCTAGTGGAACAATTCTGTCCCCTGGGTATCCTGATCTGTATCCAAATTCGCTGAATTGTACGTGGACTGTGGATGTTACCCATGGAAAAGGTAAATAAATCCTCTTCTTTTTTTCCACCTATTTTGTTTATTAATATGTAAGCCCAGTATTCTCAGCTATACATTTAGATCTAGGTTTGCAGCAACAAACTAGGAACTGTATTAATGCTTTTCGGGTTTGTTTATTTTTATTGTAATAATTCTTAGCATTCCAGATGTGGACTAGGCCCTAATGCTTTCCACAGAGCAGAAAGGCCCTAAAAGTTTATGTGTACATTAATTCATGCAAGTGAAACAGGATGAATGTTTTTTTCTGTGTTGAGGAGGAAATGCCATACCTTAGAGAAAGATTAGCTGGAAGTAGTCATTGATATTTAGACTTGGTTTCAACAGAAGAATCTGAAGTGACAACTTAAGTGAAGATGTTATTCATGTTATGGCATAGAAAAGGAATGAAGTTAATGAGAGAGGCGTTTCTTAAAAGATTGCTCATTATGATAAATTTTACATTATGACTAACTGTTGACAAGGAAATGTAAGAAAGAGAAGTCTTATTATTTTGAAGAAAAGAAACTGTTTCAGATTACTGAGACATATTTTCAGTGTGGCAGCACATAAATGACAGTTTAATATGCCTTTATGTATTGAATAAATAATACAGTTTAGAAATAAATGTAGAAAGAAAAATAATAAATAATGGAACCCAGTAAGAGAGAAAATTTAGAGAGGTAAAAAAGAATTCTAGAATGACTGATCACAGAAGCTGAGAAACAGGACACTTATAAGAAAAGGATGTTTATTTGTTGAAGGGAGATTTCAGGACAAAGATGTAATATTGATTTTAACTTTTCTCTGAGAAAGGATTTTAGTAAGAGTTATTTCAAGGAAATACAAGACACAGAAGAGAGGTTAGAAAATGCTTAGAACACAAGTAGAATTTGGCAATTCCAGGTAGCAAGATCTCCTTGAAATAATGTGTCCTACTTGATTTCAGGTGAAAGGTTTTGGGACTAGATGAGAAGAGACAGTCAAACTTTTGTTGGTATTTTGTTTTTAAGTATGGGAGTGACTGCGTAGTATTCTTGTACTATCAGTGGAAAGAGCTAGGGAAGCATAAGAATTTAATGTTAGAGGAAGGAAAGAAAGAGAGGTAAGTGTCATAAGAGAAATTGAATAGAAACAGGGTGAAGTGATGAGAACAGAAAAAGGACAATTACACATTTAACACTAGAAAGAATACAAAAAAAACAAATGAAAGGGAGAAGAAGGAAGACTAGTTCAGTTCTGAATGTCATCAGTTTTCTCTGTGAGGGAGGGAAAATGATGTATTCCTCTAAGAAAGAGTTATTGATAACATAAAAAATAAGATTTTCTTCACAGACAATTGTGCTGATCTGTGATGCCCTTGCTCTATTTTGTACAAATAGTGTGATAGTTCCTCATTTAAATCATTCTGACGGGATGTCCCTTTTAAAATTCCTTACAGCTTTAGAGTGGTAAATTGTATCTCTCAAAATTATTGCTTCAGTTATTCCAGTCTCTTTTTACTACCAAATTGTGCCATTGTGTTAATATAATTTGTGTGTAAGTATCCACAGTGAAAAAGCGTTATGAAATTACTGAGCCTACATTGGATACTACATTTGCCCTTCTTACCTCTAGGTGTGATATAAGAATTTTAGAGTTGCATGAAAATAACATACTGTGGGTCTTTTGGAAAAGGAAAAAGGATGTGGCAAGAATATAACTGTTTTCTTGGATAAGCAAGAAACACAGATAGAAAGTGTAAAAAACCTGTTAGCCCTGTAGTCATTTAGTATGCACCCTATCTGAAAAGCCATTGGATAACCAGCCCAAGCTTTATAATCTGGCATTAAAAAGAAGTAGGAGATGGATAAGAGTTTAGCTTCATGGAATAATACACGACTGAAAATTACATAAATTCTATAGTAAACAAGAGCCCAGATAAAATCATATTTTTCAGGACTCTTGAAAGATATTTTATTAACATTTTCATGTTTCTGAAATTATAAAAATATATTACTGAGGAAAGTACTTGGGATTTTCTTTTTTTTTCTGTACAATTAAGTAGGTTTTTCTCCTGAGTTTAGCCAGGACAGGATTAATTTTCACCAAAAGTCAGGAGGGGACAAAACTGGGTGGGCTGACCCAAAGTGGCCAGACAAAACAGGGTATTGGATACCATGTGCCGTCATCCTGCGTTCCCAGGCGGAGGGGGCACTGGCCAGGGGCAAGTGAGTCGCAGCTTGGGACTGTGATGGGCATCTGGTGGTCACAGTTGCTCGGTGCATTTCACTGTTTTGTTTTGTATGTTCTCCTTATCAGTATTTTTGTTGTTACTGTTCGCTTCGTTTGCAGTTCTGTTAAACCGCTCTTATCCCAACCCAGGAGTTTTTGCCCTTTTCTATCCATTTCTCCTCCCCACCCCATTGGGAGGAGGGACAACAGAGCAACCGCGTGACCCTTTGTTGCCGGCCACGGGCCAAAACTATAACATTTTTTTGCAATTTATCTTCTTTCTTTAACCCTCAGTTAGAGAAGCACTTAAAATTTGGGATAAATAAAAGCTGAAATTTTCAGTGTGATTACATTTTATGTGAGGCTACTGAAAAAACACCTTATATAATTACAATCTTGAGAAAACAAATCTACAGAAATAATACATACAGCGAAAGAGAATAGTATAAACATACACATTTGTAAGCACATATACAGTGATATTTATATATACACACATATCAATACAAACACATTTTTGTATCAATAAACTTTATATTATCTTATAGAAATAATATTAAGGAAAACCACATTAAATATGAATGCTGTGTTGTAATTTAACTTGAGCATTTTAATTCATGCTGCTCAAAAATCTGCTGGAAACACCTGAAGAGTGAGGATTTGCTGTGAGTAGGAAAATGTTCTGTTCTTGTTGGCAAAAAGGTATTAATACTTTAAGCTCCTCCTGTAGTACTACATGAGGAAGACAGCTCTCACTTTTATGAAAATAAGTCACAGACTTACTTAACTTTAAACTTCTAACAGTAAAGTTCTATGTCTGAGTAAGCTAGTCCATTAAGCCACTTCTGTATTTAATGGTTGAATGCATATATATTCAGGATTATGAGTCCTTTTACCCTGAAAAAGTGTCCAAAGTAGATGGAATGAACCATCTTTTGCAGGTGCCTATTTGTTTCTATCATACAATATCCGTGGAGGTTTATACAGTCCACAGATTAATTGTCCATGGGGAGACTGAGTGACTAAGTTTTACATAGTTACTATTTGAGAAAAGTAATCCCATACACATAAATGGGCTATTTTAAAGTGAGAGAGAAAAACTTTGTTCTGGAAATCTCATTTTCTGCTCTATTTCACATCTAACGTATTTCCAAATTCAGAATCTCAAGCAATATCTTCTACCGGCCATTAACTAGTGATACGACTTTTAAAAAATAATTGGTTTTCTTTAGTTCTTTGTTTTGAACAATATTTAGTGGTTTAATGTCAGACAGCCAAGAAAATATTCATAATGTAGTTCCAGAATGCTGTGGAGTACGTTTTTAAACACACAGCTTTATGTTGCAACTTCATACTGCTGTTACATAACAGCAGGCAATTAATTGCAGGCAATTAAATGCATGTTTAGTTAAAAATTGTATTTTTCATCTGTGTATGTTGTACTGATAAGAGAAACAGTTTCTGTGCTTGTATATAATGTCTTAAATAATATAATCTGCAATATAAGTATATATATTTTAACTTTACTGATCTAGTGTATGTAAATTTGTAGAATTCTGCAATGATTTTTCATTTGTGTTCATGTGGACCAGCATTACAATTCTTGAATGTTCATTAAAACTTCATATGATTTTTTTTTTTTTTTAATTTGTTAACTACGGAAAGGAACATGAAATTTAAATGCAGTTAATATGCGTAGTAAGTGGTAATATTTATGAAGAGGAAAGGAACATGACAACAATTATTGTATTTTTCCTGTGGTTACCATGAAATGTAAGATAAGGTGAAGTGAAATTTGTGGAGTATCAATAGTATATTTTAAATCATTTACTAATAGAAGAGTTAATTTACCCATGCCTCAACAGTCTGGATTGTAATATTGAGAAATGGCATTAAAGTGTTATGTCTTCCTGTCTTTATTTCAGATTTTGAATATTCCCTTCTATAAAGAAAGGGGCATGTTAGGCAGAATGAGAAGGAATCTGCCTGAACATATCTTTTAAAATTCTTCTCTGGAGAAGACACATCTGTCACACAGCATATATTAGTATGATTAGAATCTTTTGTGAATAAAACTAAATTGTACAGCTACTGCTGGCATATACCTTGGGGTGCTGCTTAGAAATGACCTGGCAGTCTGAAAATTGATTGAAACATTCCCTGGAGTTAAATCTTGAGTTTGGTGATAGAACAATGCTCAGTGAAACTCAGTCTTGCTTCACTGGAATTCCATTATTCTGGGCTACTACCATGAAATTTCCTTTGGCATTTTTTTGTTGTAGTAGTATTCACGCATGCATAAAAAGGGCAAAAATAAATTTGGAGTGCAGTAAATGCGACAAATATGGCCTGAATTTCAACCTCGTTCTGTATATATCACATTTTTTTCTTGAGGTCCTTTTCAGATGTCAGATGAACACTGTCTTTATGCAAAATTATGATAAAAAAATAAACCATTTAAGAATTTATCAGTCCCAAATCTAAACTGATATGCATTAGCTCAAAAGACATGTAACCTAACCTTAACTCCAAAATTCAGTGTGTGATTTTTCCAATTTATTGTCACACAATCTAGGAGAATAAATAGGATGCTCAAGGAAGATGAATGGCTTTGCCCCTATAATTATTAAATTAAGAATTTTTTAGATCCAGAAGAGATTTCTTGAATTACCTAGTTTTATCCTATGAATAAAACACAACTCCGTCCTGTAATTTCTATATCTGTGATACTAAGTTAGGGTGTTTTTACGTGGATCTGGAAGCTACAGCAAGTTGGGAGGCTGGGGTGTGTGGAGCTGTAAGAGAAGGAGGTATCTGCTTGAAAAGGCTGAATAGTTCTCCAGTCTCTTTTAAGCGAAGCACAATAGAGACGTCTCTAAGATCCAATGAATTTCTCCTGTTGCTCCCATTTTTGTGTCCATCTGACAGCAAGTCTATGCATGTATTCCCAAGATGCCAATATACACATACACATATATGTCTGGTCACACAGACTAACGTGAACAGAGACAAGTGTCTTTATCAGCACACACAGAAACACCAAAAGCACTGAAACAGACAGGAACACCACAGGCAGTCACATCCTATTTCTCCATTTGAACTGGTCAGAACAGGAGTTTGCTAGGAGTGACACAGGCTCAAACATGCACATTCATGTTCTCCCACCACCTTCCCGGTTCTGGCCCGAGAGTTGGACCCCCGCTCCCACTCCCTGCAGGTGCTGCCACCCTGTGACCAATGGCCCTTTTTCCAGTAGTTGGCCCCTGACATCAACCTGCTCACCAGGCAGTCTGTACCAATATTCACTAGTGGTCACACATGTGCTCACCCTGGACAGAGGACACACTTAAACACTAAATAGTCAGGAACAGAGTTTAAGAAGAATAGGGGACAGGCTGCAGTGGTTAGGTGCAGGGATTAGTAAGAGAGAATTAACCCTTCCATTTTCCCACACCTTTTTCTCCCTTATCCACCATGATCCCTCCCCTTATCTGCCTTAGGCCTTAAACATACCACAAAAAGTTTTGCAGTCTCCAAATACCATTTAAAAATCTCATGCTAAGTTTTACACAGTCTCACAAATTCCGTCAAATACTCCATAGTAAATTTCTAATTTCCATGAGATTCAAAATAATCTTTCCCCTGTTCTAATCAGTTTGTATGTTCTGGCTGGACGGCTACAAGATTGCAAGAAAATATTCAATGGTTCGTCAGTCAGAAACTTGAGTTGTGGTCTTTGTTAATGTCTGCTCTAAATCCTGCTCGTTAAACTTGTGTATATGTGCATATAATTTATCACTACCCTTATTTCTTGTCTTTGCTTTCTATACTGAAAGGTCCTTGACTATGTATCCTCCTAAACCAGGTGTCCTTACACTCCAGGTACCCTTACAAACTGTATTTACTAGGTGTAATTGAGTTGCATTAATATAAATGTCTAATGCCATTTAAGACAACCTCAGGGATCCAAAATATTATAAAAAATACTACAGGAGAATTGTACTGAGAGCTTCTAAAGCTGCATATGAAGTCTAGAAAAGATAACCGCCTAAAGGGGTGTGAGGTTCCTGTGTTTAGACAAAGGAGTCAAGCACAGTCGATCTAGCTTAAGTCTTAGATTTTGTTACTCTGTTTGGGAAGTTCTTTGGCAGGGGCAGGGGAAGAAGTAGGAAGGGGAAATGTTTGTTTGTTTTTTGGTTAAATTGTGTCTACTATTAAAAATTTGTTATCCATGAGAGTACCTGAAGTTTATTAATCTTCATATATCACATTAATCTTCAATCACGTGAATGGATCTTCCTAAGTATTACATCATTAAATATATTTTACAGAGCCTGAATCATTGGTTTATAAATTTTATGATAAAACTGAAAATGCTATTACACTACAGGTCTCAGTAATTACTTAAGCTAGCTAATGTCTTCTCCGGTTTGTTTTTGCTGTATAGCTCTTTGTTACAGAAATGCAGAGAAAGTAATTTAATTGCCTGTCTTGACCTTGAAGTCATTTTGTTGCTATTGTGTTCCACGAGAGATCATCCTTTCTAGATATCTGATTTATATATGACAATTCGCAAAAACCTATAATGTTGACATATGCCACATCTTATTATCTCCCTTTTTAGGGGAGGAAGTGCTGCTGTTAATGTATGTACCATAAGAATAAAATGTCATATATTTTATAACCTTTCCTTTCACTACTGCTATACAAGAATAGTGGTGACTGTAAGAAATAAGTCTTACCTTTCCCATACTGCCATGAACAGGATATTCAGCATATCATTGGATTTTACACAAAAATGCAAGCATATGTCTTTGAATTCTATAAATCAAGTATCCACATTTTGCAGCTAAAGTCAACAGTGAATGATAGTGTCAAAATCAAAAGTTGTGCTTCAAAGATATTTTAATATTAAAACAGGAAAGATACTAATTTTTAGAAAAAAATTATTACCTTAATTTTCTGAACCAGGATTCATAATGAAATGCATGATTTTGATCCTTGGCTTAATTATACTGGTGTTAACAGTGTGATATTTAAATCTAATTGTACTTTTTCTAATAGGAGTTCAGTTCACCTTCTACACCTTTCATTTGGAGGATCATCATGACTACTTACTAATAACAGAGAATGGCAGTTTCACACAGCCATTAGCACGTCTGACTGGCTCAGAGCTTCCTTCACCAATCAATGCTGGTCTCTACGGAAATTTCAGGGCTCAGTTGCGCTTTATTTCGGATTTCTCAATATCATATGAAGGATTTAATATTTCTTTCTCTGGTAAGTAAATACCTGTAATACTTGGCTCCTGAAAAAGATTCTTTCAGTATGTTATGTGTGTGGGGGGGGAGAATTTAAACTTGAAGTGATTTTGATGAATACATATACTGGATCATGTAGTTATAGAAGTGGTTTCCTAAGCACAACGATCAAAACAAGTAAACTTCTCTGCCACTGTAGAGACATTTCTGCTACATGAAAAATAAAATGCAGTAAACTGTAAGACACGCTATCAAGTGAGGGGAGAAAAAAGAACCACTCTAATTTCAGTTAGTGAAATTCCAGATAAGCCCGAGTCAATCATTTAGTTTTTTTGATGTGCCGTTGTTTTTGTTTGTTTTATGTACCTGGGACATTTATGGCTCTTACAAGAGTGATAAAGCATCTTGTGTTATGCATCTTCAAAACATTGTGAATATATTAATTAGTCTTACTTTTTAATATAGCATAATTGCCGATTTAATATTCACCAATTCATTTTATTTTTAAATCTGAAATCTGTATTGATAATCAGGTGGAAATATATAGGAATTACTAGACTGGAAGACTAGAAGTAGGTCTGACAGAAAACATGTTGTACTCACTTGTACAAGTTGACTTGCTCTCTTGTTTCTAGAGTATAATCTCGAACCTTGTGAAGATCCCGGGATCCCGCAATTTGGTAACAGAATAGGATTGAATTTTGGAGTGGGAGATACACTGACATTCTCCTGTTCATCTGGATATCGTTTAGAAGGAGCTTCAGAAATTATTTGTCTTGGTGGTGGCCGACGAGTATGGAGTGCACCTCTGCCAAGGTGTGTGGGTACGTGGTCAGCTGCTTTCATTTGCTTGTATGTATAGTCATTGTCCATGTATTTGCAGATTTATAGCATGGAAAAGCATGGTAATACACCTCTTACTTGTTAACGTCCTCTCATATTCTCCATATCTCCTTAGTCAAATTTATTTAATCTTTTCTTAATATGTTTAGTATTATAATTATCAGTGGACTTCATAGTCTGTACTTCAAAGCATTTCAAATTGTGTCACAATGTGGGCACAATGCTTATTCTTATTTTGATTAATAGGTTAGGAAAACTGAGTCTAAATTTAAATTTGCATTTATCAGTTCAGATGCCTAATAATTGACTCTTATTTATTAATGTAAGCTTCCAAGTGAGAAATTAGACCTGAGCTATTTCATCAAATTACATCCATGTATAGGAGTGCAATCAACCTGGGCTTGCTATGTAAGTTAGAGTAGAGAACTATCATCTCCTCAGAATATCCTTGGAATATCCTCAAAACAGCTATTCTGGTTTTAAAATGATAGCTAAGATAACTGGTAGGAAGCCTACATAAATAGCGTTGACTAGAAACATAACTTTTATGGCTAATGTTCTCTGGGCTAAATTCTTTATAAATGTCTTGATTTATAGTTCTGTTGAGAGCTGTTAAAATAACAAAATATCTAAAATGTAAGATAGCTACTTAAGTGTCTATTTATTTATTTATTTAAATGTAGGTGCTATATGGGAAGGCTTATATATAAAGATATCTGTATCAATATGCATTTAAAATCTTATATTTTTCATACTAAATCATATGATAGTAAAACATAAATTTCTTTCAGAATCTGATTGTATAATAACCACTGATTGATTATGTACTTGCTCTTATCCAGTGTTAGTTACTGTATCCTAATTTACTTGTCCAAACTATTCCTATGCATACCTCAGTATAACAAAAGTTCTGAATTTGGCATGTGCATAAGTGACGTTACTGTATGTCTTTACAGAAGAGATGGTTTATAAACTGAGACAGTGTAGTGCATGAATAAAAATTATTTTTGTGCTGGGGCTGGTGAATTTTTAACCATAAGAATCATAAGGAATGCATGCAGAGTTGTGAAAACAGGTTAAATTTTGATAATAAATTTCTAGAAGTGTTAGTATACTGAAAATGAATTGGTAAACTATCACTAAACAAGAACTTGCACGGAAGCATAAATGAAAAAAATGCGATTCAGTTTTCATGACATAGAAATAATGTTTATATTTGTGTGTTTGAGGTGGGGAGAAGAGAAAAGCTGGAATGCCAGTAGTAAATTATTTTCCACTAAAAATATTCTCTCGTTACCTTTGAAAATGAAAGACAGTCTCCACTAGAATGAGTTAATCAGCCATTGTACTCCCACAAATATTAAGCCTTTTTCAACTTTGTGCTTAATTTATATGTGATAGCAATAAAATTCAAAAAACTGGAGAGAAGAAATTCCTGTTGTCCACTTTTGTTTGATTCAGAACTTTACATATTGCTACTGTTGCTTATGTTTAACATTTCCCGGCAAAGTGATTCATGACCTTTAGTGCTTCTGATATCATGCACACTTTCACATACACACAGCCTCAACTGGACACGAAGCACTGTTCATAGTATTTGTGTTCAGCTTGTCAATAAAAGAATGCAATGCAAGAAAGACACAGACAAACTGGAACAAGTTTGGTAGTGGGCCACTAAGAAGGTTGGAAGCTGGAGCTGTCATATCATAATGCAAATCTTCATGGTTTAGTGGTGGAATTGGCAGTGTTAAGTTCACAGTTGGACTTCAGGGTCTTAAAGGTCTTGTCCAACAAAAATGATTCTACCAATCTGTCATTTTATATTATGCTTGTGCAATCTGTTATTTTGTTTTCAAATTTTGTACTCAGTGACTTTGTTGCCTCAGCGTTCACTGGCAAGTGCTCCAGCCACATCGCCCAAGTC
>Ga0181612_139797_pt1 | contig 15933 bp, 8 predicted proteins | sample HoacroProtozoa21_FD_119630 | JGI IMG/M metagenome (GOLD analysis project Ga0181612, IMG submission 119630) | Hoatzin crop microbial communities from Cojedes, Venezuel. Combined Assembly of Gp0051906, Gp0051904, Gp0051908
ATCCCGTGGCCCGGACCACAGCTTTGATGTTTGCGGGAGGATGCCAAAGCAACTTTGCTCCCCCCTGCGTTCTCCTGCCTGCTTTCTGGGTGGCCAGGGTGCAATGAGAACTGCCACTTTGTTACCCCTCACCATGTATTTTGTCCCTCCTGCCTCCTTCCTCTTCACATGTCCAGTCTCTTTAGAGCATCCCACTCCATAGCCTTACTTTTATTTTACAATCACAACAAACTCTACTTCTCTTGGATCATTGACAAGTTTCTTGCTACACAAATCCCCCCACATAGCAGATTTCCCAGTTGCTTATTTTGTTCACAGCCATCCCTCAGACAAGACCCCAGTCATGGATGAGCAGGGGAAAATGTGTCACAGGTTGCCTGGAGAGGTAGTAGCTACACTATCCATGGAAACATTCAAGATGACGTTGGACAGGGCTCTGAGCAACTTGCTCGAGTTGAAGATGTCCCTGCTCATTACAAGGGGGTGGATTAAATGGTCTTTAAATGTCCCTTCCAACCCAAACTATTTTATGATAGTATGATGCTATGAAAACCTGACAGAGTGATACAGAAGGAACAACCTGGGAGGACCACTCAGAAATACAAGTGTGTTCAGCACCAGAAGCTCCTCCACAGAGGAGTGCTCTCTAATAGCAATCACACTTGGCTATAGCACCCTTATGAATTCTTCCATAATTTGATTTACTTCAAAGGAATAGATCTGTGTTAGGAACATTTCGCTTATTCTCTGTTATTATTCCTAGAGTATATAAGTCTCTCAAAATACTTTTCTTCTGTTCTTGTCTATTTTCAAATTACCAGATCAAAAACTGGAAACCAAAGCAGTAAGGGAAAGGAGCACAGGCCCACACTCATCAAAGAGATGTGCCAGTAAGTTCTGGTTTCTTTTTGGGTGTTCTGGGTACACATCTCCTTCACTTAAAAATCGCACTAGCCATCCTTGGTTTCCCTAGGAGAGGGCTCAAGGCCTGTACTTTTGTTAACATGTAGGGCATGTCTGTGAAGGGACCAATGTGCGCCAGGGATGATGAGACAGGTCGCTAGTTTGGTGTTTGCATCTGCCACTGAGAGTGGGTTAATCTCTCCTAACTTTTTAGCCTGATAAATATTAGGATCAAGTCTAAGTACTCCTGTGTCTCTGTTGTAAATGGAAAGAGACAGGCGTGTGCAGAGGGCAAGTCTGGTTTTTACCTGTACCTTAGGATGGGGCAGATCGTCCTTTTGAAGTGCCTGACTCTTCCCAGTGACACTGAAACAAAATTGCTTGACCAGCTGGTGAGCTGAACCACATCATTGCCTGAAAGCTGGAAATAACAGAATTGCTCTTTATTGCAGCAGAGACCTACAGGATCGTTTCCTGGATAGCTTCTCATGACCACTTTCATACATTGTGGTTTTGCTGAGTGAGCAGACCACATGGTCATTGCTATGTCCCTGGTCCCAGTCAGCCAGGGTGCAGTTTTACCTCGAATGCATTGCCCTCAGGGCTCGACCTACCCTGGACTCTCTCTCCATCACTGAGCCATACAGAAGAGCTGCACAGGGACAAGCGCAGCAAGTGGTCTGGTAGGCGTGCAAAAGCACCTACCCAGCTCTGAGGTCAGGAGAAGTGCTGCACTGCAATAAATCAGTGTTACATGTGACCGTTTGAAAGGGATGCTTCAGGAATTGTTGGTAATTGGTGGCTGTGTAGTAGGGATCGACTGGTATAAGGTCTCCATGCATAACCATACTAGGGACAGAGACAGAGAAATTAGTTTGACTGGGGAGGAAAACCTCCCTCAAAAGCTTTAAAGTGAGCTAGAGGGATGTGGGAGCAACCAAACATGTCAAACCTTAAATAATGTCTTGAAGAAAGGGTATTTTTATTCTATTTTACCTCAAAAAATTTAGGTGAAGCAATTGACTTCTTCCTAACCTCTGTGGATTTTAGTGTAATACAGTCTATGATCTATGTTTGGTAGAGTAGGAGTGTCCTTATCATGGAGAGAAACAACTGCATTGATCTCATTAGGATGTTTATCACACAATATATTTTGACAGACATTCCTGGTTGCCCTCTGTTGAACATTTTTAAGCTTTTAAGAGAAAATAGAGTTTAACCAGGACTGCATGCTTAATCCTAACAATTCTCAAATGTAGCTTGATAATTATCCATCACTCCTGTTGATAAAAGGTAGCAGTTAAAGAAAAATAAAAATAAATTTGCTGACAAAGATTCTGCAAGTGTACTTGAATGAGAGTGATCTGGAAGGAGGGTACAAGGGCATCTCTCTTCCTTGCCAGGGATCTTCAATGACTTTTAAACCTCTCACCAGCCCTGTGAGGTCCTGCGCTCAGCTCTGAAGCAAGCCAAACATCCCCATGCCATTTACACATCTTTTTAGGATATTAAGGGTCCAAATATCCTTTACAGACAAGTTTCTAGCCTGAAATAAGGTAGGGGTTTGTTCTGCATCCATTCTTTCACCATGTGTGATTTTTACTGCTGAATGGACAAGGAGTTTGGATTTTCAACCACGTGCAAGGCCAGATCTGTATGAACACAGGTGGCAAAATTCATCATCCTGTGGAAAAAGAAGAATGAGGTGGTTGATGTCTGTCATCTCTCACTCCTCTGAGAGTCCTTAGTTCTCATCCTCCTCTCTTTCAGAGTCTAAATCTACCAAATGGCTTTGGGGCATCTAGAAAAAGAGAAGGGAGTACACAGAAAGCAAATAGTATCCATCAAAGCAAAGATTTTTTGCTTGGCCCCTGTTTAAGGTCAAATATCACCTGTCTTAGCAAGCAATCTATATTTTATGCTGTTTTCAAAGATGCTTAGATCTGGAGAGAAATAGCTGCCATCAGAATGGACAACGGCCTTTTTTGTCCTCTGGGAGAACAGAGATTGTGAAGTTTTCACGAGACATTAGGAAAAAAAAAAAAAAAGAAAGACACAGAGACACAGCCTGGGAATCTGAAATTCACGCTTCAGCCGTGTTAGTGACCTTGCTAAAGACAGTTATCATCTTGTGTGGTAGATCCCCTGGAGATATGTGGGTGTAAAAAGGTGTACAACCAATAAGTATTGTTATTACTCTATGTTTTGAGTTTGGTTTTCTGTGTATAAGATCAGAGAGCAGCAACATATGTAGGTAAAATATGTAAGGGATCTGTAGTCTGAAACATGAAACTGTTAATACGATGTTCAAAATAGCATCCTGTAGGGATACACCAGGAAGGACTTGCTAATTAACAACTGAAAGTACTTTTTTTTTATTTGAACTGGGAAGAATGAGGGATCTTGTTCAATACCTGCCTGGTCTTTAGGTCTTATTTATACAAGTCACTGTGGCCTCATTTTTTTTCCCAAACCTTAGGCTTAGCCCAGGAGCTTAGCTGTTCCTGTCTCCTTTCACCAAGGTGGTCCTGGAGGACAACAAGGAACTTGGGATGGTGAATAATACTCCTGAAGAGCCCATGAGACACCAGGAGGTAGTTAGGTCCCTGCCCTGAGGCCACTTGGAAATGCTGAAAGTCACATTGGCAGCTGGGTCTTCCTTTTCCTACACTTCAGTCTCCAGCTGTAAAATGGGTTGAAAGGCAATATTTTTTCCCATCTTTTTTCTGTCTTCCTTGCTGAGGAACTGTAACCGTTGATGTGACAGCCCTGCCTAGCACAACAGGACCTTTATCTGATTTTGAGTGATATGCATTTGGCAAAGCCAGTATGTGAACTGTATTAGAAAAGGGCCTGGTTTTCCCAAACGCCATGGTGGCAGGTTCGTGTTTGCACACTATAAAAGCAGCAAAGGCAAAACCCTTGCGTAAATAGGAAGTAATCTACCTTCGGAAGGAAAGGGATGGACAGAATGGCCTCAGAGAAATTCAGCATCTGTGATTTCCTTGATTCTATCTGAAAGCTCGCTCTCTGTTTTGCTGACATATGAGCTGGGTGCCCTGTGGTACATCAGTGTAACAAATAGCTGTTATCTTCTGTTTCATAGGAGATAAGGCAGAACATGATTTATTTGTGCCTGCTTTGTTGCCTCTTTTGAAATGTTGCCATCGTTCGGTGCACCTTTCACAGAGTAAGGCAGATGGTCATCTCAAAGTTTCCCATAACCTTGCCGTGTGTATTGCGCAGTGAATCAATGAAATCTGAATTACAGTGCATTGTCTGAGTTTGGAGCTGTGCTGCTAAAGTATCCTGCAGTGGCTGAAAAAGTTTGAATGTCAACACTGCATATGTACTGAGGAAATATGACATTTCTCCCTAAATTTCAAAGCAATGCCATAGGGCATTTTTAACTGCAAAGTTATAGGGACTGCATTGTTCAAACCTTAATTATCAGCTTGGAAATGTACCTTTCGTGACTGTGTGAATGTTAGGTGTGACCCCTCCTTAGAAAAAAGAATAGAAATAATGAATCAAAACAGGATTCTAACAGGAAATGCCGGAGATGAGAAGTTTTTGGAGTCCAAAGAGCACCAGCTGCCCCTCTGTGCTAGCTGTCTCTGCTCATATGACATTTGCAATGAGGCTTCAGGTGCTTTGAGAAGCTGGCATTAGACTGAAATCACCTGTCACGTCAGCTCGTGCCAGGATGCCTCGCCAGAAGCCATTATTTCAATGGGAAATAACAACTGGGAATAGGGAAAAAATGAACTTCTGAAAAGCACTTTGTCATGTTCCCTGGGCTGTGGTGGGCAAATGCTGAAAACAGTCTGAGCTCCTGCCATGAAAGCAGGCATAGGCAGAAATTTCGCAGTGGGAGGATCACCTCCTGTACACACCACAGACGAGACAAGGTGAGTATACAAAGCATTTTCAGTGCTGTCTCTCAATTTCTGCTGTTTATTTGCTCTATGAGCAGGCATGCCGGAAGATATCTATGTTTCGTAAAGCCTGGTACTTTGCTTCATTGATTTTTCCTTAGGATGTGAATCATTACAACGAGCAGGTCTGGCAATTTCAGATAACGACCTGTGCGCCGCACAAGTGTTTCTTGAAATGGTTAATGCTGGAAGTAATAGATGTTAAAAGTGTCTCCCCCAAATGCTTCAGGCCTTTTGCAGGTGGCTGCTTCCATGTGTGTGTGTGTAGAGCAGCTCCCAAATTCAGACTGTCAGCTCATTCCCATAGCGCGTCTAGGCAAAGAGTATTATCTCACACGAACTCACTGCTGCAAGATATTTTATGTATCAACTGGTTTGATAATTTTATGTTTTTATTAAATATAAGAGGCAAGAAATCTGAGAACTTTTAATCCCACTTAAACACACAAAAAAGCAAAATGTTTTTTGGTGTGCAACAGACATTTAATCCCTGGGTTTAGAGTTTTTGATCAAAGAGATTACTTGCGCTAGGACATTTTTATCCAATGTACTGAGTTGTCTTCCTCAGTTTGCAACTGGGTTTGATCTTCTGAATCCATGCAAGCTTCTTCTATCTTGAAAGGGGCACATCACAGTTACTCTAGAGAACTGGAATAGCCAGTGGCTAAAAAGCAAGGACTTTTCTTACAAAACCTTTATTACAACAAAGAGTAAAAAATCTAAATGGGACCAGTTAACTCTACAAAAAGAAGTCTGGTCTTGTAAATAGCTGGAGGCTGATTCTGAGTGCACTTGATGTGTCCTTAACTGATTGTCATGGAGATTTTATGTCCTAGCATACACTGAACTAAGTGAGACCAGAGTAAGGTTTATATTCTTGAAATATAAAAAAACAAATCCTGGCTAAATTGAGATGCAAGGTAGATTCTTCTCTCTGTGTCACTGGTAGAAATCCATTAAACTTCAAATAAGCAGTTCAAAAAGTCTGATTTTAATTATATTGTTCTAGAGCCAGACTAGCTATTAAACTAGATCTGTCTATGTTTACATCTCTGTACTGAGGAGCAAGACCTCATTTTCTGTACATTTCCAACTTTTCAAAAGCATTTTCAAAGTGTCAGGAAATCACAAATCTTCCAGAAATTGATCTTCATCTTAAACATTTCATACTTCAGTAACTGGAGATTTGTTGTTGTCTGTCACATATAAACTGTCGGAAAGCGGTCCTCTCCTGCGTGGTGAGGAGTTTGCATGCTACATTTCAGTCCCCGAACATCTGGGACCGTAATGAGTATCTGGGCAGTCGCTGAACCGCAGCACAGAATTGCAAATGAGTCTATAATGAGTGAGGAACAGAGTTGTGGCAGGGAACAGGAATGCGTCCCAAAGCCCACTGAAGTGAATGGCACGACTGCTGTTGACCACAGTGGCCTTTGAGTAGGGCTCTTGGCATGTCTGTGCAAGGAAGATAGAGTCAAATGGTATCACTGTATCACATCTCATGCAGGATAACCACATGCTCATCTTTTTTACTTTCCCTCCCAGGATGGAAGGAGCAGTTTTATTGGCCACCAACTCGGAGGGGTCATGGAAGTTCCAAACAGCAAGGACCAGAGAGTCAAATCAGCCAGAGCCATCCAAATCACTTACTACCTCCAAACATATGGCTCTGTCACCCAGGACCTCATTGGGGAGAAGTGGGAGAGTGAATTCTGTAAACTGATGCACAAGATGCAGCTGGATCACCAAGATCTGCAGCTCTACTCCCTAGCGTCCTTTAGCCTCTGGAAGGACTTCCACCAGACCAGTCTCTTGGCCAGGGGCAAGATTTTGGTGAGCCTGATGCTGATTCTCCTGACTGCTACCCTCTCGAGCTCCATGAAGGACTGCCTGCGTAGCAAACCTTTCCTGGGACTCTTGGGAGTACTCACTATCTGTATTTCCAGTGTCACTGCGGCAGGGATATTTTTCATTACTGATGGAAAATATAATTCTACTCTGTTGGGAATCCCTTTCTTCGCTATGGGTAATTATTTATCTTCATAATAATAGGATTAACAGAGCTTAATGACAGGATTGTAAATTACATCCTGGGTTATAAAGTGCTGATTTTACCTGGAGTGAAAGTCTAAGTTGTTTTCGCCTTGTTAAATTGATCTGTGCCTAGCTGAAAAAAAAAGGGGAAAAAAAGCAATGCAGTAGCAACAATAGAGAGAAAATGACATTGCTGGAATCTTGGCCAATGAGGGGCAGTTTTGTTTATCTGTGTTACAAAATGAAGGAGAAATTGTTATTGAAAACTAGTCAGCTCAGCACAGAAAATGGATATGTGTTGACTTGACTTTGATGGGATGCCAGCTGAAAGCCCAAGTTAAAACAGGAGGGTGCTGAGGAAGGAAAGATTTTAGCATCCTTCCCGAGGAGGGCTGCTCTTCCAGCTTTGTCTGAGGGGCAGAGGGGAAACAGTTGGTGTAAGAATAAGATTGATGGACTTTATCTCAGAGAGGAGATTACTGTTGTGGTGTTTGCCAGGCTGTAAGCAAAGCGGCCTGTCAGTATCTGTAGCACGTAATCCCTCGGTTTGTGAAGTCCCAGATCAACTGCAAAGATTTCCTTGGTGTTGCACCCGGGCAGGGGAAGGTGCAAACGAAGAGCAAGCATAAACCCCAGCTCTTATAGCAGAAGAATTGATTTTGTTCCTTCTGTTCTCATTTCTGTTCCGAGCACTTATTGTGCATCTGTGTGGTTAATGAATTTTCTGGAAAGGTACATTGGAAAGGAAGAGGGAAATGTGCCCAAAACGGCTTGCTGAGGCAGCGTTGTTGAGTGCAATCACATCCAAGTTTGTCAGAGTTCCGACATATCACGAGTCTGAACCCCAGCAATGACTCTATGCAAAATCTCAGCAGTGGCAGCCCAGATGCAGAAACCTTCAAGCTGGCTCTTTGGTGGCAGGAAATCTTACCTGTCAACAGACTTCTGCATCTTTACACTTCTTTTCTTAAATTCCATGCATGCTTCTAGTACTCAAGCCCAAGTCCGGTGCTATGGTGAGAAATAACTAAATATGCAAAGCCACAAGCCAGAGTCAAGTTTTGGAGAAGGATCTTAATAAGGGTCTGTTTCTTAAAAACCTCAAGATCCCAAAACCTGCATTTTCTTATTTTTTCCCTGAAGAAAAATCCTGTAGATGTTTGCATCCCCCAACACACTGCCTCGTATTTTGTCTGTCCACTGATAATGTATCCATGTCACTAACCAAGGAGGCTGAGCTGTGGCCTCTCCAATCCCGCACCCAGCATCTCTGGAGCAGCTGGTCGAGGTGGGAAGGAGTGGGGTGGAGTGGATGGTCAAGATTCCAGAAGGGAAAGGGAGGAGTGAGGAAAAAGACCTCAAGAAATTGCATGATTGGTTCAGCCTAATTAATACCGACAAACAAAGCCATGCCAAAGCCTCTAATTCAATCATCTGCACTGCTAAATTGCAACAATGGCCCCTGGCATGGTCTTCCCTATGCCAGCTCTTCAGACGCTGTGCATAGCTCTGCAGTGTAATTGGGTTTGATGGAAAGTGTTGAGAAGGTGGAGAGGTCAGCAGGGGGAGCAGAGAACATGCCAGGTTGTGACAGAGTTGGATCCTGACCTAGGTGAGGGGTGTAGGCTTAGGAAAAAGAGATCTGCGTGGCAGAATGGAGAAAAGGATGACAGTGGGGAAGGGGAGGCTCATGCTTGTTATCAGATTATGGCAACCTTTTTGTTGGGTGTCAGGAGGTGCATATTAAAGAGTGGGGCCAAATGGCACCACCTTGCTTGTCCAGCAAGTTGAAATAAAGGCAAAAAAAAGCACTGAATTGATGAAAAGCACCTTCTCTCAATTGTTTATTCCTCTGCTGGTGTCCCTGTTTAGACAGCTGTAGATATGGGTGGCCCATACTGCGTTCTTGACAGGTCCCAAATTTATCACTCCCAAGGACCCCCAAAGCAGAGGTGAAGTCCAGCTTTAGGCTGACCTCAAAAGCATCGTCATCTATACAGGCCACAAGTGCCAACCGAAATGGCAGTAGCATTGCCCTCAATTTATAACATGCTGCAGCCCCAGGATGAGACAGGAGTGGGAGTTTCTGAACGTAGGGTGGCTCAGTTTCCCACCTAGGACGGTGGTAATCTGGGAGTTTGTTTGTTGTCTGAGGAAAAGTAATGAGGAAAACTTTCTAGTGTGTTTTGCGCTTTCATTTTTGTCACAGCCACTGCCAAGAGCAAAAGAAAAGAAAAAAAATCCAAGTGAGATATTTGCAAGGATTGCTTGTATAACATCGTATTAAATGAACTTCAGGGTGAAAAAGAATACATTTAAGTAATCCTTTTACAAAAATTTCATTCAGGAATCTCAGACTGAATTGGAAATATCATTAGAGAACAGCTTGCAACACCTGGGAACTGCTGCTGGTAAATATTAGGCAGCAGTTTTACAGTTTGGTGAACTGAAAGACAGGAAGGATGTCTTACCAAAGTCATACCAGTTTACATCCTGCAAAGTGCCTTCAGGTCCTTTAGCAGCAGTGCCAGCTAATGAGGCTTTGCTCTGCCCATGATGTATCCGGGGCCTCACAGACCTGGGCTCCTCACAGCGCAGGACCTTCTGTTGAACCTAGTCTGCCGTGAACTGATCTGACACCTTAGAGAAGCTCCACTGAAGACCCAAGAGTATGATTTCTGTGGGTCAATACCCGACACATGTTGTACCAGTGTTCCTTGCTGCTAGCACAGCAGAAAGCAAACAATACATCAAATAATAATTGAGTGAATATAGATGAAAAAGTGTGCAAAGAGGGATTTCCCAGAATTACAAATGCCAGATTTGCAAGTCAGTCTTTCAAAGTCAAGTTACTTAGATTAAAAAAATAAAAGGAAAGCCGAGCCATAACAGCCACAAAGTGCCTGCAGGTGAAATGCTTTGCTGGATACACAGGCAACCTTAATTCTGGCAGCTCCTGACTTTGGAACACTTCAACCTGACATTTGCAAACTGTCCATTAAAAATATATTTGTTTGGCTGAAAATACATGGTTTCTTCTGACATTCACTTTTCAAAGGATTAATTTTAATGGAAATTCCATGGTGTACTTCTGCACTTGTCCTTTTGCCTGCAGAGACAGCAGGGTGCTGCCATCTGAATGCAAGGAATAACCCTGGACCTGTGCAAGTGTTTAGGTCCATAATTCCTATTCCAATGCAGAGCATCTGTGGGTTTTAGTAGGTGATAGAAGTCCATATAAAAATGAAATGTTTAATATTTTTCTAAACTTGGACTGAATGACCTACACATTAATCATTTATTGTAGTCCAGCTGTAAGGGAATGGTCTGCTGGGATAAAGCATATCTGATATACTGGGGGAAGAATGCTAGCTCAGATTGGCTTTTCTTTTCTTTATCCTTAACGGTGAAAAACTTCAGTCTTAAGTTAGGCACGATGACAGTGGTGGAAAATCCTGCTTGCTCTGGCTCCCTCTTCCTTGTGTAATGGTCTTCTTGGACAGCTGCCTCAGGAAAAGCAGTTTCCCCAGTACAGTGTCAAACACTGTGTTTTTGGAGCCAGTGACGAGCAACTCCTCAGAAAGGTCCTGTGCAAAAAACACTTTTGGCTGTCAGGATCTCCTGCAAACAGGAGCAAGAAGTTGCTCAAATCAAAATGTTGATTTTTAGCTGTTCATACCCCAGACAAATGGCTAAAGGTGGTGAGTTAGAGAAAATGTGCTTCTTTAGTTTCAGTGCTGCCTCCTTTCAGAACTGAAGTGGACCTAGATGGTTTGTATGTCTTTTTTTTTTTTTTTTTTTTAAGACAGGTTTTAGTAACCACCATGTAAAATCTGTATATGGGACAGTTCTACCTTATATTTCTCTTGTGAGACAAATACAAACTGCAGGTTTTTTTGCAGGTTTGACACCAGCAGAACTATCATCTTTGGCTGTGTTTCAGACAGGAGATGTAGGGTCAAATCACTGAGTTTCAGTTTTGTTCTAGACATCAGAAATGAACCTGGTTAGATGTTCACATCTGCCTTTTGTGTTTGAATTCATGATGTAATTTCAAAGGGATGTTATGTACGTGACATAATTATGGTTTCCCATGCCTAATCATCACTAATTAATATAACCAGAAGGTTAACTACATAATTGAGATATTATTGCTCCCATGATTTGTTTTTTAATGCACAGCAACCAGATTGATATCATCAGAGAGATAATGACTTAACTCAGCAGAGGATCTGACTGTATATTTTTAAATGCAGGTATATTGATTATGTTATTTTACACTGTAATTATTGTTGGACTGTCCGTGAAGTACTTCATTATACAGACTAGTGGAAATCTTATGTTAACAATGTAACTCCAGTGTAATTACAGTGTAATTGTGGGTTTTGTGTTATAAAGTGTATGTGTTTCTTAGAAGACTGGATTCACAGTGGACGTAACAGCCATTTCCTGCTGTTTGTAAATACAGATCAGGAAGACCATAAGATCTTCATGGGAATGGCTATTTCTCATTGACTTTTTAGAGAACACTAAGCTCAATGGATGCCCTGCAACACATTGCAGTATTATTACTACTACTACCACCAATAACAATGCTATTATTAGAGGTGTAGTAAAAAGATACAAAAACTTTAGGAAGCAATAGGCTACCTGTTTCCAGCAGTAACCCCATGCCTAATGTAAGAGTGCAAGATTGATGGCAGAGATTGTACGCACAGTGCAGACTTTTCTGGTAAAATTCCCAGCTATTTCTCCCCCCAAGTTGTTCAAATGGAAGGAGGAAGCAAGGCAAAAGCAGATAAGACTCCAGGTAGTGATTAGCATTTCATACAGAAGCCATCTAACCTCTTTAGGATGGCAGTTGTTGAAATAATGGCTGATGATCACCTTTAAGTAAATTTGAGATGTCACAGTGTTACCACTAGTGGTAGAGTTGTTGGAAATAACAGAAAAAAGTCTTAGTGCAGATCAGGAGGTTTTTTTAAACCTCAGAAGACAAATGTGCATGCTGGAGTGCATACTATCGCTAGTTTACCTGTACATGAACTATCACAGTATTTCTAACCTTTGCTTCAAGCAATGGACTTTCCGATTACAGCTGCAACTTGAAAATATCTCAGGAGTGACTCTGATTTTGTACTTTTGATGCAGCAGTAAAAATCCCATATGAATCTTGTGTTATATGATCATATCCTATCTGTATGAGGAGCAAGAGAATGACCCTGTAGAGCAAAGAGACCTACTGACATAAATCCCCACCACTCCATGCCTCAGATGTACAATGAATCTGTCATTTTAGGCGTTACAGCAGTTCATGACCCCACCCACTCAGCAGATCATTAAGGATTTTGGAAATATCTTGTCCTTAATTACAAGATGTCCGTTCTTGGCTTTTACAGTAGAAAATGTGAATAAGAAAAAATCACTTGAGGCAGCAGGAGCAAAAAATTGAAAGACATAAAAATGTTTAAAATTACCTATTTGGATGAGCAGATAACATACATAATTCATACAAATGGGTTTAGACATTCTCTGTATTTGTAAGTTTGATTTCCCCATAACCTGGTATACTCCCTAGCAAGTTTATTCCCAGTTGCAGAGGGCTGTGTTTTTTCATTTCTATAGGAAAGGTAAACATCCCCAGAACACTTTTTCCTGGATTTTGCATAGACCAAAGCCTTTCTGGGATAATTTGCTACACTTGCATCATGGAGTCTGGCCCTGCAGCTGTGTCCTGGAGCTGTCATGATTAGGGAGAGACAACAGGCTGTCCTTCTCTCCCAAACACAGGCGAGATGAGGATATCTCTGCCCAGGTCCTTTGGGCCTTCTCACAACCAGCAGAAAGAGATGCGAGAAGAAGCACAGCCAGCCTCAGTCCTAACAACAGGGTTTGTAGCACCTAAGTTCAGGAGTCCCAGGTGTTCTTCGCTTAACTGAAATGACACAATCTCAATTTCCTTTGCAGTCAATAGAGAGAAATAAGAAACTCCAAAGTCATTTGGACCATCTGTTAGTACGTATTTGGGACGAGCTATGCTAATCTCTGGAAGGTCCCATCCATCTCTGAAAAAGCTAGGGTCACTGCTTAGACTTTAACACCTAATGTTTTACACATAAGCTCTGAGACATCTATACATGTATGCATACACAGCATATATTAATGAGCTGACTTGAATCCCTTACAGATTGCTTTCTAGCTCTTTTTTTCCTGTAGAGACTTACCATAAGGTCTCTTATCAACTTAAATGTCATCATCCCTTGGGACAGTTGCTCCACCCCAGGAGGTGGCTCTGCAGGTCTGCTGGCCAGTGATTCTGAGGCTCTGCTTGGGTTGAAGCATTCATCCTTGGACCTTTGCCCAAGCACAGACCATTACTACCAGATCCTCCATAATGACATAGCAGGTACAAAAGACATTGGCTTGGTTTGTTCCTTGAGAACAGCCAGCTAAACTCTTCCTCCTTCTGACTCTAGTGCGAACTCAATTAATCCATTTGTCCAAAGCAAAGTCTCCAAATACAGTTGTCTTTTATAATTGTTATTATTATTAAAACTACTTCCTCAGCTCTCCAACTGCAGCTGACACACAAGTAGCTGTCATCTGAACTGCTTCTAATTTGCTGCCAGCATTTGTAGAATCCCTTGAAAAAAGTGGTTTCGTAAGAGAAGAGACCTAAAAAGTCAAAGGCTAAAAAGAATGGTTTTCTTTTACACTTAAAAATGTATGTTTAGTACTCTTAATCAATACACAAACTCTGTTCAGATAGTAAAGGATGTTTCCTTTTAAGGTGACTCACACATTTTTCTGAACACGTCTCACTTTCATTTTTCTACCCTTTCATGGCAATACTCATTCCTATAACTGGGTTGTTCAAGGTTCTTTATTGAATGCACCTTTTCTGTGTGTTGATCTCATTTAGCAGGAGTTTCATTCCTTGTACTTAGTATGTATCGATGCACATCACATTTACATATGGCTCATTTGGGCAGGAAAAGAGCTGCACCATGGCAGAAATGATTTAGCTCCACGTATATCATCCCTAATAGGGCAATGTCAAATCCAGCCTTGAATAGCACCATTGCTAGCAATTCCATAACCTGCCTCGACAGCTTGTTCCAGTGCTTAAATAGCCATACATTTATACAGGTATTTCTTAATAATTTCACTGCTGCAGTTTATGCCTATAACTTCAGAGTCTGTCTGGCCTGACTGCGGAGTGTAATTTTTCACAGTATCTGTGTGATTTGCAAATACTTTTAAGATATTTTATAAGTAGGGCTGTGCATGCTTCAGCTGGATATAATTTCCTACAAGATCTTTTTTTCCCCAGATCTTTTACTGTCGTTCACATTTTCCTGTGAACTCCATTCATAAGGAAGACTGATGGTGGCTTCTGGTCTCTGCTGGAGCACTGTGGGTCTGCAGGGAAGAGCAGATGTGGGATAGGCTGAGCTCCAGAAGGCTGAGTCCTGTTCTCTTTGGTGTGTGGTGGAAAAATGCAGTCTTGCATTGTCCTTTCTTTTCTGTTGGGCAGGAAAGGTGGGCTCTACTACCTGAGGAAGCATAGAGTGAATGATCTTATGCTCTGTGAAGCACGCTGTCTGCTCACCTTAGGCACTGTGTTCCTCTGTAGGGAAATCCAAAGTTGTGCTTCTAGTTTTTAAGCAAAAAAAGAAAGACAGAAAATGTATTTACTTTCTCCTGGAATACATTTCACTTGCAAATAGCCCATGGAACTCACTATTGAGGTATGGTTGTGGCTCAGATTTCAGCCTGATTCAGAAATGTTTGGATTTTTGAACAACTAGCTAAAACTTCTCTATTATTTGGAATAACTTTACAACACTAAAACATAACAGTAAGGAAGAAGGATAAAAATTAATGACCATGTTGAAAAGCAGAGTTCAGAAATGAGCACAAAGAAATTTCGTTTGTGAAGAAATTTTCCTGTAGCTGCCCTCTTTCTGTCTGCTAATTTTCACCTGAAGATTTAGGAACAGGAGACAGAACTCAACAGACCATTTGCTCATATGTTCTAAATCAATATTTATCTCCTATATTCATCTGCAATGTCAAAACCTTTGCATAGAATTAAAGGTTTAAAGAGTCTATCACAAACACAAAACCAGCTGAAAAGACCTTATTCTATATTGTGTCATTTATATGTCCTCCTTTGTGCTACTATTAGCCAGCTGAGGTTTTAATAATTCATTTTTATCCTTCCTTTTCCTATTCTTTTTTTCACCCTGATTTCTCCTCTCTGGTGGGATAACTGCCTGCAGTAACACACAGCATGCTGAAGCCACACTGGCTCCAGACTCATTGCTCCATGAATGGTAACAAATACTAGCAGCAACCTACATTATTCAACAAGTATCTTCCATGTCATCAGCATAACTCCACGCCACTGGCCTTCACGCAGAAGTATTCTCAGGTATTACAGCTGTGACGTTCCACGTGTTAGACCTGCTGGATGTGGTGAAGTAGGTCATGTTTCATCTGTCTATTCATTCAGCCATTCATTCATTGTGGCTAGCAGGTTGAGGGAGGGGATTCTGCCCCTCTGATCTGCTCTGGTCAGACCCCCCTAGGAGTCCTGCGTCCAGCTCTGGAGCCTTCAGCACAGGACAGACCTAGAGCTGTTGCAGCAGGGCCAGAGGACCCCACAAAAATGGTTGGAATTGGAATACCTCTGCTGTGAGGAAAGGTTGAGAGGGTTGGGGCTGTTCAGCCTGAAGAAGAGAAGGCTCCTGGGCCACCTTATTGCAGTCTTTCGGTACTTTAAGGGGGCTTGCAAGAAAGATGGGGACAGATATTTAGCAGGGCCTGTTGCGATAGGACAGCTGGTAATGGTTTTAAACTGAAAGAGGGCAGATATAGACTGGATGCAAGGAAGAAATATTTTACAGTGGGGGTGGTGCAACACTAGAACTGGTTTCCCAGTTAGATATATCTGTTAGATACCCCGTCCCTGGAAACATTCAAGGTCAGGTTGGACGGGCTCCAAGCAACCTGATCTAGATGAAGATGTCCCTGCTCACTTCAAGAGGGTTGG
>Ga0181612_157681_pt1 | contig 15932 bp, 8 predicted proteins | sample HoacroProtozoa21_FD_119630 | JGI IMG/M metagenome (GOLD analysis project Ga0181612, IMG submission 119630) | Hoatzin crop microbial communities from Cojedes, Venezuel. Combined Assembly of Gp0051906, Gp0051904, Gp0051908
AAACTGTTCTATGATTCTATCACAGCAAATTTGTTAATACTCTAGTATCCAAGTGACTCCCCATTCTGCCTTTAAGCCTGTAAAGCGCATGTTTATCCTGTTCTTATTCATGCGTATTTGATATTTTGGTAATCTCTTAACTGTAGTGCTAACGAGCATGTTTCTATTTAGGCTGAGAATAAAGCATGGTAACGATTGGGCCACAATAGGAGCTGCACTGGGGAGAAGTGCTTCATCTGTAAAAGATCGATGTAGATTGATGAAAGATACCTGCAACACAGGTGAGGTAAATGCTGGTGTCAGGAATGGATATTCTAGTTAGAACTGTCACCTTTGCCTTTGTCAACGGCGTTCTCAGAGACGTGTGACCCCTAACTGAGGAACGTACAGTGTGAAATCTGGGGACCTTGTTAGGATGTATTTGGTATGGGTTTCTCCAGTTTCATTTCTTAAACACCCCAACACTCAGTTTATTTTTGCTGTCCATTATTCATCATATGTTTATGCCACTGGAGCATATTTTATTGAGGTGGATTAAGACGTACTTGCCTTTGTGTTTAATGTTCATAAACATACACTGTGTATTTGGTGTCAGTTAAGACAGATGCACTTAGGGAGTAAAGTATTGTTTATTTCATAGTGTGTATATACAAATAGAAGGGAAGATTAGCCAGACCTCATGTAATTAGCATATACTAAATGATAGCATGGTTACTTTACTTGAACTGATATGATTCAGATAGCTTGCACCAGTTTGGTTTGGTCAGGATTTTGGTAAGTTCTGTGTGACTTCGTTCATCTGCCAGAGGAAGAGAAGAGAAAGAAACTTGGCAGCAAAACAATGGAATTATGCATTTGTTAGTCAAGAATGGATATAATAAAAATATTTAGCAAGCAAGAACAGTTACATCTTCGCAAGTCAATATTTGCCTCTGGAATAAGATGTTAGGCACTGAAGATAAATGCCTGTTGACATGTTACAGATCAGAACAGGCGGCATCTGCTGTTAGTTAAGTTGGAGGGGTTTTCTCTCTTTCAGGAAAGTGGACAGAGAAAGAAGAAAAAAGACTAGCAGAAGTAGTGCATGAGCTAACTAGCACAGAACCAGGTGACATTGTCACACAAGGTGTATCATGGGCTGCCGTAGCAGAACGGGTCGGGACGCGCTCTGAAAAGCAATGCCGCTCTAAATGGCTCAACTATCTCAACTGGAAACAAAGTGGGGGCACTGAGTGGACCAAGGAAGATGAAATAAATCTGATCTTGAGGTTTGTTATTTCATTTACTTTCAGAGGTTCATAATAGATGATGCTAGCAGGATTCCATTGGGGTCCTTTTTGCTGGTTTCTTAGACACTAAAAACTCTAGAACCCTCCAAAAATCACTGCTGTGTGTACAGTTCCCAGAGATTTATTATTGAACGTATTTTTTGTTTTTTGTTTTTTTAGTGAATGTTAGTGTTCGTGAAAGGTGTCAGATTGAAAACCCTGGAGACTGAAGTCTTCTTTATTCCACAGAAAAGGTACAGCACAGGCAGCGACCGTGCAAGCTTCCCACACGTTGCCCCACCAATGCGCTTTCACCCTTAACTGGAGGGTAGTTCAGTCTCCCTGCCCGTTCAGTCCTTGGCCTCTCTGCTGAGATGACCAACAAGGGTCAAGTGTGGTGGTGGTTTCTGTGATGTGGACGTCTTGTCTACAAAGAACTAAACCGAGACTGCAAATTAATTTCATGTAGGCCACCAAACACTGATTGGATATCAGCATCTTTGACTACATTTGAACTGGCAACCTGGTAGTAACTTTGGAAATCTTTTGCTCTCTCCAGTCCTTCTCCCATTTTGAATGCCTTTAACTCAGGCTTTTTAGCCAGTGGATTTTTATGGGTTGATAGTTTTGGGTGGGAATAAAAAGCCAAGACCTACAGGGAATCTAAACATTATTTACAGAGCACTATTTACTAATTTACTGAAGCTGTTTGACTTGAACTCAAAATGAGAAACCTGATTCCACATTTCAGAATGTGCTGGTTATCTGGTTATAATTATTAGTACTTCTGTACGAGTGGTATCTGCTTTGGTCTGTCCAGATATCCTTAATTCATCCTACAGGGCGGTTTGGTTGTTCTGAGTAGCTTTTTTATTTTTTCCCTTTTTGTTTTCTGGTTTGTTTGTTTGGGGTGTTTTTTTTTTTTGTTTGGTTGGTTTTTTGGTTTGGGTTTTTTTTTGTTTGGTTTTTTTTTAGCTAGCAAGAGTATTCACCGCAGTTTCTTGCTTTGTGAAGAGAACTTTTCTTAACTTCCACAAAAATCTTTTCCCTCTCATTATTCACATCTCTTTCATGTGCTCCAGGTACAGATGAGCTGGAGGCAATTCAGAGATATTTATAGTGTTCAAAGAGATTCTGGTAGCATCCAGTGTGTGCATAGCATCTGCCAAAATCATGTGAACACTGTCCCTTACCTGGAGAGCCTAATGGGATTGATTTATGAGGAACTGTTTGACTTCATCTACTTTGGCTAAGAAGCATCTGAGAGGAGGCAAAATTCTATGTTAAGGACGGATGAGTGTTATTTAGGAGAAAACAGAAGTAAATATCATAACATGAAATTAATTAAGTGAAAGTTCAGAATGAATCTCAGGAAGTATTTCCTGCCTGGGCGTTGTGTTTGGGGAATGGTTTTCCAAAGAGAAAAGATGCAAGTACCATCATTTGGAATGCTTCACAATAATCTGATCAAACTCCTAATGTATGTGCAAATAAGGACAATAATCCTGCATGGCAAGGAGATGGACTGGATCATCTAACAGGTCTAGTCCATCTTCTGTTGTTTATGATTCTGCTTGACCTCTGGCAGCGTGGAGCCTTGGAAGCCTATGTCGATTCATGAGCTCTGGTGGACTGTTCACTAGCATGCCATTTTGCCACTGTTACGTGTGACAAGACCGGAGATGTGCAACACCCCTTCCAGTCTGGAGGGTAGTTTCTAACAGGTAAATATTTTCTGTATCCTGCCAGGATAGCGGAACTTGAAGTTTCTGATGAAAATGACATCAATTGGGATTTACTAGCTGAAGGATGGAGTAGTGTCCGTTCACCACAGTGGCTTCGGAGTAAATGGTGGACCATTAAAAGACAGATTGCAAACCACAAAGATGTTTCATTCCCTGGTAATGTACTACTTGCACACTTCTCTTCTGAAAGCTGCTTTCACAAATGTCAAAGGAACATGGCTGCATTTTGTTGTCTGCTTAAAGCATTGCTGGCCAAAGAGCAACATTGCTCCTTTGCTGGAAGTTACTGACCCTCTAGATCTGCTGGCTGAATTGCTCCTACAAGCAATCCTTAAGTGTTTCAGTCAAAACAAGCCAAGCTGATGTATACAACTAAACTAGATTTTGACAACTCCCCTCACTTTGGCTAAAGTGAGACCATGTATATTTAAGCAGCTCACCTGTCAGATCCCAGATGATGATCTTTGGTATGGAGGTGCAACAGGGATATGTATCTGCAGCCTAACAGTATTGCCTCAGATTAGATCTGTTACCTTACCATGTTAAAATGTAATCTGCGTGAGGTGCTGAACCTTAGGTGAAGAAAGAAGGTAGATCTACTACGAGCTGCACTGTGAGGAAAAGGGGAGGAATCAGAAGTATAGAACTCCCTAAATACGTTTCTCACAGCTCTCATTCTTGGTCAGAGAAACTAGCACCTGAGCCAAAGGGTATTTCAGTCTCTGTGACCTTTCATTCAGTCCTCCTTTTTTCTGTCTTGGGGGGAGGAAAAAAAATCAGATTAGTCACGTCATAATGAAAAGGGTAATTTAATGGACACTTTTGCTGTGGTCATCAGTGTAGTTATATATTAGTCGTGCCTGGAGGCTGCAATTGAGAGGGTAGCCCTGTTATGCTTAATGTGGTATAAACCATATGTTAATAGGCAGTTGTTGCATCAAATAATTCATCCTATAAATACACCACTGCATCAACAGGATCCATGCTCTTTCACCAGACGAAATATCATGCGGTCGAGAGTGGGAGATACTTAAGCAGTTCTCTGTATTGAATGCTAGAAAAGCAGAGCCCTCAACTTTTGTAACCTTATATATGTCAACCACTCCTTCAGTGGGACCAAAGTGATCATAGAGAAGAAAAGTGGGCAGTGTTATTGGAGCAGTGGGCCGCTTCATGCATAGATGAAGAATTGTAGTATAGCCACTGCGAGATTAATTCCTTCTTGGTCCCCATTTCCAGTGACACCTAAGGATTAGCTTTGCTCATTATCAACCTCTTGAACAAATCTGCTTCCATGTTTTGTAAGAGTGGAGGGTTTATTTCTAGCAGCACTACACAACTAGCAATACTGGAACTTGATTGTAGCTTGGGGATATACCATACATGTTTTCAGGGAGGTCCAGAATTTTATGAGCTTTTCTTTTTTACTTCCCAGCATCCTAAAATGTCTAGGTTCCTTGAGAAAATAAAATTCACTCCAGTAGTTGACTATAAATGTGTTTTATGTATGTGCTAAATTTCTAGTTGATTTGTCTGTATAAATGAAGTTCCAAATTCAGAAGGATTTTGGTTACTTTTTTCATCTTGGATTAATCTCACATGCAAGATTTCAAATGTGCTTCTTCAGCATGCCTTAGCATGAATATTCTTTCTCCCAGTGCTGATAAAGGGTCTTAAACAACTCCATGAGAACCAAAAAAACAATCCAGGGCACCAGCTTTCGGAGAACAAACCTGGGAGTGGATTACCAAACACTAATTCCAGTTCGGGCGTTCAACACGTGCAGATTCGAGTGGCTCGCTTAGAGGAGAACGCAGGCAGCGCACCAAGCCCCGTGGCAGCTTTGCAGATTCCAGTCCAGATTACCCATGTCTGTAAGTAGCTGAAATGAACGACTCGCTGTAGTCTAACGTAACGAAGCCTAAAGCTTTCTTATGTTAAGGTGGTGAAGGAGGAGTGGACATGTCTTAAAGAATTTTATTAATTCTGCATTGATCTTGCCTAACTTGATTAAGGATTTCTGGATTTCATTTGCCCATTTCTAACTTTGTTAGGCAAACGTAGGTATTAGTGTGACAATAGTACCAAGAAGCTGCAACTGGAGCTCCTGGACATAGGGGTTGTAGGTGTCTGTCTGTGTGCATGCACGCAGGAGCTTGCCATATAACGTGTTCTTTGAAAAGGCATCAGTATACAAACCTCTTAATGAAGATGCAGTATGTATGTTTATTCCTTAAGTTTCTTCTGGTAGTTCTTGTCCAGAACAATGAATATCATGTACCAAGATCTCCTTTTGTAAAATATTGTCTTGGTTTAACCCCAGCTGGCAACTCAGCCCCACACAGTCGCTTGCTCACCCCCCCCCAGCGGGGTGGGGGGGAGAATTGGAAGGGTAAAAGTGAGAAAACTCGTGGTTTGAGATAAAGACAGTTTAATAGGTAAAGCAAAAGCCCCACATGCAAGCAAAGCAAAACAAGGAGTTCATTCACTGCTTCCCATCAGCAGGCAGGTGTTCAGCCATCTCCGGGAGAGCAGGGCTCCATCACGCGTAATGGTTACTGGGGAAGACAAACGGCATCACTCTGAGTGTCCACCCCTTCCTTCCCCCAGCTTTATGTGCTGAGCCTGACATCGTATGGTACAGAATATCCCTTTGGTCAGTTCAGGTCAGCTGTCCCGGCTGTGTCCCCTCCCAGTTTCTTGTGCATCCCCAGCCCGCTCGCTGGTGGGGTGGGGCGAGAAGCAGAAAAGGCCATGACGCTCTGTAAGCGCTGCTTAACAGTAATGAAAACCTCTCTACATTATCAAAGTTTTCAAGACAAATGCAAAATATAGCCCCCAGCTAGCTACTATGGAGAAAATTAACTCTAGCCCAGCCAAAACCGGCACAAATATATACACTGCTATGTGTAAGTTCTGATGAAGGAAACTGAAGGGAAGGTATATAATGCTTTTTCTAGTCCTGCTCTTTATTATACAGTTATTTCTAGGCACAAACGCTCTGGGAGCTGTTAGCTGCCGAGTCACGCTGATGTTCAGCTGACCATCTGCTCTAACCACTGCATTTTTTTTCAAGTTGGTGCTTCCCATGCTCTTAAGGATTAGCTTTGCTCATTATCAAACATATATTACCAGATCTACTTTGATTGTAGTGCTTATTGTTTGTGACTAATCTTATTAAGTAATTCCAGTCACTCCAATCCAGTCACTCCATATGCAGCCTGTCATCTCCATTGGATACTATTTTGCACTATTTGTAATTTGTGAATTTTGTTAGGAGAATTTAGTGCTTCAGTCTTGCTGATTACAAAATTAGTTAATCAGGCTAAGAACTGGTTCTTCAGGCTATGACTAGATAGGCATTTGATAAACAATTTGCTGTTTATAATTCTACTAGATTAGCCTATCTTAATCTACTTATTAATTGCCATCTTCATGTTGTCTGGTTTATTTTTCAATTAGAATGACATGCAATACCAAGCCAAGAAGTTTTTATCTGTCGTAACACGTCAGTTGTCTCAGACTTTGAACCAAGCTTGGTCAGAGCTGTTGGGTTTTGATGAGCAGACAAGATGTGCTGGTATTCTGTAACTTTTGGTCCTTTCTGAATTCAGTCCTGTAGTGGTTATTTTGTGATGTCACTTGCCGCTGTCTGCCTATCAAGCCTTTTTCCCCTGAACCTGTTAGCCAGTTTCAGCTGCATTTGACAGAAGGCTGAAGATTTCAGAGGGGTCAATTCCTGTAAGCTTTATGAACATAACTGGCTAGGTAACAGACAGGCCACACTTTACAGTTCTCTGCTACTAGGTGCCAGGAAATCTGCAGCAGGAAACCTTGAACTACAACAACAAAAGCTTCAAAATTGGAGCTTGTGTCTTCTTAAGAGACCAAAATTATTCTACTTTGAAGCCACAGAGTCTGAGATGGCCAAGTTTCCAGTGCTTGGAGCACTGCTGTTGTCATGTAGGGTCTTTTGCCCTTTCAGTATTTATGGAATCACTAGATAATCCCAGGCAAAGTATTATTTTGCCCCCAGCTTCCTGGAACTTGTGAGTTTTTTAAGAATAAGTAAAAATCATATTTATGGTTCTGAATAGTTTTTTTGATATTCTGTAAAGCTTTGGGTGCAAGCTGTTTGGACCTGATGATCTTGAAATATCTGATACGTAATCTGTTTTCAGTGCTTCTCTTCGTTACTTTTAGAATTAATGAGGATAATTGCATAAATAATTACTTGTAGTAAGAACACTTACAGCTTTTATACGCTGCAATTATAACACACAGGGTAGGGAAATATCTTGGGGAGCACCTGTTGTTTCATCAGTGGTGGACATACTGTGGAAGGCAGAAAAGGTTAAAAATACAAAAAAAAAAAATAGGTCTATAGGAAACATCGCAATATTAAACCTGACACCAGCGTAAAACAAGTGATACATGATCCAAAGGATATCATTACACCCGAACCTCTTACAGATCTCCTTATAAAAAGTAATTAGATCACATCAGGTAACTTTATTTGTCTGCTTTTATCCTTGTGCAATAAAACCGTACTTTCTTTTGGATTGTAGAATGCCCTCTTTAAATGGTATTGTGTCTTGGGTACCAATTAGAGAACCTTGTCGTTAGGATTGCAGCCAGTTTTCTTTTTCTTATTGCTGGAATTAATAGTACCCTGCTATGTAGTAATTATAGTGTGCTGTGCTCTCTGCAGGGCTGAAACATTTTGGTTGACATACTTTGTTTTGGTTTTTTTTTCTTCCTTTTGCAGCCTCAACCGATTCCCCTGCTGCTACTGTTGACTCTGAGACAATAACACTAAACAGTGGAACACTACAGACCTTTGAGATTCTTCCAGTAAGTAACAGAGAACTGATATTTGTAACTGTATTTTTTCTTCTAAGCACAGCTACTTCTTAGACTGTGGAACTGTGCATTTCCAAAAAAAAACAGTTCTCAAGTGGAAAAAGGAAGTTAAGAGATCTAAAACTTAAAAGTTCAAAGCAGTGTATTTCTAAAGGTGTAATTTGTTAGAACTGTGGAGTAAAATGTGAATTAGTCAAGTGTTTTAAATCTGTCTTAATGCCATAAAGCTGTGAAGTTTTCCTTTGGTTCTTTTTGTTGAAATCTGACACAACAGAGCCAGAGGAAGCTCCCAGCAAGTAAAGATTCTCTCAGTGCCGTTGTATCGTAATTTATAGCATAGTTTCTCTTTCATCTCGGTGTTAAGAGTCAGTTGAATTTGTTCCTTTCTTACCTGCTGTTGTACAGCATAATACAGTCCTGCTTAGCCTTAAGACTTGGCTTGGTAGCCTAAGGCTATAGATGAGTTTTCTTCTACTTCTCAAGTGCAGTACAGCAGTCAGTGTGGTGGGGATTGGATTAGTTTGTTTGTTTGTTTTCCAGGGGAGTTACAGTTAGTTACAGTTAGGCTAGTTCATGCAAATAAGCATGCTCTGAGTGCTCGGTGTGCTCGGGAAGGCAGCGTGTTTGGGTATTAAACTTGTGTTGTCTTCTGTAGTCTTTCCATCTCCAGCCGACTGGAACACCAGGTACTTACTTACTACAGACGAGCTCAAGCCAAGGCCTTCCTTTAACACTGACGACTAGTCCTACCATGACCTTAACAGCTGCCGCTGCTCCAGCCTCCCCGGAACAGATCATAGTTCATGCCTTATCGGTATGTATTTTGAGCAGTGAAAAGACTGGAGTTTGGGCAGTGGGAGGAGAGCAGCATAATAATGGAGGCCCCTATACATGCACGTTAAATTTGTAAAGCAGTTCGTAAGTCATAACAGTGTTACTTTGCCTAAAATACCAAGAGTGAGAATTTCTTTTTTTTTTTTGTATTGTCTTTAAAAAATAACTTCAAGTTGCATCAAAACTTAGCTTAAGTAAGCAGAGTAGCTCTTCCTGTGGTTGAGCGGGATGTCTCCATCTAGTGGCTTGCCTCAGCAAAACAAAATATTACGGTTTCCTGATGCTTTCAGCTGCTCTCACAAACGAATATCGGCGTTCACAAAACTTGCATGGCAGTGACAGTATTACTTTTTATTAGAGGGAAGGAAGGGGAAGCAAACTGGAGATTGAGTATTCAGGGGAAAAAAAGCTCTGGTCTTTTGAATCTACAGTGATCCTTTCCTGAACAGCTGTCTGTTTCATACTACATATTTATTTGTGAATTACAGAACAGTTGACACAAAATTCAGTCTACAAATTCATCTTCTAAGGCCAGGAATGGTCAACAGATGATCTGGGCTGGCATACTGTATATGTAAAAATCTAAATTACACTTGGTAATGAGTTCTTTGAATCGTTTTGCTTTTTTTTTTGCTGAAAGATTTGAAGATACTTGGAGGAAGGTCTGTGACTTTTTTGGGTTTTTGTTTGTTTCTTTTTGCAAATACTGCTTACAGCCAGAGCACTTGTTAAACACAAGTGACAACGTCACAGTGCAGTGCCACACGCCAAGTGTCATAATCCGCACCGTTGCTGCTGAAGATATCTCCTCCTCTGTCACTCAGGCAGAACTTAGTGTTGATACAGACATTCAGTCGGCTGACCTGACGGATCCTCCTGATACCCTAGAAACAAATACTTTCCCAGATGATATCCATCAGTCCAAGCTGCGTGATGAAGAGCAGTCAGCTTACAATGAAGATGATGCCTCCAAATTCAGCAGCAGGAATAGTAGTGAACTGATGGATGGAGTTATGGTAAGAACCGAAGAGGAGATTTCAGATGCCAGCCTGAAACAGGGTGAGGATTCGCACTCTGATTTACCCAGCGCTTACGTTACTGAGGTAAGGGAGTGCATGACACTTGATATGTTCCCCATCTCTGCATGGAGAATCATTTCATGGCATCCTTGACCTTTATGTTAAGCTATTCGTATGAATATGTCAGTGATTCCATGTATATCATAATTTTAAGAGCATTTTGTTCAGATCTCTGTCCTTGAGCTTTGTTAATGTGTTAGGGGTGTGAAAGTGATAGGATTTTATTTGGAACTGAGGCTGATACTTGACTTTGTCTGGAGCATTGAATACCTCACTAGCTGTGGCATTGCTTCACTACTCATGGTGCTTTGGCATGATGACCATGGAAAGCAGGACTATTACTGGCACCGAACAGTTGCCTTTATCTGATTACTGTTTGATGCCGTTGCTTTAAACTAGGCTGTTAATTGTCCAACACACACACTTTACAGGTAGACAGACTGCTGAGCAAGGGCGGTGAGGTAGAGATTCAGCTTGTGCTATGTGAATCAAATAACATATTTCTAGGTGCACCACAGTTCCCATTTTTGAGGTAGTACTCCAGTTAAGTATCTGTTAAACTGGAATTTGAGTTTATCCAAATTAGTTCAGGCATTTGGATTGTTTATACTAAATTTCTCCATCTTTCAGTTGCTGGCACTGTCATAATGAGTAAGTCAAAGAAAACAGAGATGTTAAAAAGAAGATAATTCTCTTCAGTGGGTAGAAAATACCTCTTTCCTTAGAAGCTTGATTATCTTAGACTGTGGAATGATACGAGCTAGATGCGAATACCCCATCTTGTTCTCTAAAACACTGTGCTCTACAGTTGCTGTAATTCTGCTTTATCAGCCTTGAAAATCCATTGTTGATATGCTTGGACTTTGTTAGGCTTTGTCTTTATGATAGACACTGCATATCTATTACTCTCTTACAAGGAGGATTATTGTACGTCTCAACAGTCTGCTACTGCAAAAGCGTTTGAATCCCGAATACATCTGAAGCTGGGGATTACTCTTCCATTTTCTTCTTCCTTGTCTCGTGGTTGGCATAGTTGTGATAAGATTCTCAACGGCTTAGGCAGCACATCAGCTTTCTACTCTTGGTTTAAAATTTCAGCTTCTCAGGGTAGAAATAGTAAACCTTTTTTACAAACCTAGTTCCTAATTTGTAGAAATGCCTTACACCTAGCAGGCTATAGAGAGGTGCTAAACTTTATACAGTAAAACAAACTGAGTTTGTAATTTGCCTTATGCTTCTAGTCAGTTCCAAGTTTGAAGTGTGTATTTAAATTCTAGGAAATAGTGAACTGTCTGTGAGTGATTCTAAGTGAAAAGTTACTCTAGAAGGCATGCCTAAATTTTCATTTCTTTAAGTCAGTGTTATTTTTATGCACTTGCCAGTGTTGTATTGTCACTGTGGGTGTGGGTAGTGGGAAGCAGGCAGTCACGCTGCGGGGTTTTATTATTTCTGGCTGGGAAAGGTGCCCATTTGCCACAATGGCTTCTTTAGTTTTTCACGCCTCCTTTTCCCAGTTTCAAGCCTTGTAACATAATGCTTATCGTGGGCAGGTTCAGCTGTGCTCTTTGCAGAAAGCTGGTTTTGCAGGTCAGGCAGACTGTGCCTTGCATGAATGGCTACATGTTTGGACTGAGTTTAAATCGCTGAGCTGCAGCACAGGTAGTCAGCTCCTTCAGCAGCACCAGGGAAGGGTTTTCAGGCAGCTACCTTTGCAAAAACGTTATGAAACTATATAGGAAAATAAGTTTTGGCATAACTAGGTGGAGGAACTTCAGGATTTTCTTGAACAGAGAGGGCTGTAACCTCTCCCAAACATTTCCTGCTCCTTCTGAAAACAGTGATAAATCCAGGTACCATCCATTCTGCCAGCAACATTTGCTGGTGTTCTGCATCAGTGATGCCTGAAGCTTGAGCAAACTTACACACAAAATCTGGAATCCAGATATCTGTGCTTATTCTGGCAGTACTTTCTAGGATCTTTTCGCTGCGTCTGCAGAGCCAGGAGTCCACCGGAGTGTGCTGTGACACTGAGTAAGCCAGAGGTATTCCTGCCATTCCAGTACTACAAGAGCCAGGGAAGAGGCGGCAGCAGCAGCTATTATGGGACTGGGAGAGAGCAGAGGCATTGACAGCTTGTATCTGGAAGGAATCAGTGTGCTGCCAATTTTCTGATATAATGAGGTTCAGCTAAAGAAGTCTGGAGGGCAAGCAAGGTACAGCAATTAAAATGGGTCTTTTGAGCTCTGTGTTCAGTAGTCAAAACTTGACACAGAAATTGTGAAACTATTAAGGTACTGCTTCAGTATCTCAGAATATCTAGACAGCAAGTAGTGGAAAAGCTTAATTATTCCTCTTCATAGACAACATTTGACTTAAAACATCACCACCTTGCAGTCTCTCCTTTCCTCTCCCCCTGCCCTCATACTGCTGACAGGGTAGAACTCGTCTCATCTTGCTTTTAGATGCCTGCACTAGGATGTAACATGTCCTATAAATGCTGAAGTAAACTAGCTCAGAGGCTGACATTTCAATTTAATGAGATAAAATTCATCCAGGGACTCTGTTGCTTTCTATGGAGCATGGCTGAGCAAAGCAGGTTTTGCTGTTTGTGCTACCCAAGAGTACACTCTCATGTACCTGTTCTTCTCTGGTGTGCAGGACCTGGGTTCTCCAACGATAGCAGAACAAGTTGATCAGCCTACAATAGATGATGAGACCGTGCTTATTGTTCCTTCTTCCCATGGTTTTATCCAGACAACGGATGACATAGACAGCGAATCAGTCTTGCCCCTGACAACTCTAACAGGTACATCAGACACTTCTTGTGGTTGATGCTGGAGCTAGGATTTATTAAATCAGTATGGCACTTTTGAGTTCCTGTGAACAACGCTTTATGCATCTTTGCTTCCTCTTAAATATTTTTCCATGTCATTGCTATGAAACTTTAAGCAAGTTGGTAACCCAGCTGGTAGCAGTAGAAGTGGAAAAAAGTCCCTCTTAACCTTCTGGGAAAAGCGTTAGAACGGTAGCTGCTTCATCACTTGCTGTTTCCATCACCGCTGAGCCTTGAATTAGTACACATAGGCTGTGAAGTAACTCTAGTGTGCACTTCTCCATGCCGGGTGCTTGAATGAAATTTGTTTCTCGGCATCTCTCGATGCCTCTGATAGTGAAGGGCTGGGCTATTTGGCGGTGTGTTTGCACAGCACTCACCTGGAAGGGCTTGCTAGATGGTGCCACGCTTCCCAATGCCAAGAGACATCTCAGACTTGGAAGCAGCACAGATATTCTCCCACTTTGGCACTTAACAAATACTCCTTTCCAGAGGAAAGATCTCCATGCAGAGCCATCAGAGGGTCAGCACTAGACCTGATGTAGTAATACCTGATGAATTCAAATGCCACTCACACCGGTTGCATCCATATTAGTCATAGCTTACCTTGAAACTAGAAATTGAGAACTGACTAGTTTGAGGAACACTCCTTAAAATTTGTTAAAATTCCAGACCGCATTTTCTAAGTGTGTCTTTTATATCTTGTTACAATGGTGCAGTAAATAGCACTAATGTACTATGTCTCTTAACAGATCCTATCCTACAGCATCACGGAGATGGGTCACACATTATTGGCTCGTCATTGGGCAGTCCTGACTCAGAAGATTCAAAGGATGTTGAAGATTTAGTGAGCTGTCACTGAGAAGCAGTAATCGTGTCCATTTTCTGTTGACCGTGTTTGCGTTGTGAATTTAGTGACAGCCCTGTGCCACATTTCCAAAGAAAGCAGTCGGTCCGTGTCTTCAAACAGAAGCTTCCAGTTTGAAATGACTGCAGTGCGCTTTCTCTGCTCAGGCTGTGTACCTCATTTTTGAAGCGTTACGGAGCAGCCAGCCGAAGCCTGATGTACTACTACGTCTCGGCCCGGGTGTTTCAGTGTTTCAAGGAACCTGCGTTGCAGTGCTCACTGCTAGGATCCACACGGTCAGTTCCGACCTGACTTGTTACTGGTGTGCTGAACTGCACGTCTGGAAAACCGGACAGCAGTCGAGGATGGTGGACTGTAGCCTCTCAGTGCCGCAGCAAGAATTAGTTTGCACATGTTTCATGAAGAATGGGTGAGGAGTTCTGCACTTACTGACTCTTGTAATACATGGAGTAAGAGACTGTTACATTTCAGGAAGAAATTTATTCCATCAAAGACTTCAGGGAGTATGGGCAGCATCATGCAGAAATGGTCTGTATTCTCGTCTCATCCGGCTTGGTGGGACGTCTCTGGCATAGGAAGAAGACACAGATGCTTATGGGACTCGCCTGGCCTGCTTGTTCCCAAGGAGTCCGTTGCTGGCAACGGACAGAGCTCAGAAAGATCACTTGCGGAAAATGTTTTTCTTTCTTTCGTCACTACAGCAAGCTGAATAAAAAGGGAAGGGCTATGACAAAGGGAAGCTACTGGGACTCGCCAGCCTCCCCCCACAAGCTTGTAACTTCTTTGAGGACTGTTGTGAGTAGGCTGGAACATTTGTCTTTCTCGCTGTTTACACGACACTACCAGCCACCTCTCCAGAGGCGATTTATACAGTTAGTAGATGGGGGGGGTGGTGTGGAGGTGGCAAAGTCTTGGAGAAGTAGCTCTGTGAAAAGTTGGGCACAGGGCCCCGAGGCAAAGGAAGCCAATTAATTCCTACATTTGAGGGATGAAACAGACACTAGGCTGAGCAGCAGCCTGTTAGCTAGGGATTGAGAGAAAAAGCTACAGAAACTAAAGACTCATGTATAAATTATTTTATTTATTTCTGTAATTAGCTCTTCATAATCAAGATTTGGTCTTTTTCAGTCTGTGGTTTTGTTAATGTGAAAAATAAGTTGTAGTTACAAATGGTTGCCTAGGGAACAGAAATAATTGTATATTCAGTTTAAGCGAAATAAAGAGTATTTGTCTTACATAACTGTAAGATGCCATTTATTTATACCGGTACAGATCCTTGCAATGCTGCAGTTTATTTGTACGGTAATAAAAAAATGCAGTTTTTTCCAAAATGAAAAAGCTTGTGCCATTCTGAAACATCAGTACAACTGGAATGTTCAATAAGTGCAACAGTAGCTCTTCAAAAAAAAGCAGAATGTCACGTCTTACGGCAATAATTCTCCCCAACAAGAGGGACATTACATATACATTTACATGAAAATCATGTACTGATTTATCCTTGCACAACCCATTTCTTTCCTCTCAGGCTGACTGTCCTCTCTTAAATGTCTCGAGTCGAGCTGAGAGCTGAGCTGAAAGCAGGCCAACACAGTAGCATCATCGCTGGGCATTCCCAATGTCCATTATTTACCCACTTCATGGAAGTACAGGTTGGCACATATACATAACATGACAATAGAAAATAATATATAGTAAATTAGGTTCCTAAATTTAGGTTCCAGGTCTCCTTGTCGATACCAGTAGATCTAGAAGAGAGAAGGAGTTTGTATTACTTCACAATACCAGGTACATCTGAGGAGACTTCCTATGGTAACCAAACTGGCAACTTCTAGATTCCCTTTCTGTTGAACAACCCAGCTTCGTCTGACTAGAGAAGACCAGGTGTTGAGTCCAGCTGATTTTCTAAACAATTAAGAAATACCACCTGTTTTCTTAGCATGCTTGTGGAACACACAAATGAGAATTTGGCAAGGTGTTTCTCCCCAGAAAAGGCTGTCTGTGAAACTAGGGTGCCAGGTGAGCTATGAAGACATGGGTTGTCTTGTCAGCTTTGTTGAAGAGGGTGGGTGGGCTAGCTCGTTTGTGTTTTTTTTTTAAAAAACACTCAAAACTGGCTACCACCTGGTTGATTAGGACAAACATCAGGGTTTGCACTACACAGTCTCTCCTGGGCGGAGTCATGGCTACCAGCCGCACAACCAGATACTGGTACTGACCAGGCAACGCAGAGCGACTTCGCAGCTCACCCAGCAGCGGGGGGCCAGGGCTCAGGGCCACGACTGTTCCAGGTCTGGAGGAAGGAGAGTGCTCCAAGTACGCAAAGCTACAGCAGAGGAAGGAGCCACTGATGTCCCTGCCCATGGCGGGGGGGGGGGGGTGGGGTAGAGGGTCTTTTAAGGTCCCTCCCAACCCAAACTCGTTATGCACCTTGTCTTGCCAGTT
>Ga0181612_179083_pt1 | contig 15931 bp, 10 predicted proteins | sample HoacroProtozoa21_FD_119630 | JGI IMG/M metagenome (GOLD analysis project Ga0181612, IMG submission 119630) | Hoatzin crop microbial communities from Cojedes, Venezuel. Combined Assembly of Gp0051906, Gp0051904, Gp0051908
CAAAGGTACAACATCCCTCCCAACCTCCGACAACGATTAGTAAATCCGTGTCACAGCGACACATTCTTACTAATCCATGTCAAACCAACCACATCACTCATTATCTTTGCCGCAAATTTACAACTTTTTTCTGAATATATATCATGTATTGTGTAGTAAAAACACCTCAGACTGACAGGCTGCGTGAACAGTTCAACAGCCAGTACCCCGACAGTGCACAGACCGACAACCAGTTCCTCGCTCTCGTCGAGGCCTTTATGACACGCAAGAACACAGCAACCATACCCACTTCCGTCAAGGCTCTCCACACATTTCTCAAGCAGGAACAGCACCGTGACAACCTCATCCAGCAAGCCATACAACAACAGCAACAACCCTCACAACCCCTCTACAGCAAGGCAATCCAGACTGCCGAGCAACAACTCAGGTCTGACGTTGAACAGTTCTTCTCCACTTTCGGCATCACAATGCAGGAAGTTCAAGAATACGAGGGCGAGATGCCGCTATTCGATGCCGTGAATCGTGTTCTCAACTACACCTCCGACGAGGACATTACCGATGCCGTTGGTGAAGCCGTAGCATGGATAATGCAATACCATCCCCGCATGAGGGAACTGCTGATGACAACACTCAAGAGCAGGGACAAGACCTTCGGGAAGAATCTCCGACGCTATTTCCGCAGGCATCCTGATGCTTCAGTCGAGCAGTTCTTCGAGGCACAGTCCGACGACGACTACAAGAAACTGATGAGAAGCCGTGTGGGGCAGGCTCTCATCAAGGATGCAGGCACGCTCATCTCACGGGAACTCAAGAACCGCTACAAGGTGCAGGACACAAAGAAGCGCAAGACAGTCTTCGACAACATCCTGCAAACAATTAAAGAGATTGTTGACGCTTTTCTGGGGGCTTTCTCACCATCTGTCAAGGCGGCTCTGGATCGTATCGCATCCTTCCCGTCTGACGTGGTAGATGCCATTGCTGACAACAACCCTAACTTCCTGATGTATAATGCCAAAATGTTCAACGACGACACTGCACGGGTCAATCTCGTGAACGCTGTGCGCAAGCATCCCTATGAGGGAGGCATTTTCAGGACACTTTCCAACAACAACATAGTCCTTGCTGGCAGCGCGGCTAACTCCATGCAGGGTACCGTTGTGCGCAAGAAGGAGAACCCTTTCCATGATATGGATTTCGTCGCTGTGGGACATACCCAGCAGTCTGTAGAAAAAGTACTCGCTGACAACTTCCACAACTTCATCAAAACTAACCAAATTGGCAAGTCTGACGAGGCTCACACGCTCACCTACCTCATCCTTGACAGACCCTTCAACATCACTGGCGAGGAAGGCTCACACCAGCCACGGACAATCACTGACGCAACCACTGGTGAGCAGTTGGGATGGGTGCAGAACTCCGACCTGCATCTCAATAACGGAGTTCAAGGCAAGATGCTGGACTTCTTCATGAACAGTGACAATGGGCAACGCGCCGTGAACATCACCGTCAACGGAGAGACCTACAAAGTGGCATCCGCTAACGGGGCAATGAAAGCCAAAATTGGCTATAACCGAGAAAAAGATATAATTGATTGGCTCCTTTTTGGTGCTAATTCAAGAAAAAACGCTAACTTTGACCAACTTTTAAATCAAAAACAACGCAATGAACGAAGAAGAACAAGTGAAGAAAATGACCTTCGACGAGTACAAGCAGGCAGTCTTAGACGAACTCAACAAGACATCGCCAGATATCATCGAAAGCAACAAAGAATTAGTGAGGAACAACGAAGACAACTTACGCTACAATTTCGAGCGTGGCTGGACCCCATCATTCGTCGCGATGGCTTACAACTCACCCGTCTATTAAACCCCAGCACTGTCCACTTTGACAGTATTGTCGAGAATGTCGATGGCAACGTGTTCCACGACATTTTCGAGGTTGTGCGGGACTACCTGCCCAACGGCGAGCTGGTGGACCTCCACGACAACTACGACGACTGCATCTGCTACATCAGCGAGGACGGCTTGCAAGGTTTCGCCATCGAGAAGGGCGGAAACCTTGTGAGCGTCTTCAACCTCTCAGACAAGCGTGGCTTCCTTGACACCATCCGTGACTATGTGTTGCAGCAGGGAGCGACGCACCTTGACGCTTACGCCTCCAAGAACCAGAACCTGCAAGAAATCTACACCAAGACACTCGGCTGGCAGACGGCATCCGTCATGGACTACAACATGGACTATGACCACGACGACATCGCAGCCAACCACGGCAACCCCAACGTCGTCTTCATGGTAGCACCATCACAAGCCAAAACCCAACAACGGCACTTCGGCAAAGATGACTACGACGCGGCAGTAGCCCACCAGCAGTCACAAATCAAATCCGCAACTGACAACAACGGCAACTTCTCCACACAAGATGACAACATCTATTACAGCCGACAACTGGATGATACAATTCAGAAGCTAGTCATTGGTGAACAAGGCGCAGCAGCTGTCGATAAGGCACAAGAGGCAACCCGCAGAATAGACAACCTTGCAGTCGCCAAGCAGATGGAAGAAGAAGGTAAAGACGCTCTTACTATCAAACAAGCAACTGGTTGGGAACGGGGTGCTGATAATAAATGGAGGTATGAAATCAAACCAGCTGTAGTAAGGGATAAACTTAATGATTTATGGGACAAGCTCAAAGATCCTGAACGCCCAGAATATGTTACACTTAACAGGGTATGGAAAATAAGATTTCATGAACTTTTAGATGAATCCCTTTTCAATGCGTACCCACAAATACGCAACTTTAAAATAGTCTTTGTCGAAGACCCACACTTAGAGTATCAAGCAAAATATCAAAAAGATAAAGAGCAAATTATAGTAAATTTAGAAAATCTTTATAGTGCAGAAGTTTTTTCTATACTTGAACATGAAGTACAGCATGTAATTCAGTCCCTTGAAGGCTTTGCGCGAGGTTCTAACAGTGTAGAAGTAAAATCAATATATAAAGAACTCTGGAATAGAACCAGTGCAGCACTTTACCAACGGCAACAGAAACTGTTAGAAAACAACGCAGAGTACCAAGAACTGTCTAAAAAATTCGATGAACTAAGTAAAAATGGTTTAAGCAAAGATGGCGAGACAGAACATATAGCATCTAGGATGCAAGCTATTGAAGCTGAGGTGAGAAAAAATGACGCTCTTGCTGCCAAACTATCACAATTAAGTGATGAATATTACGAAAAGTACCAGAACGACTGGTTATCTTACCGCCAAGTTGCTGGTGAAACAGAAGCAAGAACTGCCGAAGATCGTGTCTTTATGGAAGCGAAGAAAAAAAAGAACTCTCTGTTTATGGATGCGATGTACGGTAATGTCGCCAAGGAAGATTTGATTTTCTTGTCCAACTCTTTATCGGCTTTAAGTGGTGATTCAGCCGACACCTCAGCCGACATCGCCACCCAGCTAGTCTCACATTCACAAGACATGGGCCTTGACGTGCAGATGGCTGACGAAGCAGACATCCCACAACAAGCACAAGCAGCAATTCGAGAGAAACGCGAATACATGGACAAATCACAGTTCAAGCCAAGTGAATTGGCTGTTATCAGTGACACCATGATGCGCAACTTGAACACAAAAAAAGCACGAAACTACACAGTATATTCTGCAAACTTTAAGTATATTTGCGATTATTTCGGCAACAAGGAGTATCAAATCCTTAGCTGCAAACCTATTGACAAAGAACGTAACAATAATATAGAACACGAATATGGAACTAACAAAACTGGAGAAAGCATTGATAGCTTGTCTCAAACAAATGGGACTGAGCAAGGAAGACACCGTCTCGGTACTGTCCTCATTGACCTCTCAGATACAACAAGAGACAATGATGGCATGGATAGAGAAGTTTCACAAGACAAATCCCAGTCGGGAACAGATACTGGACGCGATGCTGCTAATCGAGAAGAAAGTAACAGAGTAGCTCAGCTCCGCACCACCACAGGCACCGTCTATGGATGGACACACAGGGGCAAAATCTACCTCACCAAGCACGGCTTCAACGCCAACACCCTCCTGCACGAGTACACCCACCTCTGGGACCAGATGGTATCCCAGCTCAACTCCAAACTGTGGCACCGTGTTGCGGCTTGAATGGTGGTGATTTAACCATCTTTGATTTCACTCGTAATTTTGCGTGAGTTTTTTGAGTGATTTTTGAGCGTTTTTTGTATCGTTTAGAGGTCTTTTCCTTGAATGTTGTTGCGAGACTGTTTTTTTTGTTGAAATGCTATAAATAATGTGTATTGCCAAATTGTTCCGAAAATCCACATTTTCTTGTTTTTCCTGTTCCGTTTGGCACTTTGCGGCGTTTTTCTTATATTCCATTGCGTCATTAGATTTTTTACCATTTTTTGATGCATTGTCACGTGGGTTGCAGCCCATCGTGTGGTGCTATCAGTTGTTGTTGGTGTGCTAGAGGTGATTAGAGAAATCGTGCGTGTGTTGTTGCGTGATTGCGTGGAAAGGTGTACCTTTGCAGTATGATTTATCCCAGCAACTTTGAAAGTAAAATAGGGTTTGATACCGTTCGCCGAGAGATTGAGCAACATTGTGTGAGTGGTCTGGGTTCAGGATTTGTGCCATTGATGCGCTTCAGTGTCAATCGAGAGCAAGTGTTACAGAGCCTAGAGCAGGTCAACGAGTTTGTGTCTATCATCCAGTCTGGTCGTGACTTTCCGTTGAGCCATTACTATGACTTGCGAGGTGTTCTCAGGCAGGTGTCCACTGCAGGCACCTTTCTTGCCGCCGAGCGGCTGTTTGACTTACGGCGGATGCTATCCACTGTTGAGCAGGTGGTTCGTTTCTTTGACACTGGCAACGGTGACGCACCCTTGTGTCCCCGTCTGAGCCAACTGGTGAGCGGCTTGCAGTCGTTGCCCGAAGTTGCCCGAGCCATCGACGACATTTTGGACAAGGGCGGCAACATCAAGGATAGTGCCTCTCCCCAGTTGAGAGAGTTGCGAGCCAGCATTGGCCGATTGACATCAAGCATCAATGGCACGTTGCGCCGCATCATCAGCGAGGGACGTCAAGACGGTGTGCTGGAAGCCGACACACAGCCGTCGGTGCGTGACGGTCGGCTGGTGCTTCCCGTTCCCGCGATGCACAAGCGCAAGTTGCGTGGCATTGTACATGACGAGAGCGCCACGGGCAAGACAGTTTTTATCGAGCCCGAGGCTATTGTTGAGACCAACAACCGCATCCGCGAGACCGAGGCTGAGATAGCCCGCGAGATTATCCGCATCCTCACTGCCGTGACCGACCTGGTGCGTCCCCATGTGAGCGAGCTGGAAGGTGTGATGCAGACACTGGGCATGCTAGACTTCACCCGTGCCAAGGCATTGTTTGCCCTGGATGTGGGAGCCCAGATGCCTCATGTGGACCGCAAGCCCGTTGTGGAGTGGTACAATGCTGTTCACCCCACGTTGTTGCTGTCGTTGCGCGAGCAGGGCAAGCAAGTGGTGCCGCTGACCATCACGCTCAACAACAAGGAGCGCATTCTGGTGATATCTGGTCCTAATGCAGGAGGCAAGTCAGTGTGTCTCAAGACCGTGGGCATTGTCCAATATATGATGCAATGTGGCATCCTGCCCACGTTGCGAGACAACTCACACATGGGCTTTTTTTCAGATATCTTTATCGACATTGGTGACCAACAGAGCATTGAGAATGACCTGAGCACCTACAGCAGCCACTTGCAGAACATGAAGATGTTCTTGACGCGCGGCGGCAAGCAATCGCTCATCCTCATCGACGAGATGGGCAGCGGCACCGAGCCACAGATGGGTGGAGCCATCGCTCAAGCCATCCTGGAGCAACTCAACGAGCATCAAGTGATGGGAGTGGTGACCACCCACTATCAGAATCTGAAGCATCTGGCTGATGAAACCGACGGCATTGTCAATGGCGCGATGCTGTATGACCGCCAGCACTTGAAACCACTGTTTCAATTGTCGATGGGCTATCCAGGCAGTTCTTTCGCCATCGAGATTGCTCGCCAGACCGGTTTGCCACAGTCTGTCATCGACAAGGCCAGCGAGATTGTCGGCAGCGACTACATCAACATGGACAAATATCTGCTTGACATTGTGCGCGACCGCCGCTACTGGGAAAACAAGCGCCACGATGTTCGCGGCAAGGAGAAACGACTGGATGCCTTGATAGCCGATTGCGAGACCCGTCTGGAAAAAATTGCTGGCGAGCGGCGACAAATCATGGACGAGGCACGCAGTCAGGCCCAGGAGTTGTTGTCGCACAGCAACGCTCAGATTGAACGAACGATACGCGAGATACGCGAGATGCAAGCCGAGAAAGAGCGCACCAAGCAGGTGCGTCAACAGCTGGACGAATTCAAACAACGTCTTGCACAACAAGACGAGGAAATTCCTGACCGTCTCAAGCAACTTGCCCCCAAGCGTCCGCACGGCAAGCGTCCCAAGCCTCAACGAGCCAAGCAACAGGCAGTGAGTGCCCCGTTGCCCTTGCAGGCTGGTGACAACGTGACCATCCAGGGCAGCGACACCGTGGGTTCCCTCATCAGCATTGATGAGAAATATGCACTTGTGGCATTTGGTAACATCAAGACACGCATTGAGGCTGACAAGGTGCAACGAGCCACACGCAGTGCCAAGCGTCAAAAGACTGAAACCGTGAGCCGCACCACAAGCGAGGAGATACGCGCCCGCCAGTTGCAATTCAAGCCCGAAATCGACGTGCGCGGCATGCGTGCCGACGAGGCATTGCAGGCCATCACCTATTTTCTGGACGATGCCATCCAGTTCAGTGCCCAGCGTGTACGCATCCTGCATGGCACTGGCACGGGTGCCCTGCGCGAGGCCATCCGTCAATATCTGCGAACAGTGAACGGAGTGACCGCCTATCGTGACGAGCACGTGCAACTGGGAGGAGCGGGAATCACTGTTGTTGAGCTAGGGTAATCACCATTTCGCACTGCTTGCAGTCACAATTGACACGCAAGAGCGTGCTGCCAGTGCGCAGGTACAGGTCGCGCGGCAGCTTGTCGGCGTTGCGTCCCTTGAGACATGCTCCCAACTGCCGCCGCAGGCAGTAGCGGGTGTGCATGAGCGGTGTGCTGGATGTGGGTTGTTGCCCCGTTTCCAGAGCTGGCTGGATGGTCTCCACACCATGGTCACGATAGAGCCTTGCCGCCAGCCTGTTGGCCACATTATCGGCAGGCGAGAGCACTGTTGTGGGACAAGCGACATCGCGCTGCTCGGGCATGCGCCGAGGCCGCTGCAAGGTGACTCGTTGAGCCTGGTCAAGCAACTGGATGCTCTCGCGGCGCAATCGTGCCAGCAACGAGGCCGGCACAAACACGTCATCAAGCACAGTGGCGTCGGCCAACCGATAGATGGTATCCCCCAGCTTGCCCAGTTCGGCCACTTGCCGCTGTCGTTGTGGCTTGTCGGCTCGTTGCATGGGACATTGCAGCGAGTGGGTCACCATGTTGTCCCGCTCATCATGCAGGGTGAGCACGAGACGTTCACCCGTGTGCCGCAAGTTGGCATTGACAGCAATGTGCCGTCGTGCCGAAGGGCGCTGCAACAAGTCGTTAAACACCTTGTCGGCAGTGCGATAAATCATGGTTCCCGGCAACACACTGACACGTTCGCGCAGTGCCACTGTGTTGCTGCCGATAACCCGATTGACCCTGCCCCCTGTGAACTCGCCATGGCTGTCCTGAAAGCTCATCCCGTCACCATTGGCAAGAGTGGCATGAGTGTCAATTGTGAGGACATTGCCCTTGCAACGCTGCAATTGTCCCAAGGGCTCGCCTTGCGACTTTGGGGTATCAATTGATGCCATGGTAGTGCCGTCGTGAGGGTGCCTCCCGTCGAGGAAATAATGAGTGAATCCGCGGTTGAAACTCTTGTCCAACGCTGGTTCAAAATTCAATTCAACTTGTCCGTGAGAAGCCCGACAATAGCGGTCGGGGTGCTGTGCAATCACGCGGTCGATGGCTAGCCGATACCAAGCTGTGACATTTTTGACATAAGATATGTCCTTGAGGCGTCCCTCAATCTTGAACGATGACACGCCCGCGTCCATCATGGCCAGCAATCGTGTCGTGAGCGACAAGTCACGCAACGACAGCAAGTGTTTGCCCTCGATCAACACACGCCCCTTGTCATCCACGAGGTCGTAAGGCAACCGGCACATCTGGGCACACTCGCCACGGTTGGCACTGCGATGCTTGAGCACGTGGCTGATGGCACAACGCCCGCTGTAGCTCACACACAATGCCCCGTGCACAAACGCCTCAAGGGGCACAGTCGTTGCTTGTCGGATGGCGGCAATCTCGTCTAACGTTAACTCACGAGCCATGACAAGCTGTGAGAAGCCCAGTGCCTCAAGAAATCTGGCCTTGTCGGCAGTGCGCAAGTCACATTGTGTGCTGGCGTGCAAGGCAATGGGCGGCAGGTCCATGCGCAACAGTGCCATGTCCTGCACGATGATAGCATCCACACCAGTATGATAGAGGCTGTGTACCAGCTGTTCCACCTCATGCAGCTCATTGTCCATCACCAGGGTGTTGACTGTGACATAGACACGCGCACCGTAGCGGTGGGCGTGGTCAGCCACGCGTCGCACGTCATCAACGGTGTTGGTCGCATCGGCACGCGCGCCATGATGTGATGCCCCCATATAGACGGCATCGGCACCATGGTCAATGGCTGCGATGGCGACATGAGCGTCACGGGCAGGAGCCAACAACTCGATGGCTACAGGATGATGGTTGTTCATGCTGGGCTGGAAATGTCTGTCACCTGCTAGATATTCAGCTTGAACGAGTCGGCATCACGCCAGGCTGGGAATTTCTCGCGAAATTGCGTCAACTGTGCCGGCGACAAGTCGGCTGTGATGACGGGGCTGTTCATGCGTTGTGCAATGACCTTGCCCTTGAAGTCCAGCACCAGTGATGACCCCTCGGGATATTCCACACCATTGGGGTCGGTGCCACAGCGGTTCACGCCGCACACATAGCACTCATTCTCCATGGCCCGTGCCGCCAGCAGGGTGCGCCACACCCGTTCACGGGACTTGGGCCAGTTGGCGATGCACACCAGCAAATCATAGTTGTTGTTGACGTTGCGACAAAACACAGGGAAACGCAGGTCATAACACACTATCAGCTTGATGTTAAAACCGCGAAAGCGCACAATGGGCGCCGTGGTAATTCCCTGGTTGAACACCTTGTCCTCACCACCAAATGAGAACAGATGGCGCTTGTCATAGTAAGTCTCATCGCCATTGGGCTCAATAAAGAAAGCCCTGTTGTAGAGCTGTGCGGCAGTGTTGGCGAGGAAACTGCCGATGATGCCAACGTGATAATCGCCAGCCAGCTTGCGCAGGGTGTGCAGCGTGTCCCCCGAGTTCCACTCGGCCACCGCCGCCGCCTGCTCACGGTCACCAGTCATGAATCCCGTGGTGAACAGTTCGGGCAATACCACCAGGTCGGTGTCATCGGGCATGTTGCGCAAGTTGCGTTGCAGCTGTTGCATGTTGGCATCACGGTCACCCCATGCGATGTCGTCCTCGATGAGTGTGATGCGCAGGTTGCGTGATAGTATCGACATGTGAAGTCTATATAGGTGTGTTAGATTATTAGTGTTGTTGATTGAATTGTTGTGCTCTGTCCTCCTCGTCCAGTCCTGTTGTGAACTTTTCGGGATAGCGTGCTGTGAAGTGGCGGTAATACTGCTTGATGCGCAACATGTCGGCATCCACATCATCGGTGAGTTGCATGATGCGGTCGATGCACACCTCACGCTTGCCATAGTCAAAATAGGCTAGCACAAGCGGCACCTGAGCTTCCTTAGCAATGCGCAACGCACCCGTGTGCCAGTGAGGGTTGGCGCTGCGTGTGCCCTCGGGGGTGATGCCGATGGCAAGGCGTTGGTGAGTGTTAAACGCCTCGACGACGGCATGTGTGACATTGCCGCTGTGCTTGCGGTTGACCGCAATTCCCCCCAGTCCACGCATCAAGAAACCCAGTGGGAAGAAGAACCAGGTGCTTTTCATCAGGAAGCCAGCCTTCATTCCCACCGAGTGTATGGCTAGCTCCCCCAGGATGAAATCCCAGTTGCTGGTGTGTGGAGCAATCACAATCACACACTTGTCAAGAGGTGTGATGTTAATGGTGAATTTCCACCCCGCCCAGTGCAATATGCGTCCAGCCAGATTCATGGGTTAAAATAGTGTCAAGCCTTGCTCGGCATGAGTTCATTCATGCGCTTGGCAATTTTCTCGACTTCACCTTTGAAATAGGCCGACAAGTCCTTGATGTTCTGTTTAAAAAATGCCTGACGAGCCTGGTTGTACTCCTTGCGTGAAGCAAAGTGCTTAACCTTCTCGCCAAAGTGTGGGTTGACACGCTTGATGGCCTCACGTTGCAACAATGCGGTGTCCACGATGATGTTGTCCCACTGTTCGAGCTTGTCATGACCAAATGCGGATTCTGCAAAGATGCACTCGCTTGCGATGTCGCCACAAGCCTCTTGAATAGCTTTCTTGATTTGTCTCTTGCTTGCCATTGTAATAATAATGTATTAAAGAGTGAATATTAAAATCAATGCGCTAAATTACACAAAAAAAGTCAAACAGCATCAAGAAAAGGCAAAAAACTGATATTGCCGCATCGGGAACGATTGTTGCAAGAGAGAGGAATGACAATGTAACAGAACAAAAATGGCACAAGAATCCACAATATGGGATAAAGTGATGGCAGCCGCTATCAAAGCTCCTGGAGTGAAGGTGAACCGCACCAAGTTCCTGCAATCTTGCTTGACCCAGGTGTGTACTCCACAACAGGCGCAACTAGCCATTGCCACCACTCCCCTGAATGTACTTACCGACAAACAGATAGACCAGCTGGCACGCAAGTGCATCAGCCGTCACACAATGCAAGTGACAGCGGTGTCCACCGCCACAGGATTGCCTGGAGGGTGGGCACTCGCCGCGACCATTCCTGCCGACATGTTGCAGTACTTCTTTCATGTGTTCAAGGTGTCACAGAAGCTGGCCTACCTGTATGGATTTCCTGACTTGTGCGACGAGCAAGGCAACCTGACGCGTGAGGCCACCGACGCACTGACCGTGTTCACGGGTGTGATGATGGGTGTCAACGTGGCGCTGAATGCGTTCAAGGAATTGTGTGAGCGTGCCGCAGTGCAAGCCATCAGGCGATTGCCTGAAATGTCAATTGCCCGCAATCTGATTTATCCGCTGGCTCGCAGCATTGGCATGCAGTTAACACGTGAGCGTGCTTCCCGTGCCATCACCCGTGCTGTGCCCCTGGTGGGTGGTGTGGTGTCAGGCACATTAACTTACACAGCGTTCCGTCCGTCAGCACGACGGTTGCAGCGTCAGCTACGTGCCGAGATGGTTCCCCGTCTCACTAGTGGCCGCACGACGCCACCCCCGTTGCCTCCAGTGATGTGATTGCCTAAATTGTGGGGTGAAAAAGACGCCTAATGCACCATAAATAATTTTTTTTTACTAATTTTGTGCGTTTAATCAATTATTTAATGCTTTAACGCGCAAGAGTAATGAATTTTAGGAAAATAAGACAGCTGGTAGCAGGCATGCTTGTTTGCGCCAGCATTGGTGTGTCGGCACAGGCACGAATTGCCTTGAACGATGATGTAAATCAAGTGTTTATCACGATCAATGACGCAAGCCAGATTGCCACGTTGCAAGAGATGGGTGTGACTGTCACGGGAGTGTTTGATGGCCTGGTAACAGCCCTGGTGCCTGCTGACAACATGGATGCCGTGTGGCAAATGGGGGGCGTGATTCCCGCTCGCCGTCTGGACACCTGTTGTGACAGTGTGCGCTATTACACTCATGTCGATGAGGTGCAGGCTGGCACCGACTTGTCGATGCCCTACACGGGTAGCGGTGTGATTATCGGTGTGATAGACTGCGGTTTTGACTTCAACCACATCAACCTGTGTGATGCCAATGGCGCGACACGTGTCCGTGCGGTGTATATGCCCTACGACAACAGCGGCACGGCACCTGTGGTGAACGGTTACACGTTGCCCGGCAGTTGCTATGAGGACGCTGCCGCAATTGCCCAGCTCACCACCGATGATGCCTCAACCACCCACGGCACCCAGACAGCTGGAATTGCTGCTGGCGGGTACCGCACCAACGGCTGGCACGGCATGGCTCCCGATGCAGAACTGGTGTTGTGCGGCATGGCTGAGGGTCAATTGAGTGACTACAACGTTGCCAACTGTGTGAACTATATCATTGACTATGCTCAGCGCATGGGCAAACCCTGTGTCATTAACATCAGCCTGGGCACCAATGTGGGAGCTCATGACGGCACGTCACCATTGACACGCGTGTGTGACCAGTTGTCTGGTGCGGGACGCATCTGTGTGGTATCGGCAGGCAATGACGGCTATGTGCCGGCACGCTATCGCCACACGTTGTCATCGAGCACCGACACGGCGACAACTCTGTTGCGTGGTTATTATGCTGGTTTGCAGCACACGGGATATGTCAGTGTGTGGGGCAAGGCCGAGCAGGCTTACAGCGTACGCTTTATCGTTGTTGACAGGAATAGTGGTGAGGTGGTGTATGCATCGCCTTTTGCCAACACCGACAACTATCTGGTCAGTCTGTCGAGTGACAATGACGAGGCGCTGGCCGCCTATGTGACAGGCGAGGTGGAACTCACAGCATTGTCCACGGCCAGCGGTCGTCAGCACACAGTTGTTGAATTGAAAGCCACGGCCACAGGCACGGACCATTACTTGGGTCTGCAATATGCCACAACAGGCACAGCCGACATCACGGCATGGTCTAGCTTGCGCTCCTACTTCTTCAACTTTGGCATGAACGGTGTGGGCAGTGGCAGTGAAGAAGGCACCATCAGCGACCTTGCCACTGGTGACAGCATCATCTCGGTGGGAGCCTATTGCTCTCGTCAAACGGTACCCTTGAGGGATGGCTCCACCTATTGGCGTGAACGCAGTGTGCCCACCACTATCGCCTATTTCTCGGCATACGGGCCTGATGAAAATGGTGTTCAACGTCCCGACGTGTGCGCCCCTGGCACCATCGTGGTGTCGAGTGCTAACCGCTATGACACGGACGCACCCAACATTTCCTATTGGCAACCATCGGCAGTGGTTGACGGCGTGGAATATCCCTACTGTCCCGACTTGGGCACCTCGTTGTCGGCACCGACGGCGGCAGGTGTCATCGCATTGTGGTTGCAGGCCGACCCGACACTGGGAGCGTCGGCAGTGCGCAACGTGCTGCGTCTCACCAGTGACAAAGATAGCAACGTGCGCAGTGGTGATAGCAACCGTTGGGGCTATGGAAAACTTAACGCATTGGCCGGCATCCGCTATGTGATTAATGGTTATCTGAAAGGCGATGTTAATGCCGATGGCGAGGTGACCATCGCCGACGTGAATGCTATCATTGACATCATCCTGGGCAGTACAGTGAGTGATGAAATGATGCAACGTGCCGATGTGAATGAAGACGGTGAGGTGACTATCGCCGACGTAAATGCGGTTATCGATATCATATTGTCTTAACACAAAGATGAGGAAGTCAATTCTTATCATGTTAAACCTCGTTGTGACGATGTCTGTGGCATGGGCATCGTCACCGTTGAGTGTTTACAGCCGCTGGCAGCTGAATGGGTCATCTGCCGCAAGTGACCGTCATGCCGTCCGTCAAGCCAATGATGAGAATTATCAGGCGTTTATCGCTGTCGATGACGCTGGTACCATTCAGGCGTTGCAACTGCTGGGTGTGACCGTTAACAGTGCGTTTGACGGCTATGTGACCGCCCAGATACCCGCTTCGGTGCTGGGCGAGCTGTCACGCTTGCCCGGCGTGAGCCGCATCTCGCTGGCCCGGCGAGTGGAGTTGTGTATGGACAGTGCGCGCCACTACAGTGCCGTTGAACCGGTGCACAGCGGTGACGGCTTTGTCGTGCCCTATCTGGGAACAGGCGTGCTGGTGGGCGTTGTGGACACGGGCATTGACTTCAACCACATCAACCTGTGTGACACAGTGACCGGCGCCACCCGCGTTTGTGCCGTCTATATGCCCCCCGACCCCCCCGGCCCCCCGCCAGTGATTGACGGCAAGATGCTGCCCGGCAGCTGCTATGAGGACGCCGAAGCGATAGCCCGGCTGACCACCGACAACTGCGAGACTGGCCATGGTACACACACCACTGGCACGGCGGCGGGCTGTTATCGAGGTAACGGCTGGCACGGCATCGCCACCGACGCCAACATTGTGGCTTGCGGCATGCCCGAGGACCAGCTCACCGATGTGAACATTGCCAACTGCGTGCGTTACATCTTTGACTATGCCGCCCGCGTGGGCAAGCCGTGTGTGATTAACATGAGTTTGGGTAGTTCCGAAGGTCCCAACGACGGTTCATCGTTCTTGTGCAAGACGTTTGAAGAGGTGTCGGGTCCTGGCCGCATCTGTGTGCTGTCGGCAGGCAACAACGGTGACGCATTGTGCTGCCTGCATGCCGCCACCAGCGGTGCCAACGACACGGTGACGACACTGTTGCGCAACTATTATGGTACTACCAAGCGTTATGGCTACACCAGCATGTGGAGCGATGGCAGTCAGCAGCACAGCAGCCGCGTGGTTGTTTACGACCAATCGGCCGGTCGCATTGTGTACACTTCTCCCATAGTTAACCTGGATGATGAAGACAGCATTTACACGCTGTCCAGTGAAGCTGATAGCGCATTTGCCACCTATTACAGTGGCGTGATGCAGTTTGTGGCAGGTGTTGAAGATAATGGACGTTACCACTCCTATTGGGTGTATAATGTTACCGCCACGGGGTCAAACTATCTTGTCGGATTACAATATGCCACCAGCGAAGCTGCCAACCTCACCGCCTGGTCCACCAAGTACACCTACTTTTATGACTATGGCATCGATGGCGTCACGGGAGGCAGTGCCAACGGCTCTATCAGCGACCTGGCGACAACCGACAGTGTCATATCGGTGGGTGCCTATTGCACCCGCAAGAGCATCCCGCTGCGCAATGGCTCGACCTATACCCGCAAGGCAAGCACCCCTGTCGATATTGCCTATTTTTCGGCTTACGGCCCTGATGAAAACGGTGTTCAGCGTCCCGACGTGTGTGCTCCTGGCTGTCTGGTCATTTCTAGCGCAAGCCGCTATGACACTGTGTCCAACTCAAGCTACTGGCAACCGTCGGCAATAGTTAATGGTGTGGAATACCCCTACATGACCGACTTGGGCACATCCATGTCAACGCCAGTAGTGACTGGTGCGGTCGCCATGTGGCTGCAATTGTGTCCCACACTCAGTGTTGCCGATGTGCGCGAGGTGCTCAGGCACACCAGCAATCGAGATGAGGTAGTGGTCAACGGCAATGCCGCCCGTTGGGGCTATGGCAAGCTTGACGTGGAGGCTGGCGTGCACTATGTGATTGACAACAAGTTGCTCAAGGGTGACGTGAATGGCGACGGCGTGGTTGACATCTCGGATGTGTCGGCACTCATCGACATCTTGCTAAATGACCTCAATGGTTGTGATGCCGCTACACTGACGCGTGCCGAAATCGACAATGACAACACATTAGGCATTAGTGATGTATCGGCATTGATTGACTTGATTTTGTCAAACAATAATGATTGACTGGTGGATGTGCTTCTTGCGGCCGCTTGAGTGTTGTTGAAAAAAATATCCAATGATGAAAAGACTAATTCTTATCATGTTAAACCTCGTTGTGACGATGTCTGTGGCATGGGCATCGTCACCGTTGAGTGTTTACAGCCGCTGGCAGTTGAATGGGTCATCTGCCGCAAGTGACCGTCATGCCG
>Ga0181612_143316_pt1 | contig 15930 bp, 9 predicted proteins | sample HoacroProtozoa21_FD_119630 | JGI IMG/M metagenome (GOLD analysis project Ga0181612, IMG submission 119630) | Hoatzin crop microbial communities from Cojedes, Venezuel. Combined Assembly of Gp0051906, Gp0051904, Gp0051908
AGGCTGCACAGGACATGGTCCAGGCGGGTCTTCAATATCTCCAGAGGAGGAGACTCCACAACCTCCCTGGGCAGCCTGTGCCAGGGCTCCGTCACCCTCAGAGGGAAGAAGTTCTTCCTCATGTTCAGACGGAACTTCCTCTGCTTCAGTTTGTGCCCGTTGCCCCTTGTCCTGTCGCTGGGCACCACTGGAAAGAGTCTGGCCCCATCTGCCTGTCACCCACTCTTATTTATAAGCATAAGTCAGCTGAAACTTCTACCCCCTGCCGAGAGCATGACCAGGTAGCATTTTCTACAGACCATTGAATTCTGGATCCATCAGCTCAATGTTGACTGAATAAAAGGCAAAATTAGTACTTGATTTTTAATAGCCTATTTTTAAGATTATCCAGGGTGATAATGTTAACACAGAAAATTACAATTTGATATTATCATGTTAATGTTGAATTTAGCTATCATACATTAGAGTTTGGGAGCTGTAATTCTACTTAAATAGCAGCTTCTAGGAGGATTTCATATGTAAGTTTTGTCCTAACTGTAGTAACAACCCTTCAGCGTTAGAACAGAATACTGCCTTACAAACCAGCTCCGATGACCATGGAGAGACACTGAATAGTTGACTATGACTAGAAAGCTTACGGCTGTCAAAATACTGTGCCTAATGAGAAATGTTTAAAATAATCTCTTGTAAGAGAACTGCTTTGCATATGACTACAAAGAGGTAAGTGCTCCCAACATATAAAAGAAATATTGGTTAAAATCTGTAACTCTGCCAGAGCATTTAATGCCATGTGCCCCATCTGCAGCAGACATCAAACTATTTCCCTGTCACCAGAACATCAGTAATCCATGCAAAATATAACAAACCATAAAAGAACTTCAAACACACATCCTACCCTGCTGCAGGGACTTAGTCCATCCCAGTAGCAGGACTTTGCGTTTGCCCTCATTGAATATCATGAAACTCCTCTTGGACCCTTCCTCTAACCTGGCCAGGTTATGAAATTGTTTGCTTAACTAACGATGTTACAGTGCCTTTAACTCAAGTTAGGCATTATACCACAAACATACCAGTCACATCACCTGAATAACCACCATTTTCTTTCCGGCTGCTGTGCTTCAATAAGAATAGCAGCTTGGAATTATCTAACATTTTATCATATTTTATATTCGTATACCTTACAAATCTTAGGAATTAAGCTGTGTGTTATTTCAACACTTCAAATAACAAACACTACCTTACTGTATCCTTATAGAGAACGCTAAAGACTTAGCTGATGCTACACAGAAGGCTTACGTCGAGATCAGGAAAGAACCCTGTCCTGTGCTCCATCTCTGTATTAATCCTTATCCCCTTTCAATCACCCTAGATCTGCAGCGTGGGATACACATTAAAAAGTTCTCATCAAACCTACTGTTCTGTCCCAGCACAGTGCAGCGACCTGCAGATGACTTGAGAAGTACCAGAAGAGTAGATCATGCAGCAAAAGAGGCCCTTCCCTGCTCTGGATGGAAATGGTTGCACAATTATTGCAGAATAACCTAATTCACTGGGAATATATTAGAGCTGAAATTGCTGTTCATGAAGCAAAGGCTCATTTCTTGGGAATACTCAGCTGCATTGCATAATCAAACTCATTGATTAGTAACGTTACAAACTTCATGTTAGTACTTGCTACCTGTCACTGCTCGCAGTTAATGAACTTGCGAAAAAGGAAGAAAAAACAAAGTCCCTGTTTTCCACATGTCCATCATTCACACTATGCAGGGGAGGACTCATTTGCTGAAATATACGCAAATACATACAATTCAATGACAAGTGAACGAGCACACCAAGTTTCTTTTGACTTTCATTATGTGGGATTTGAACAGCAAACCCTGAATTGAATACCTTGTCTGTATAAAGCATTCACTGCGCCGCACAGCCTTCGGACGGCGGGATGTGATCGGATGCACTCAGACTTCCACATACAATACAGAACAAGATTAATGCTGGAGATTTGCTACTGCCATACACTGTCCCTTCCAGTTCTTCAGATACTTGGACATGCTGCAGGGAGCTCTGATCGCTGCCACAGAACGTATTTTCTGCTTCTTAACAGTAAAGGTAAACCTCAGAATTTCCATTTGGGAGACAGAATCAGATTTTGTGCAGAGAAGCGTTCAGTTTCCGATTTCCTGCCTGCCCCAAAATGCTGAACGATCATACAACCAAACCACCTTTACTTTCTTTATCTACCTTGATGAACATCTCTCAGACCACAGTCTCATTTACATGAAAGTTCCCCTATTTTTGCCTTTCCAAACTGCAACTTTTTTATCTTGAATGAATTTTTTCATCTTGTGAGTTTAGGCCTAGAGTAGTCATAAGGCTTCTAAAACTGTCTTCCCAAACAAATGCTTAAATTTTTTTAATTGCTGTTGTCTCTTTTTAAAAACGCTAATATAAAGATTTCTGACACAAAAGTGATAGCAAACACAAGGCCTTAATTATGGGTTTGGTAGAATTGCCACAGTCAAAGGTATAGCTGCCCAGGAGTTGAACAATTTATTTATCAGAAATCTAAGGTCAGTAAAATTTGCAACACATACATATAGGAACATAGACGAGAATATTTTTCTGTTTCAAAAACCATAAAAATTCCTCATAAGTAAATGGCTAAATTATACACCCACAGAAAGAAACAGAATGACAAACCAAAAAGCTCACATGAAAGTTCAAATCTGCTGCCTCAAGTATAACTGTTAAGTATGATTTTTTTTTCTTTTTTATTTAGTTATTAAATTTAGTTTCATTCTCAATTTCATCATCCGTATAGGTTTGGTTTCCTTTTTTACATAAAATCAAAGACAGCTACACAGACCAATATGAATTACCAGTGGAATTTAAGATCTTGGCCTCTAAGTTCATCGGTACTTAAACCCATAAGCAATAAAAATACTAATAAAGATCTAAAGATAAAATTTCCTACTAAAAATCTTTCAGTACTCCTATTTATAACCACCAAATTCATATAGCCCCATTTCTCATGCTTATCAGTCCAAAGAACTGCCCTACAATCTGATGCAAGACTGTAAATACAAACATGAACTTCTCCAACTATGCATTTATTCATAGCTTCTCCTTGAGTTTTCCTCCTCCTTGTTTATATTTCCTTTACCAGATTACAATTTGTCTCTATAGATTGTTACCGAGTTCTCTGTAACTTCACAGTGTCAGTAAGATTCAACCTCCAGTAACAGAAAGTACATTTAAGCTCTGGTTAGTTCAAAACAAAGTAGAAAGAAAGCATTCAGAAGAAAATTTGTTCATCAACAGAGAAGAAAACCTTATCTTTTGCTAGGAGTCATTTTTAAAATTGTATTCCTAATCATGAAACAACTGCAAGATACACAGAGTAAAAATCAATGAACTGCAATACATTAAGTTCTTTCTTAGATTTTAAATATATTTCAATAAGATATATTTTTAATGTCAGAGAGTCAAATCACATGTTCCCATATCAGACTGCCACGGGGCTTAATAAATTTTACTTTCACTGACGACACAGGTAACAGAAGAATCACAGAAGATGCATAAAACGTGGTTGACGCATGGGCTGATCAAAGCTCAAAATACACACGACTGAAAAGAAACGAGTGCCTACCTTTCTTTTTGGAGTCTTTCTTTGTGCTGGTTTTCACAGCCACTTGAAGTTCTGTCTCAGTTGACATCCTATATCCTTAGTCCTCTTCACACAGATCCAGGATCTTGGTCAGGCTCATTTAGGACGTCTCTCCAAGAGAATAATTTAGCCTTTCAGATACTATAACCCAAACAGTTCATCTCATTCACTCCTTTCGAGTGCTGTTAAAGGAGGAAACAAAAAGTAACAGTTATCTTCTGAGCTGAAAACAAACAAACAAACAAAGCCACTGCAAGCTTACTGAGGAAGACACTGATGAAGTTCTCTGTCTACAGAGTCAATTGCCCCCAATTTTAGATGCTTAAGCACAGTCATCTAGTCCTGTTTGAGATGTTTTGACATATCTGTCTTCGCAGCCTAGAGACACTGGAGGACAAAGACTACGATCCACGAAGTAGCTGGAAATGTCACCAACAGCAGAAAAATCTGCAAGGATTCAATTCTTATATGCAACAGTTCAAGGTAAAAACATATTGCCAGATATTAAGTTCAGATTTTTACTCCTCAAATGCTCTTTTAATGCTCTCGTTCTCCTACTTAAACAAAGACAAATGAAAAATGTATTCATTACTCATACTGAGAACATCATACTTCACCACTCCTCTTGCTTATGATAATGCTTCCAGCATAAAAGAATCTGCCTCCATGTAAAGAAAGCTATAATTCTTAACACCCATCTAGTAATTCTTCTTGGAAAGAACTCTGAAAATAGTATTAATTAAACCTTACAGTTTCCACAAAATACAAATGGGATAGGATTGTTTACATGGGGCAGAAAGATTACATTTAGGCAGCAAGCTACAGCTTTACAGAACGTGTGTTTGTTGGGGGGACACAAATGCATCGGCTGAGAACCCCCAGAAATAACGGCAGAAAAGCGCCGGAGCAGTACGAGGGAGGCAGGCTGTAAGGCTGCAGGTGGGGCTGGGAATGCACGGGCTATGCAGGCAAAGAATACACAAAGCATAAACAACCAAGCAAAGAATAAACCATTGCTTCCAGTCTTACTGCTGGTCCCTCTTGCTTTGAAGGATGAGCCACCTACCTCAGCCAGCCTGTCGAGGGCAGAGGACCCCCCTGTCCTGAAGCATGTGTCATGGTCTAAAGCATCTTCTTATTGCTCTTTCTTTTTGTGAAAAAGTTCTCATTATTAGCACAATTACAGCGAAGTCCATCTGGCCTCTCTGAACAGCTGCCCAGTTATTAAATAAGCATTTAATAAAGAAATTAACCCAGCATATCAGCTGGTTAGCTGGCCAGAGATTCACTATCGTTATATTTATTTACTTGTGTCCCTTCTCTGTCATTTAAGAAAGTAATACACTGCAAACATTGAAATAATTTTGACAGTTGAAATCACTTTTCACAGTAAGGGCTGTGAACCCACTAGTACTTTCAAATCCAGGCTCTTTTAACATTTTTAAAATGCTTCAGTAACATTACACTGCCACGCACGGTCTGAAGTGATTTAATATTGCTGAAGTGTGTCAGGGGCTTTCTTTAATAAGCTCTTCAAATCTGTATGTGTATTATAGAATATTCAAAGATAGCTTTTCAAAATCTGCTGAACTGATTTTGAAATACAAAATTCCCTCTTTCTCCTCTATGGAGTCTGAGTAAGCGCTGCATAGCAAAAAGGAGTAAAAATAAAGCAACATACAAATCAGAGTTGCAGGGCTTGCTAAATCCACCTTCTTGGAATGTGTGAATAAACTAAAACCATTTTGGTTAACATTCTTAGCCAAGAAAACAGTAGGAAAGGACAAAGCAAATGAAGGCTGACCAAAGAGAGACAAGGAATAAGACAACAGCCCCAAAACTGACAGTCTCCAGGGCCTGCAGCGCTCTTTGGAGAGGTCCATGGACAGGGAGGTGTCTTCTCTCCCCCCGACACGGTCATGGCAGACACCACGGGCAGCGATAAACGCGTTCCCCGTGCTATGAGGGATCCACCTCACCCCACTGCCAACAGAATCGTTCCTCGCTTACGCTTCAAATCCCCCCAGCAAAGAGGGAGGAACGCGCTGCAGAGAACAGATGTCCCTCGCAACCCCCATCTCCTTCCCCTCCCCCTGCACACAACCCAATTTAATAATATTTAGTTTTACAGCACAGTAGGGACGCATCGGTCTTTACAGCTCAATGGCACTTACTTAAAGCATCTCTCAAGTCACAGCTGGATTGACAGTTTATTTTTCTAGAATTTGGATTTATATTTACCTAAAGGTTAACTGCATCACTTTGCAAGAAACACTAACATGAACGACTTCACAAAAGGAAAATATTTATAATAGTTATATTTATCATCAAACCCCAACAAAGAAGAAAAAAAAAAACCCAAACCAAAATATGCCCAGGGTCAAGAGCTAAGCAAATTTTAATGTTTTCGAAGACTGCTTTGGATACAAAGCATCAAGAATGTCATCTCCTGTTGTCAGGTACTTTGAACGGGACAGCTAAAACAGCAGCATCTGAATGGTACTGAATATTTTAAAATAACAGCATATGACTGCTATCTCATTTGAAACTCTCCAGAAAAGCACCATTCCCTCGAGGCTATCCCACAGAGTAATATTTTTTAAAATAAATGCATGTCTTTTTTTGGACAGGTTCACGTATTGATTCACTTTAAAACCTAATCAGGTCGCACTCTCGCAGCTCATAGATCCTTGACTAAAGCAATAGGTATCTTTGTAAAGGAGCCCATAAACATCTGTCAGATGCAAGCTATAGTTCAAACTGAATTTGCTACAGAGACGTTTCCTCCAAAAGCATCGGTCTTTATGTAAGCTACATTAGTAAACTTTCATGCACTGTCCATATTTCAGCCGTTTATTACCCAGATGAGAACGCCAGTCAATCTGCTCTTCAGCGCAACAGCTTTTATTGTCTCCTCCAATCTAGGTCACCGCTGTTAAACACTCCGCTCCTCCAACCGGGGAAGTACTGCAGCACGTGTTTTATCAATGAGATGCTATTTTCTTTGATCAGTTCTGCCACCTTTCTCTCCCTGCTTTAAAGACAAGATTTTGCTAGCCGCATTTAAAAAAATAATAAATCCATCATTTTACACATATCCATTCTAACGATCTTCTTGTGTGCCTTGTTACTGTTCCAGCTATTACAGCGTTACATGCACGCCTCAGCTTTTCCTAAAGAGGATTCAGAGCTCTTCGTGTTAACGAAATAGTGACATTTTCTGTTCCCTTGTTAAGCAGCTACACTAGGAACACAATCTGCGCATTTTGGAATTAACTGGCTTTTAATTCCAAGAGCGGTCTTAAGCCTGCATTCTGTATTACTCCTACGGCGGCACAAAACCCAAAGCCTTAGGGAAGAAATATTTTTGTAAATTCACTTTGCAGTTCTCATTAACACAGGTTGGGCCTTTTACACACAGGGAAACTAGTCACATGCTCCATGCGCCTCCTAAACCACAATTTCTGTCAAATCATTTGTCTTTTCAACCACGCTTTAGCGAGCTCAGGAAGGGGTTCTTAGGTGACTTCCCCTGGTCCCAGTTACGAAGGAGGTCAGGCAAGACGATCATAATACTTCCCCTCTGGCTTTAAAATACATGAATTTATTAATTTTCTTCAGGGCTTCAAAACTTAAGAAGTTCCCTCCCCTGCAACCAGTTTCCATCTGCTTATGTCAAGGAAAAGCAGTCTTAGAAAGGATTTGTAACTAAGCCCTGGCATTCCCTAGGTATTTAAGTTCTCTGCAGTCCAAAGTGGGATTTGACAAGAGGATAGTACCTCCCACACCCTAGTCTGACAAAACAAAAACCACACTACCATCCTTAGCTCTTGCTTTCATGCCTCCGAGGTCTTGCAGTTGGGTCTTTCCCAAAGCACCCAGTTTCATCATCTGTAAGAGAATGTTTTGACACCCATCATTTTGCAAGTGTTAAACAAAGCCCAAACACATTAAAAGGGCAAAATATAAGTGACAAAGTTATTTTAAAAGTGCTGTTATCCTGGAAAACTGAAAACAGTTCAAGCATGAAGGGCTGCTACCCAGGGAGAAAAATGTTACTCATCAACTTCTCATCTGACCATGAAGCCCCACACAGAGAACTTCAGCGGGACCGCACACGAACAAATGGAACACCCGATCCTCACCACCAGTGCCCTTTACACCCTCCAGAGAGAGGAGGCCACGAAACCCTTGCGAGCTGCTCACACTCTTCCGTACTCATCAGCTCCTTTCCCCGATGGTTGCTCTTGCAAACATCCTGCGGGCAGCTGCTTGGTATCAGAGTATTGATCTTTTACAGAAGGCACTAGGCTAATCCCAAACTGCAACCCAAGGGACTGGTCCCAAACCCACTGAAATATTTCAGCTAATCAGGCTTGTAAGTAAGAACCCGAAAACGAGGAGGACGAGGTAAACAAGCGAGCTTAAGATACTGACACAGAGGAGAAAATGAGGAGGAAAAGAAAAGCAAACAGGGGAAGCTGCATCTATATATGCTTCATTAAAGCAAATTCCGTAACAATGTGTTTAGCAGTAAAACCTAAGCCAGCTCACGCATTAAAATTCTGTCTGGCCTGAAAAAGAAAACAACCTCCGTGAGACTGCTGCATGTGCCCAGACCGTCTTCTCCAGTTTTGTCATTTGCCCACAGAACAGCATAATAAACTGTTTCCAGTGACAAAGTCAAACGACTCTCTGCCACAGCATCGCACGTCAGTCACTGCTTTGTCCTGCAATTTCTCTGCTGGTATTTCTGCATCCTGCAAGGCTGAAAGGACGCTCGCTGTCCACGCGCACCAGCTGAGACCCGGCACAAACCCTCACTCCCGCAGCAGGCACGCAGAAAGCCAAGCGCCCTGTTCAGCTCCCCAAAACCCCCTCGTAAACTGCAGCAACTCCTCGGAACCCCGGCACCCCGCTTCTCCTACCACCTCCCGGCGCTACACAGCTTGCAAAGGCTCACAACCGCCTCCGTATCTCAGACTCAGCTTCGCTGGCTCTAAAATGAGCAAGTACTCCCCTCCACCTCTGATTTTCTACATATTAAGACAAAGGCAGGAGATTTATGTGCTTTATTATCCTGTCTGTACCATGTACCTAATTAACACTTTTGAATTCTTCCGATATCAGAAAACTACTTAATACTCACACCGTAACATGTAATTTCTTTTTGTATATAGTTGCTATTTGTTTAACTGTATTTATAAAATACGTCTCATCTCCTGCAAACAAGATGCTATTTAAAAAAAAAAAAACACCTACATGTAACTAAGGCCAATAACACATTTTGTTAAATTTATTGTGGTTTACAATATGCTTCATTACTCTATCTCTGGGGCGTCTTTCAGGCATGTTAGCCAGTTCCTCAGATGGTGTAAACAGCACCACTGAAGCTGATTTACCACTAGAAAAGCATCTTGCCAAAAAATTGACCTATAAAGTATTTCAAAAGTAAGATGTTTATTAGTATTGCAATGACAGCAGGAATAATTACTAAAATTCCTCCTGGAAATCACTCCATGTAGTGGTGAATACTACACTCCACCTCACCAATTATCCACCAGAAGTGCTGTGAATTTTCTACTCACAGAAAATGCTGACTGGGTTAAAAAGATGCCTTTCACAGGAATGAATTGATTTAATCAACATTTTTAATGGGAAATTACTAACATCTCATTTTAATTTTAGAGTTTCTATTTTATACTATAGAGGACAGCATTCTGGAAACAAAGACGAAACAGAAGACATCAACCTTGCTCTAACAGAATTTTTGAAATATTCAAAAGTATGCCATTTCGCACTCAGGAAAAACTACATGACGTTGGTTCATAATTTCTCTGAGGAAGGATATCCAAATACTTTCAAGAAAAACTGCTAGATTTGAGCCAGTCACTACAGACCAACAGAAAAATATTTCTATTTTTTTCCTTCAATACTTTCAACAGGAAATTCATCCTCTTACGTGAATTGCTAGAATCACAGCCTGAAACCTTTTAAAAAAACCAAACCAAACCAAAAAACCCAACACAAAACCACCCGGCACGGCGAACCCAGGACTTGCTGCTCTCCCCCACTCTGCTCTGTCGCTGACCGGAGCTACTGCTGCTTAATTCCGGTGCTGCTGTGGTCCCTCCAGTTGGTCCCAGCCTGATTTCCAATAATCAGGTATCAGCTTCAACTCTGTGAAATGACATTTAACATCCCTTCCACAGGTTTTGGTAACACCAGCTCTTCTTTGAGCTAGGCATGTACCTGGGAGCATCATCAGGCAATGGGATCAGCACTGCTTTCAGGAGTCCTGCGAGGCCAGAAGGGACAGAATCAAACCCCAAATCCATTGCCACAGAAAACGTAAAGGCTGGACACAAAATGGAAATGATAATTATTATTAAAAGTAGTCGTGGCAGCACTGTATGCCTTCAGTTCCATCAGAAAGCATGCAAGTCTGCTGGACAAGTGTATTCGGAGCCTTGAATGCAACAAGTCCCCCCTGGGAAAGGCCAGACACCCACAGACCGTGTTTGCCTCTGCTCCGCCTGTGCGGCAAGGAATGTCACTGCAGCCCAGGGAGCTGAAAACCAGTCACAAACCCCCTGCGTGCTGGGGGTACAAATACAACACACGTGGCTCCTCTGAGCGTCTTTTTCTGCTCTGAGATGCAAAACTCTACTCAAAGCGCTATTTGCAAGCTTTTGCAGGGTATTACCTAAAAAAGAGCACTGCCACTGAATGGAATAAGCTTAAAAACTTCCCATCGCTCCTCCGACACCGAGATGCTGTGTTACCAGGTAACACAGAGGTCCTTCAGACTGGACCAGAGATTCCCTGTGCTCACAGTGAAACTGAATTACCTCAATGCTTCTCCTATACGAATTGTGTTATGCCAAGACTTTCCTCCACCCAGATAACCACATTGCTGACCCTGAAGCAGAAAAGAAAAAGAATTTCTGATAATGCTGTGTAAGAACAAACAAGAAACAAAACTCACAACTGCCACAAACCCTGCCCAGGCAGAGCCCGACTGCCACCCGAGGTCCACCAGCAGAAAACTGCCTTACCTCTGTTAAAGTCAATAAAGTCACACCAGCACAAAATCAATAGCGTTACATTTGACTTCCACTGGCGTAACTCCATTGATTTTAATGGAGTTGGAGTTACACCAATTTTATGCTGGTGTATCTGCATTAGTGTCAGTGAAGATATGCCGGCGTGACTGATGTAAACACCACCACACCAAGCAACCCCTATATGTCTAAAATTCAATGTCATTAACTCTAAAGCAGCAAGAAAATGCAGATCTGTACATTACCAAAGCAGGGTCTTTGGAATTTATTTTTGCAAAGCAGAGCAGCTCTTTTGCAATCCTCTCGACGCCAAAGAAACAGAGTGAAGACTAAGAAGAGAGAAAGGACAAAGTACACAGTTGGGATCACAGTATTCTGTAATTAGAGCTGTTAAATGATTACTAAAGCGCAGTGGTGCAATCATCACGCTGAAGGAAAGGGACAAGTATGCAGCCAGAAGCATCACCAGGGAGAAGGTAAAAGCAATGTCAGAGACACCATGCTTCATATTTAAATGTAAATTCCTCACAATCAGAATTTGTGCCTCCTAATTGGAAGAAAAGGTTATGGAATTAAACGTCTCACATCCTGGACAGCTCAGCATGTTTTTAAGTGGCACAGTAAGTTGAAAGGCAACTTCTCTCCTGTCCTTTACAGAAATATCTTAATTCAGCTCTTTTTTTTTTTTTAATTTCCAGATGACTTTCTTAATATTGCAAGATGGAACTGAGACTTGCTCTTTCATTTATTTTAAATAAAATACAGTACAATACCTACACAAAATCCAACTTTAGCTATGCTTTGAAACCTGAAGTAATGCTTGAAGTGATGCTTTACACTGGTCTTCTTAACGGACATGAATTTTGCACCAACTTTTTCAGGTCCCTTTGAGCTTTGCCCAGTCACACGAGTTCACCTATACATCGTGCCCTTCAGTTTTCCGAACGCTTCCTGACATTACAGCAAAGCAAACTTCCCTCATGTCTACAACAACCAACTCCCCCTATGCCAGGATCTTTATTCACCGCTATTTTTCAACACTCAGCCCTTGTTCCCTGACAGTTAAATATTAGGAAAACTAATCAGAGGACTTCACCTCGCTATAAACGGACTTCTGATTTATTACACCAAACCCAGCTACCAGACTTCTACCAAAGTTCATTGACTAGCACAGCAAAGGGGAAAAACACGTACGTATGAATTTACACACACCAGTAAAAATTATTTTCACATTGTTGGTCCACAACCAACAAATATCAATATTTTAAACAGTCCAGTGTGAGTTTTAGCTGCAGAAATACTTCTGACAATTCCATTTAAATAATCCAGTCTTCAAATCAGCAATGTCACTCATGAAGGTAATCCCACACGACTGCTAAGACGAACAGCAGGCAGGCTTCTGAACACCACCAAACAGAAGCACTTGAGAACGGCTGCTAGATTTACTGGAGAAATTTCAAACCACAAATCATTTTCTTGAATTCACTTATCTGTTCTCATCTCATTTGTGAACTCAATGCCTCGTATCTGATTATGTTTTACACTGCTCCACAAACATCTCTGCTTTCTATCAGTAAGAACGTTAACCACTTTAGAAGGGCGGAAGGCACCTCCCATAAGAAGTCAGGCTCTATGCATTTTCTGTTCATGTGTAAGATTCATCAGCATTTCTAAATAATAAATGACAGAACTCTTCCCACAGCTAGAAAATAGACTACAGGGGAAAAAAACCTGACAATCTAACCCTCGAAACTGCGTGGCCTGGGTGTTGTTCTCTGCATCGTAATTCTACACAGGGAAATACCAGAGTCTCAGCTCTGCTATAACCATGCAACTGGAGAGGTCTACGTGACCACATCATGCATTTACAGAATCAAGGCCTACGTCATCAGGTTAGGGACCCTGCAAAAGGAATTACTTCAAAGAAAAAATAAAATCAAGCCACTGCCAGGCTAAAATGTCATGGAGGGGGGGGGAAAGACGCTCTTGATTATTCGGACGGGGAACTCTTAAGCCACTAAACAAGTATATGGACCTTCATGAGTGGTAACGCATGACAAAACCAGGCTTATTTTCTAAATATTTTTAAAAATCACCCAAGTAGTACACAGTGAGGATCCGTCCACCTTCTACTGTCATGCTACAGTTTGTTCTCTCTTGGAAGCAATTACAGGACAAATGCCAAGCTACAGAAGGTATTTTTCCAGCAGCAGCATCTGGCTTCTTGGCAGACTCCTCAGGCAATTTTATTGGAAGCTTTAGAGATGCTGTTGGGTCAGTTCTAGCTATATTGCTCATGAGCTGTCTGGCAGTTTCCTCTTCCTCGATGTCATAATCCTTCTGATCTACCTTGAAGGAATTAGCACACTTTTATCCCTTTCAAAAACAGTTGACCTGCAAGGCATTTAGGGGCTATCTACAGAGACACAGTAAAAGTCACTGGTCTAAATATGTGCACCTTCGAGCCAGCAGCATTTCAGCATCCATTGCCTAATGCATCATCAAGAAAACATGCAAGCCATGCAAAAACTCTGTGTGTGTGTGTGTCTCTCACTGGTAAATTGAATTCATTCCTTATGATTAAAGAAAAAAACCCTAAGATGCACGAAAAATTAATTAGTCAAAAAAAAAAAAAGCTAAGCAGGGGCAACAGCAAATCTGTGCTTTTATAACATGAACTGCTCTCATACAGTGAATACAGTACTGTGCTGCATCCTGTAGTAAGGGACAGTGCACACGAAGGCAAGCAGTGCTTCTGGCAGACAGCAAGCACAAACTGAAATACAAGGAGATCCGCTAAGTCAATGGAAGGAAAACTGCTCCTGAGAATCTGCCTCTTGCAGCCCCTGCGTTAAAGGCAGTGCCTCCGAGGGCAGCAGGGGCGCGGGGAAGCAAAGCCAGCCTGCGTCCTTTGCTCTCCCTGCTGCCCATCCCTTCCCCCTCTCCAAGCCCAGCAGCTAAAATCTGCATTATTCTGCAGCTGTGATCATGATTAATCCTCATCCAGAGGGATGAAAGACAGGATGCTGGTTTTACTCTTCCTCTTCACATACCAACCAAAACAAGACCGCAATGAAAAGGCTTTCCATCAGTTTAGAGCAGTCCTCTAGAAGTAATACAGAGAATACTACAGAAAGCACATTTATAGTCCACAATACAGGTAGGATCCTCCTTTTTTAAGAGACTTCTGTGCAATTACTTGCAAGAAATATACTCCTTAATTAAAAAACAATGCAGATGTGTTCATTATTATCCTTTGTTTTGTTAAGACCTTCCCACAAAGATATTCCTGGATGTCTCCTTGTTCCTTTTTTTCTCCCTTTCAAGAGTTTTCAGAGAGGTTAGAGTAAGAAACTCCCAGAAAATCCTGTACCACTTTATTTTCTAGGAGAAAAAAGTCCTAATGCCCAAAGGTAAATATTACTGGTACAAGAAACGTACTCTATAATTTAATAAAGGGCTATGGATCTTGGATTTTCAGTAACAGGAGTACAGTGAGCAACATAACAGAAGATTGACAGCACTAAGAAAGATCATCCAGGTCAAACAAAAAGCCAAACGGAGTTCTGTCATCAGCAGAGGGCACCTAAATCCAACCAGACACAGAATTCAGACATGGCTAATGCGAATTGACTAATATAATTCCATTTTATGCAGGGCAAAACATATTCTGATTACAGGCCAGCGGTGCTCGCAAGCTCTAAATTTAGGTATCATTAGGGCCAGGTGAACCGTTACGTGAAGTAATCTGTATTTTATCCATATCAAAGATCTATACTGTCCACAAATTAATTTCTTAGATTTAAACCATGTATTCACTCTCATTATGTCATACATCTTTTGGATGTCCCCATTCATTAACTAAAATTTCTGCAGAAGCACAGCACGCACTGACAATGCAGCCTGGGTTTTAACATGGCACACACTGAAAAATCGATTATTTAGGCTCCAGTACCTGAACAGAAGTTACTGGCACACGAGAAACCAAGCCATCTTTCAGAGGAGACGCAGCACAGATTCCCTTGTTTACAAGCTTGTTTCTGCAAGGTATTAGGCAATCTCAATGATCAGGTGAACATCTGAATACCAGCTGCAGACTAAATTTCCAGTGATGCCCTAGATTTCACTGACTACACAAATGAGATGAAAGTTGCACACACAGGCAAGCAGAGGGTTTCCTGAATGCAGCAAAGATCCAAAATATTTTTATAAGCATTCTTAATTATACAGTCTCAACAAGGCCTGCAAGTTGAGCGAGCAATGAGGAATAACCATCAAATGAGCGTATTTCAGTACAGCAAAGAAAATCGATTAAAAATATGAGCAAAATGTTGATCTACTTTGCACACTGCTCTCCTTTAACACCTGGTATACTTCAAACAATGTACATTATATTCACGCATAATATAACCTAATCTGAAATAAAGACTCAGCTATAATGAAAAACAGTTGTTTAGCCAGCCAATTTTAACGCCAGGAGGTGAAGAATACCTAGTCCACTTCAAATGAGAGGGAATTTAGGAACGCAGAATTCAATTTCTCCACTTGGAAGGTAGCCAGGACCATCGGGTTAAGCACCCGTGCCCTTGTGAAAGGACCACAGGAAGCCAAATGACTACCAGCGGTCAGGCCCTCGGCTCTGCTTCTCCTTCGAGCAGGGCACCCTTGGCAGCCGCGTGTCCTCCAGCTCAGCCCCAGTGGCGCAGGGCAGCGCTCCCAGCAGCTCCTCGGGAGCCTTCTCACGATGCCCAGCACCAGGCAGGCCCAGCCTTGCCCAGCTTGTGAAACCAGACAGGCTACCAGGGCGATATGGTGAGACTGCAGATGATGTCCAATTAAAGCCGTTCAGATAAGTATGTGTTCAGTGAAGTTACTGCCTATGTGTCACTTCAACATTTTGGATTGTTTTGTTTTTTTCAGTTCCACAGTCAAAATAGCAGGCAGCAATAATATTAGTTTGGAAGACATGTGATGTTTGTGTTACCCACTCAAGTTAATTAATGAAAATAACGACAGAGTTACAAAAATCAGAGATGATTAAGAACTTAAAGACCATCCTACCCATTTCTCTGCCAAGGAGGATTTGTTCTTAACAGCACTTTCTTCTGTTCTTCATCAAACTTGTAAAATGACGCCAGCAGTAAGAGTCACGTCTCCTTCCTTCTCAGGCGTTCATACATTCAGGCTGATTCGGAGGAATAA
>Ga0181612_167125_pt1 | contig 15930 bp, 8 predicted proteins | sample HoacroProtozoa21_FD_119630 | JGI IMG/M metagenome (GOLD analysis project Ga0181612, IMG submission 119630) | Hoatzin crop microbial communities from Cojedes, Venezuel. Combined Assembly of Gp0051906, Gp0051904, Gp0051908
ATAATACAATAATATAAAAATACAGCTCAGCCAATGGCCTCTTAAAATTTACCTTTGGCATTACATTTGGCAGCCTAACACAAAAGACCCTTCCTATAAACAGAATTATAAAAAAGAGAAGTTCATAAATTAGGTTGCAAGGGGTTGTAAGATCCTTTTATCGATTCTCCAAACTCCTTTCCTTCCTGTCCACACACATGAGCATGACCAGTGAGGTATATAAAACGTAACACTGTCAGGCATATGCACAATAAAAAAGTGCATAAACATAGAACTTCTCCCGTTTTCTTGCGAACAGGTCAAAAATGTGTGGTCTGTGTTTTCTCCCCCTTGGAAAAAAAAATTGTTTTTTATTGTTTTTGTTTTCTTACTTTGGCAGGATGAAAATGAACCCAGAGGAATATAAATGTCTTATTCCCAGCAGCAGTGATCCATTTCCCTTGGCAACATTCGTCTGATGCCACAGATACTACAAGGTCGTTGGGTTGCTTTACAACTCTCTGGGTAACTTCCCATGGAAACATCATACGTCTAGCACCATGTCACAGTGTTGCTCTTTCTTCCGCCTGCCACATTTGTGGATAAGAACTGAGTACAAAGTAAAAAGCATAACCCAGTAACATGCATAGAGTACTGTCCCAATGATGAGAACTGCCTGTTTTGACTCAGAGAATGGCTTTTTTGATTCCTTGTAGATCGTGAATATTACGCCACCTAGGAGGATTGTAAACCAAATAGAGACTGGAATGAGTCCTATAAAATTAACTACAATGGTTTTTCTTCCTGATGTGCCCCACCCTGCTTTGTTTATCGTGGCAATTGCAAACATCTTTGCTGGCAGTAAACTTGACATGTACAACACTGAGTAGAGTGACATGAAAACCATGACAATGTTGCCCCTAAGGAAGCTGGCAAAGAAGGACTTTATCAGGCCCACTAACTGAACTGTCAACAAGAAGAGGAGGATGTTCCAGATTTTTCCCCTGTAGAAGAGCTGAATGACTGTGGCGATAAGGAAGAAAGGGAAGAATCCAGTGATTACAGCTTCATACGTCATCCACAAATGGTGCTTGTGGAACCACATCGCATTATAAAGCCACTCTCTAAAGTACGATTTACTCCAGCGGGTCTGCTGATTCAGCCACCTGAGATACTCTATCGGTGTTTCGGTAAGGCACTTGGATCTAGCTGTGTATTTTGTTGCATAGCCCAGACTCAGCACTCTGTTAGTTAGATGCCTGTCATCGCCGAAGCTGCACTGGGAGCCCATAAATTCTTGATTGTACCAATCTTCCACGAATTCATGGAGTAAAGAGTTTCTGTACATTCCCAGAGGTCCACTGATGCACTGTACACAGCCGAAATAGGACTGACATGCTCTTTCTATGTTAAATGCCATCCAATATCTCACGCTGCTCAGAAAGGATATCCAGGAATCGTATTTGTTCAAAATCTGCAAAATACAAAAAGTTTTAATTTTAGATGAGCTCTTGAGAAAGAAAATACACACGTTGGATTAATCAGGAATTTGCAGAGACTAGAGCACCTTTAGCCGAAATATAGGGGGAACTTCGCTCCTGTGTTCAACTCATGACAAAGCCAGGAGTTACCTGCACAGTCCAGGACATTGACAGGAAGCGCAAGATGAAGCCTTCAAAAGTCCATCCCGTGAAAATATTCTCTTTTTCCTTGCAACCTTTCTCTTCTCCAACAAGAAACTTGTTTTCTGTTTCGTTCTTCCTTTCCCTTCACCCCCAGTTAAAGACCTGCCACAAAGATATTCAGGCTTCTGTGGGAATCTTAATTTCTGGAGTTAAGAGCCACACGCCTGAAATACTTCTGACTAGTGAGGTGTTCGTTAGTAAGTGCTTGCCCATATAGATGGCCCTTTCTCTTCCGCCTCACATAAAAACCCAGCTGACTATGGGGGACCGATCCCAAGGCCATTCGAAATACTCAGATGCATTTTTCTTTATAAATTGCAGCAAAAGCAATTGTATCAAAAGGAATGAACAGCCTTTTGTTGTAGTTGTCAGCCATACTTGGCAATGCTGGGAATCCTAACAAAAGTGGATCTGGGCTGACCTGGGGACTTTCCACTGTCCTGTCTGACAGAGATGCAGCAGAAACCCAACAACGCACAGAGTGCATACTGCACTGCATTTCAAAAAGGCTTTTATTCCTAACAATCTTGGCTGCCAGTGGTGACATAATTGAAGTGCTTGGGGTACTGGACTTGGCTTTGGGAGACCTGTTCTCAGTTCCCTGCTCCCCTACAGCTTTTCTTTGTCGCCCTGAGCAAACAGTTATACCCAGAGACTCAAAGATGCTACAACAGTCCTGACAATGCCAGTGCCCCACTTTTCACGTATATGGGGGAGAATAATATTTGTTTGCTTTCTGTGGGTGTTAAAATCGTGAAGTGCTCATATGTCAGAATAAGGATTTCTGTTCAACAGACAGAAAGGTTAAGGTCTCATAAGAGTGTCTATAATGGTATCACAGCATATTCAAAGCTAGTTCAGTCAGGGAAATCTGTTTCAGTGCCAATAGTTGCTGAAACCCCTCTGTTAAGCTGAAAATCATCATACTCACCTGCACATCACCTCCAACTCCTCCAACCATTGGATCTTCTTCTAAAACCTTGACCATCTCCACAGATGAGGCTGGATCAAGCATTGTATCTGAATCACAGACCTACAAGTAAAACAAAACAAGAACAAAAATGGGTTAAGGAATACACTAGAGAAGAAAATAAAAATCATGCGAGTGATTGTAGTAACTCTATATGCATATTCTCCTGAATGCAATTAAATCTCACTTTGAAGTCTGCATTGATAAAGGCCATCTGTATCAGGCAGCAGAGTGGTGCTGAACAAAAAGGAGCGCTTGTTAGTGCTGTGCACACTCTCTCTGCTGTATCGTCTCTATTTGTTTTACTGGCACACTGGGCTGGCTTCTTTGAAAAAGAGATACCCTCTCAGAGATGGGGCACTGCAGAGTGAGACAATGTTTGTGGGTGTGCAGCAGATTCCTGCTGAGCCCTGACACAGGGTTTCCCAGTATTGGCTGTATGGTTGGAGCACCCTGGTCAAATGTTTTCCACTGCCATATGAGGGAAGGAGTGAGGAGTTAAATTCCAGACACTTGCTGTGAAAAAAAAAAAAAAATGTCAGCTACGAGTCTGGGAACAAACCTAATAGTTCTTTCACTCACAGAAGGCTTTAGCAGTTCATATACGATATGTATTTTGGATCCCAGAACAAACTAATTTTTAATTTTAGATGCATGGTGTTTTATTAGTAGTGCAGGGATTTGACATTTGATATATAGAAATTATTTGCTATTTTCTCTCTGGAATTCTTATAAAGAATACGCAAGGCCAGAAGGAGGGAGTCGTGAAGTGCAGTACTCCATGAGACCGGGGTGGAAATAGATGACACACACAAGGCATTTCAGCCACACAAACACTCCTAGTCAACTAAACCCTGTGTACATTAGGAACTGGCTTTGCCCGGGAGAGTAGGAGGAGGGCTCAGACAGGCTGGCTGGTCTGTGAGGCAGCTGGCATCGCTTTCGTTTGCTCAGAGGCGAATGACATGTGCTGCAGCCTGTTTAAAACAAGCGGGTGTCTCCCCGTTGCAGCTGCTGTTGTCAGCGGTTCCCCCATCATGCGTAAACTCATTTCGCAGACGCCCAGGAATTGGAGTAGAGGAGGCTGTCCCAGAAACACCCTTCTGGTCGGCTGGATCCTGCCCTACAAATTCTCAGACTGCTTCCAGTTTATCGTCTCATTGCATTCCTGTGATTTCAGATGGGGACGGCAAGGGCAGAAGTCAGTAGCTCTGCATGAATAACCTATTAAGTTAGATTCTGATGAGGCTTCGTATCAGGTATCTTGATTCTGGTGTCCTTTCATCCAAACTTTCAATTCAGCCTAAGCCCTCTTGCTCCAGGGGGGTGGAAATCTTCTTGTCTGGTCTGAAGGGGGAGGAGAGCATTTTGGGGCTCTGCTACAGACCAGACTTGAGCAGTGAGGTAACCTGGGATAGCTGGGCTGCATAACTTGGGATGCAGCTGAAAGTCTGCCAACATGCTCCTCTCCACATTCACTTGGAGGGGCTGAGAGGAGAAAGCTGATGAAAGGTCTCGTATTTCCATGAGGAGAAAAGCCACAAGAACCTCCAGCTCCTGCTAACCTAATGCATCCAGCTGCTCTCCTCAGGGGACTCATCCCGTGGAACACCTTTGTAACCTGGCCAAGGTGTGCCTCCAGCTTTGGTAGAAAGCTGTCATCAGTGACAGCACTCAGTGATAGAAAGGCAGCAAAACAATTCTGCTGAAGAGGGGAAAGGATGCCTATATTTCTGTCTGGGGCTTCCTGGACAGACCTGTTGCTGAGTGTTTTGCACAGGGAATCTGTAGTTTGCTGAGTACCCAGGGCTCAGCCAGTGATACTCCATCCATTTCTTGTGACCATGAGTGGTGGACTGGGATCAGCTCCCTCCCCAGCCCCTCTTCTTTCCCTCTGGTCCCCATCAGCTGATGAGGTTGAGCAGCACCCACCACATGACATGTATTTATCTATAACAGAAAGACCTGCCCACTAGCGATGCTGCTAATATGAGATAAGGAATCCTGAAAACACTGGATTTATTTACAAACTACCACCACGTATCCTGGGCATGTCAGCACAGGTGACGTCTGGGTTTCTGGGGCAAACCTGACAAGCCATTATTTTGCTTCTGGATGAGGTTTTTGCAGAGGAAAAGAGGACACACCCAGAGCAAGGCAGACACTTGGGAACCCAAATAAAACACACCGAGGTCTGCCCAGTAAGGGGTGGCCCAGCACAGCCCGATAGCCAATTTGTCATCTTTCCACAACAGGGCTGAATGACCTAGAAATCACTGCCTTGGGTCACAGAGTTGCATGAAAGGGACAGTCAGCCTTAAGTGAGCTGTTCAGATACTCGTTATAACCAGTGGCAGTTTATCCAAGCTGCTCTGAGAAGTTCAGGCTGCACTGGACTGTCCACACAGGTACCTCCATCAAGCCAAGATGAATTGTACCCTGGCTGCCCTGACTAGCTCTGCACTGATAATACCTACCAGTTTAACTCCTCTACCTGATTGCTTGCACCCTCCTAACCTCCTCCAGGATGGAAATAAGCCTTTACAACAGCTTCAGGTATTTAATGAGATGCCACTAATGAGCAACAGCTTGTTAACTGCATTGGTCTGACTGCTTATGATTCCCTGTGCATAACCCCGTGGTGCCTTTAAAGAACCATAAAGACCACAGTGTCAGTGGTGGGCAACAGTGCTGACTGGTCCACTTTTTTTAAGTGCTTGATCATCAGTGCAGATAGCTCAGCCCTTAAAATGTCTGTCCTGTTTAAAGTAATTTACCCTGGGTAACCCCAAAGAACCGTTCGGAAAATCTTGCCCTTCATTCATTCATAAAACAGAGCCATATTTTAGATGCATTGCATCATGACTGTGTAGTAGCCAGGGCCACCAAGGTACTGCATTTCTAACAAAGATGTGACTGTAGGTGTGACTGTGGCATCAATCATTACTGCCGTTTTGGTGGCAGCTTAGAGCAGCATTACAGTCCCTGACACATTCATCAGGACTTCTGAGCCAGGTCAGGAGTGTTAATTGACTGAAAAGATGAGAAATATCTCTCCCATTTTCTCAGTTTGTGCTATGACTGTTGAAATAAATAAAAACACTTTTTCCAGGTTCCCTGAACAAATACAAGAGCTGGACTAAGGGAGGAAAGTTACAACGAATCTGTTTCCTCTCTGCCCTTTCTTTCTGCAATCTGATGCTTCTGTGAGAAGTGATTATAAAACCATGCTAATAAAGAAAACCAGCATTTTTATCCCATCATAGTCCTTCGTTGCACAGAACCAAAGTGCAGACAATGGAGAGCTCAAGCCCATTGTTTTCAGAGAATAAATCAGTTTCAGTTTTGGAAGTGGTAGGGGATGGTTTTTAAATCTTTGCCTTACTCTCCCAGCTCCAAGAACAGAGCAGTTCCCAGCATTCTTCAGTTTCTGCCCCTCCTGTGTGGGGAGGACTCTGCTCTCACCCCAGCTATCGGCAGCCTCTCTGCATCCCTCGAACACTGTGCCTGTGGACGCTGTGCCACGTGGAGGGTGCACACACACTCCAGCACAAGGCTGGGTATGGACCCCAGAAACACACATGGCTCAGCCACACAGCTGGCCTGAGCCAGCAGAGAGGATCTCACGGGGAGCTGCTGCTCCACCTGAGGAGACCGCTGGGTGCTCTGAGGTCGGGAGAAGGTGGAAAGGGCTGAGGGTGGTTTATTGGGAAGATCACCTCATATTCAGTGTAACTAGTCAAATGAGCCTTGCTGGTCTTGACCAATAAGGAACTCTCCTCAGTGTCCAGCCAGAGACCCTAATCCCACCCTCCTTCCTCCACACACGACCTCTTCCCCTTCCCGCAGTCAGCAGGGCTGTTTGCAGGAGTGAGGAGTGCTTCCACGTGTAAGGCAAAAACATAGAAAATCTTTCACGGGATCCAAGGCAGCTGGAAAGAAATGTGTCTCTGCTGCTTTGGAAACAGGGAGAGAGGACCCAGCCTAACTCATTTTTAAGTGAATAGTGTCATAAGGGCTCTAAAGGCCAAGTCATGGTGAGTGAGGTAATGCAGCTGTAAGTGATGAAGCAAAAGCTCCTTCAGGCTTTAGCTGAAGAAATCTTTCTTTCAAGGCTGCACATTTACCCTTTTATTGAATACTCTGCATAGCCTTCAAAGCTTTTAAAATATCTCTGTCTTTTTTACAGACTCCACCACTGCTCTGGGGTATTCCCTAGTGCCACCAATTGCCTGTCTGTCTTCTTGCATATGGAGCTGCTAACAACCTTACAAAACAAAGCCTTACTGAGATCTTGACCTACAGGAGCAGAGAAGGGGTCTTCAGGAGGCCACTGGCTTTGTCTGCAGCAAAACCATTTGGATGAGGGTGGAGTACTGAAGTCTGAGGAAGGATTTCAGATTTCTCCAGTAGCTGGTGCACAGATTTAACATATTCACAGATAGGCAGACCATTTTAAAAGTTAGCAAAATACACCTTTAACGGTCAAGCTGTTTCCAAACAGGCTGAAAGGAGCACTGTGTTCATCAGGGACTAGGATGGCCTCTAACATGCTGCACAAAATATACAAAAGCTGCTTTCTTTCAAAGTGTGTTTGAATTGGCACTGACCTGGCACTCTAATACGTACCTGCACATAATCCACGCTTCTCCCCAGTGCTTTGAATGCTGTGTACATTACTTCTCTTTTTCCACCCCATTTCTGCATGATGCAAACACTTTTGTTGGACAGGACCAGCTGAGATACGTGTTGCATGCTTTCTCTGTGAGACTCGTCCGTCTCACCCGGCCCTTTGTCATGGAAGTTACTACTCCAGATATAAGTGGCAGATTTGTCCCTACCCATGATTTCAGTAAAAATGTCCATCATGTAAACGTCATCTTCCGAGTTCCCATCAATGACCATCACAACTTTAATTCCAGGGTAGGTCAATCTTTTCACAGAAAGTAAACATTTTCTTAAGTAGTCAGGATCCTCTTGATAGGCAGCAATACAAAGGGCAACTGTTTTGTTCAGCTTGATTGGAGTCTCTAGTGACCGCTTCATCTTCCTGTGCTCTAGGAAGGCAAACAGGCTTTGGATGATGAGATGTGATGCCAGGATAGCACCATAGAGTCCAAAGGAGAAGTAGTAGTTGTCTGTTTGGATGAACTGGTAGCCCACAATGTAAGCAGCGGTGATTCCCAGCAGGAGGGACACCCCGAAGAGTGTGGTTCCAAGTATTCTCAGGATACATATAAACCTCTCACAATACATCTGCAAAGAAGCACGGAAACCATTAGCAGAGCCACCATTTGCTCATGTAAGACCTCATAAGAGGTGTGCATGGCTACAACATAGAGCTCAGCACCAGCAGATACAGCCTGTGCTTCTGGCTGTGTCATAGACTTACTATATCACCTTGCTCAACTTAACATGTCTTTGCAGTACTTCCTCCCTGTAAAGTAAGATTTAAATACACCTTAATGTACCAGGGATGTTTTCTATTTATAATGTCCTCACAGAAGCTGCTGTCTGTGTCAGGATCTTATTTTGGCAGTCTAGGCTTGCTGAATGAGACACTCTGTCATGTTACCTTGGGGGGTTGGAGAAGGCACGTTTGGGCCACCACTCGCTTCGTATTGTCACAGGCAAGAGAAACAGCTGAATGTCTGGGCAGCCCCTCCTCATCCCCCATCCATGCCATGACTGCATCCCGCCCTGAATCACTTCTGTCGCTTAGTTATGTTTACAAAAATATTGGAAAGACATTCTTAAAACAGATGTCTGAATGTATTTATAATTTTTCAAACAGATGTCTGACTATATTTATAATATATATTTATATAATCAGACATCTGCTATAAAAGGTCTCAATACCATTGCAAAAATGTATTATTCATGCATTTGTGTACATAGATATATGCATCTGTGTATAGGGCTAAAGCTTGATGGAGATTAAGTCCGTGGCAAAAGTACACATTAATATAACAGAGCCAAGACTCCACCCTGGACTCAGAAATTCATTAGAACATCAGTTGCTTCTGATAACTTCTTCTTATTTAGGCCACCTGACCGTGAAATCTTCTAACCTAAGCTCTGGGTTACAGAGGAGCTGGCTGACGTGGAGGGTGGTATGCTTGAGAAAAACAATGGACAAACATGTAGGCAGGCAGACAGGTAGAATATATTGTTACCTAATTGCTTTTTGTTGACAATCACATTAACCATTTCATGCAAGAGCTTTCTCAGAATTACAGGAAAGTTAATGACAATGTTTTATGTCAATTGATGTGTTTGACCTTCAGGACATAAAACAGATAATGTCAGTTTAAGGCTAACCCATCAAGCGCATTGCAAATTCATGAAACTGAAATCAATGCTTGAGTATTTTGCTGAATTAGGGCCTCACAGAGTAACAGACTTCATATTTGTGTTTTCTTACTATTATTCATATTTTCCCTGCTGCTATCATCTTGCTTGTCTGCTGATCATGTTTGTTTCACCATCTGTTGGTCAAAGCTGATGTTGGAACAGCACTTCCTTACATCATATATGTCTTTAACTCTTTCCTGAAAAAATACTACCAAGCTGCAGCAGCATAGCTGTCATCAGTTATATTTCTGTCTGAAAAGTTACAGGCTTGGAAAAAAAAAAAGTCAACACAGAATCACTTACCAAATAAAAATAAACCAGGCAAGCATAAAGTCTGAAGTTATGAATACTATGCTTTTTTCCACTGGCTATTTAGGATCTTAAATTTCAGGACAGGAGGAAGCCTCCTAAGTGTATATTTGGTGACACTGCTAAAGAAATTGGACCCTGTCTCTAGGAGTTCCTTGAATACTTATGGCTGGGCTCTGACAGGTGCTGTAATCACCCCCCAGCAAAAGGGACTGTCCCTGCTCAGGCCTGTCTGAAAGTCTGTCACAACACAGGTCACAGAGAAGCATAATAAGAGATAGTTCACTCTTACCATTACTATAGGTGAATTAAAACTCTGTGCCCAAAGTAGACTTGCTTTAGAAAACAGTTTAAGTAATAGATCCCCTCTACATTATATTGAAGTCAAATAGCCTGTGTGTTTATTAATCTCTCAAGCACGCAGAAGGTTGCAAACATCAGGGTAAATGTTTCATTAACAGTGCAGTTGTACTCTGCTTTCCCATTCGGGGTCCACTACTTCTCTTCTCTTGCCAAAAATAGAAAATTCCTATTAGTGAGTAGGGCTAAAGTCTGCTTACATTGAGAATTATATGGCTGAAATCAATGGACCATTTGTATGGGTAGAGCTCACAGGATTTTGGTTAAGATCTGGAGTGTTTACATTTGACGGACCATATACTGTACCAGCCTTCTTTTATATTAATTTGCTATTGCTTTTTCTCTTCATATGCAGTTTTTCCGCACAAAAGGAAAAAAAAGAAATTAGTTCTCTGATCTTGTCATTACAGCACAGCTTCCCTCTCTCGCAAAAAAGCAGTCTTTTAAGATCAAGAAATGGATTTCTGGTCTTAATAAAACAGCATTTTTTTTTTATATCCTTTCACTGTCAACCTAGGGAAAATAAAGTGTGTTTTGATCTAAATTCCTGGCTTTCATCAAAGAAACTTTCCCCTTTGTATGTGCAATTGAGGTTTTTATGTATAGTCTTTTAACTGACTGAATCTCAGGGAAAGTCTGGAAAAAGTTGCTCAATATTCTCAAGCTTTGGCACGTGAGCTATTGATAACTTGCCCAGCAGAACTGATCTTTATCAACTTGAACATGCCCAAACAATGGCAAAGAAGCCAAAAACTCTCCACCCTTCACCAATAACTGAGCCAAGAGGTTAAAAGGAAATGACGCTTGCACAAGCCTGGGACAAAAAATGAACTGCTGAGTCAAATAATAGCACCGAGAGGAGGGAATAGCTGCATCAGAGATTTTAAGGTCAGACAGTGATGTTATGAGTATCTAGCCTGGCCTAACAGTGAAATGTAAAAGGACATCCTTAGTGAGACATCAGTTGAAACTGATTCCTGAATTTTCCTGAACTTGTCACATGAACTAGTGTACAGTGCTGTGTTTTAACAGTGCAAGCCTAGAATAATGCCATGCTGAGCCAAGGTGTAAGCGTTAAATGCTTGGTGAAGGACAAGCACCCATGTGAACTTTCAAAGCCACAATTATTTTTCAGTCTTTTCATTCATAAGCACTCTTTCTAAGCACTAGCAATATTCTTTCCGAAAAATGTAATTGCCAGACCTATTCAACAGCTGACTAATTGGTGAGGGGTACCCTACACGCCTTGTATGATCAGCCCAGGCTAGTGGTTTTTTATGTCTCAACCTATAGATATTCAATTCCCTGAGGGGTTTAACTCAGTAAGCTTGTCCTGGGAATAGGCACTGCAGCACTTAGAAAAAGAAAAAAAGCACTGCCTAGGTTAGGGATGAGGTGCTCAACACACAGAAGACGTGCAGTCAGGCCACATTCCTGGATCAAAAAAGATAATTGCAGGTCACTTCTGTATAGACATGGAACTGCTGCTACGTGGGATCGGGTGTCAGAGGGAGTAGAGGGACATGGATCCTCAACTGGTGAGAAGGTGAGTTGGTGGGTTACCTCACTGTCCCTGGAGTCGAACCTGGATCTTGCACTTTCTGCATAGGTTTTTAACCAGTTCTATAAAGCAGGAGCAGGAAGATAGTACCTGCAATGTTTGTTCTCTATTTTTTTTTTTTTTAGCAGTGAAAGCTATTTAGCACTGAAAGAAGTCAAGGGATCCATTGCTTTGCAAGGACATTTCCAGGGGGCAATAAGATCACACTGGCTCTGCCAGACTCTTTTTGGAGGTGCCTACATCCCCCAAGTACTGCACAGGGAACCCAAGACAGGACTGATAATTCTGCTCTGCAGTTTGGGCACCTAAATCCTTCATGGGCTTCTTAACCTGACCCTGGAGTGCTTAACCCAGTACAAGCTTTACACAGCCTCCAGCAAATAGGGTAAAGATTTGTATGCATAAACGAGTGTATGTAGGGAGGCTTCAAAGCCTGCTACTACTGAGCAATTTGTTGTCATGATCTTGCAGCTGTTTATTTCCATGGATGGAGCTGGTCAGCACTAACCAGCCCACCTGGTAGAAATGAAATTTGAAAGCCATATGCTAAATCCTAATGCTATGTAGGCTGTTGCTGATTCAGTGACGTGTTTTGATTCACCAAGCAGTCCCAAGTATGTATGTGCCTTGTAGAGACTGTACAGGAGGAGGCAATATGTGCCTCTCTTCCTTAGAACAGAATCGTAGAATGCTTTGGATTGGAAGGAATCTATAGAGGTCATCTAGCCCAATCGCCCTGCAGTGAGCAGGGATATCTTCAGCTAGACCGCCATCCAACCTGGCCTCTTTGGAGGCTCCTATGGAAAAGCACAGCCAAGAAATGAACCCTTGCATGTACTTGACATCAGAGTCCACCTAGTGAATTGTCTGGCATCGAGCCTCTTTTGGCATCCCAATAAAGCCACACAAAGAGTATTATATTTGGTCACACCTATGATGAAGGAGAACTACTCTACATTACTATTAACAACTGGCATAACTGGAAGTTGTAGTTGTCTAACCTTATTTTCATAAAAATTTTCAGGTTAACAGAGAGGTTGACTGGCACCTACACTGTACATATAATGACTGGGGTGTTAACTCTTAACACTAGAGATGACACTCCCTTCTTAGACTGGATAATGCCTTAGATCTCTAATCAGAAGAACATAGCAAAATATGCTTGAGTTCTTTCTATTCTGGAAAATATTTAGGCTAGCATTTAACCGTAGTTGTGGTACATAGATCTAACTTCCATAAGATCTCGATACTTGACTGAAATTCAGCAGGTTCTTATGTCCTGCTTTGGACACGATCTTTACTCAGCAAAGAACACTGCTGACTTCCATGGTAAAGCATTTCTTTTTCCTCCCTCCAAAATCATATGACACAATCCATCCATACGGTTATTGATCAGCTTTCATGTATCGCTGTGAGTAACAGGGCCTAGAGATAATTCATCCCTTTGCAAAGGCAAAGAGGAGGCAAAGAGGGAAAAAAGCTTAATTTGTTACTAATACATCAAGAGAGTAATAAACAGAAGAGGGGCAAATATGTATCCATAAAACTATGTGTACACTATAAAAATACACTATGTGTATTGGTGTCTGAACACATCAGTATTATCTGCAGTCTGTTCACTTATCCTGCACCAGCCGTTGCGTAGCTGCCCTGAAGACTAGGGAAGCAATCAGGTTGTCCCTTCCATCTGCTACTACAGGACGTGGAATCAGTGACTGACAGCAGGTCAACCTGGTTAGGTTTGCTTGCAGCAAATGGTATGCAGCTCACTACGTTGTCTGTTTCAGAAGTCATCTCTCATTTTCAACACTCACACATATTGCCATTTAGTATGTCTGGCTAGCTTTTCCCCAGAAGCTTAAAAAGCAAGAGGGGTAGACACAAGAAGATGCATAAAACGTAACGATTTGGAAAGTTGTTCGAAGGAATTAGCACTTATTAATTGCAAAGATCTAAACACATTTTTCAAAACCTTACACTTCAAAAGTCAATATTTGTCCAGGAGACAACAGTAAAGGCTCAGTCACAAGTGTGCTTTATTTCGTCCCCTTCACCACTAAAGGTTCAAAAGACCTGTCTCTCTCTCTAGACATCTAGGGCTTTGGCCAAATCAGCCAGTAGACCTATACTACAGGAATGGATCTGTGAAAAGGAACACCTGGTGCTGAAGACCTAACTTCCACCCTCCATGAATTTTCATATTTTACTTTGAACTAAGTTTAGTCAGACCCCATGGACTGAACACCCATTAGTGTCTGAAAAGTGTGTTCCAGGGGTACATCCTGCAATTAGTTTCATTTCAGAGGAATCCAGTGTGTGTGCCCTTTGATGCTTTGCAATACAAATTCAAGCAATTTGGTCAGGGGCAGGGGGCAGCTGTAGCATTGGCTTTAATAGCACACTCCTGATTCAAACCAAAATGCTAATACGAACCAACTCCAGCTACAAGATCTGCACATCAGACTTGTGTGCAAATCTTTGTTGCAGCCAGAAGTGCTGAGCACCGAAAACCTTTGAAAATGTTTCATTTTTACACACCTGTATGCAAGCTGAATTAATGAATGTCTGCTAGCCATGGTCCTCTGAACCTTAGCGCTGAGGCTCTGGATTCAGCAAAGCATGTAAGTATGTCGTTAAAGATAAGTGTGCACTTAAATATTTTGCTGAAGAGGGAAATCAGTGGGCAATTTATCTTGCAGTTCTGTAGTACAGGCATAAAAAAGAAACTCTTCTCTATGAAGTTGCTCCTTCTGGGATACTTAACATAAAAATGTATGTAGACATTTGACAAATTTATTATACAAATTAATCTCTCTTATGAAGGTCATTAGATGGGTCATTGTTTAACCACTGCATTTCTTACATTGGGCAATTGAAGAGTGGACCAGGACCCAGACAATTTGGATTTTGTTCCTAGAGTTGCCGTTCACCTGCTGGGTGACCTTAGGTCAGTGAATTCACCTCTCCCTGCTACAGCTTCCTCACCTGTAAAATCAGAATCATGATCATGCAAGAGGTTCTTGGAGGTCTACAAAACCCTCCATAAGGCTTAGGTTACTGACACGTGTCATGTTACTCTTTCTGGTGTGATACGGGACACACGGGTTCTCCAGTTCCACATAGCTGTTTTTCCCCCAAAACCCTGAACAAAAACCATCAGACCGCTTCCTATTTTCCTTGCCTATATTCACCCGAAGGCAGAGTCGGCAGGGATTTGTCTGTAATAAACACGCAACTCTTGCTCAGCAGGATGCTGGGACCAGTGAGGCTGGCAACGTAGAAGCTGACACGCGTGGGTATACGTGCGCACAGCTACTGAAGGCTGTTTTGCACACAACTAAAGGAAGAGTATCATCTTTTGGAAGTCTTAAAAAAACCCTCCTTACTTGTGAGAACAGCAGCATTGGCTTCAACAGATCAGCTGCTTCGATGACGTGAGCGTGTCAGATTGCACGCGTGAGTGTGTGTGTGCACGCACGTACTGCGTGTGGCCTTACACACGCATACTCTGTGTGCGTATACATAGTATCCGCATGTCACAATCCTTCAGCCAATATTTAGATTTGTTATTAGCCTTATTTTGGCGGCAAAATAAATCTTTGAAGTACAAACGATTCCCGGTACACATAATTACAAGCATAAAATAGCTGTCCAGACTCCCTCTTCTATTTTACAGCCTGTAGAGAGGAAACTGAAAAGTTATGTTACATCTGTACATCTTTACTACGGCAGAGTTACCATATCTGGTGCTTTTGGTTATTTATCACTTCCAGATTTTGTCATGCCATTGATCTTCTGGAAACTGTTCACACAAGACTAAAATTAACTCTGGGGTTAGGTTTAAAATAAACAACAGGATTAGTAATGATGGTGAAATGTATCTGCATGCACTGTCTTTGATCAGTAAATCAAGAATCTCCTGCCTGCTCAATGTATGTTTCCGCTAAACTGCCCAAATTTAGTCTCTCATAGGTTTGAGTAACGATGTGGAATGAATTCTACAGGTGCTGGTTGGATTGATCCCTAATGTAGACATTGAACACTAGTTGTTAAATTAATCAGAACAAGGCCTCCCTTCCACCCCCAAACAAATGCTCTGAGAAATAAATCAAGAAGTAAATCATATTTGTACTCAGACATTTTGGACTGCAGTTAAACAAAAATCTAGCTTAGAAATGTTTTCTGGTTGCTGGTCAGGACGTCCACGGATGCTTTTGGCACAAAACTGACTACTCCATGCCTTACTGCAGCAAATAAATATTTATTTGGTGTTCATAGCTTATTATCTTGTAATTTGTTTATAAGGCACAGGTTTGACTTTATCAAGTCCCACTACACTGAATGGAGGAGTAACTCGCCGCTTTGTACACTACTCTTAAGTAGTAAACAAAACGAAGCAAACATGCTTCCACACCATAAATACGAACCACTGAGATTGTTGCTATTGCAACTAGCATGGGAAACCCCGCTGAGTCCAGTAGAGCTGCTCTTCTTACGGCGAAAACTTTTTCCCAGGTTTTTCTGCACTTGCACTTGGGAGAAGAGATTCACTATCACGAAATAAAATCCAGGCTTTGTAGACACCAGTGACAAAACTCCTCTAACCTTGGTGGGGGCTGGATTTTGAGCAGTTTTTCAGGGAAAGAGAACAGATGCCACTGCCATCACCCCCACATGAAACGACCCACCCATTCTCTGGGGCAAGCCCCACA